>MDTD01018711.1_pt1 | contig 11330 bp, 8 predicted proteins | sample 811221 | NCBI WGS metagenome assembly MDTD01 (sample SAMN05326646, study PRJNA326480) | marine metagenome | isolation source: seawater | place: Pacific Ocean: South West | collected 2011
ATACTATTAAACTACAAAGAGCTGGAGATGTTATCCCTCAGGTTCTATCAGTTGATCTTACCAAAAGAAAAAAAAATTCTGTAAAGTTCATATTTCCTAAAATATGTTTATGTGGAGCCGAGACAATTAAAGAATTCAGCAAAAGTACTAGAAAACAAGATGCAGTTAGACGTTGCATAAAGGGTTATGAGTGCAAATTTATCGCAAAAGAAAAACTTAAGCATATAGTTTCCAAGGAGGCTTTTAACATTGATGGTTTAGGTAAAAAAGTTATAGAACAATTTTGGGACTTAGAATTTATAAGAGAACCCTCTGATATTTTTGCGCTAGACTATAAAAAAATAAATAAACTTGAGGGATGGGGCGATCTATCAATTAACAACTTAAAAAAAGCAATAGAAAAATCTAAGGATGTTTCGCTTCATAAATTTATTTATTCTATAGGTATAAGGCATATAGGTCTTGAAAATGCAAAAATACTTGCAGGCTTTTTTGAAAATGTAAAAAACTTTAAAAAATTATTCATTTCAAAAAGTCGAAAAGAACTATTAACAAATTTAGCAGATTTAGACGGTATAGGTGAGACACAAATAAACTCAATTAATAATTTTTTTAACAATAAAATAAATACTGAAATTATTTTAAAACTTTTAAATAAGTTAAATATAAAAGATTTTAAATTATCAATAAATGTTGGAAAGTTCTCAAATAAGAAGTTAATGTTTACTGGCGGTTTTCAAAATATGAGTAGATCAGAGGCAAAAACTATAGCTGAGAACAATGGTGGAAAGGTGCTAGGTTCAATTTCAAAAAAATTAGATTATTTAGTAGTTGGTGACTCAAAGCCGACTAAAAAAAAAATTGATCAAGCTAAAGAATTAAAAATTAAAATTATTTTAGAAAAAGAGTGGAATGAAATCTTAAATAGCTGAACAAGATTTTTGCAGTTCAAGAAATTCGACCTTATTCATATATTTTTTAAGACTATTAAATACCCTTTTATGATATTTGTTAATCCAATAAATTTCATTCTCATTGAGAATTGATTTATCAATTAATTCTTTATCTAACGGAACAAGAGTTAAATTTTCAAAAAGATTTTCTAATTTTCTTTTTTTTACATAAATTAAGTTTTCGATTCTTATTCCAAAACAATCTTTTTCATAATATCCTGGTTCATTTGAAACTATCATACCTTCTTTAAAAAATGATAGATTGCTTTTTGATATAGAATGAGGTCCCTCGTGAACATTTAAGAAATAGCCAACCCCATGACCTGTTCCATGCGCATAATCTAAATTTATTTGCCTTAGATATTTTCTAGCTCGACTATCTAATATTGCCCCAGTAATATTTTTTTTGAGTTTAGTATTTGAAACTGCTATGTGACCCTTAAGAACTCTTGTAAAAATATTTTTAATTCTTTCATTTGAATTATTAAGTGAAACTGTCCTTGTTACATCTGTGGTTCCATATAAGTACTGACCACCAGAGTCTACAAGATAAATATCTCCTTTTTTTAATCTTCTATTAGTTTTTTTTGTAGCCTTATAATGAATAATTGCACCGTTAGGGCCTGAGCCTGAGATAGTGGGGAAACTTAAAAATTTGAAAAATTTGTTCTGTTTTCTAAAACTTAACAATTTTTGTTCTCCACTTATTTCAGTAATCCTTCTCTTTAAAAAATTTTTTTTCAACCAAAAAATATATTTTGTTAGAGCTACACCGTCAAAGATATGTGCTTTTTGAATATTCTTAATTTCTTTTTTTGATTTAATTGCCTTAAAATTATAAACAGGATCATTCAATTTTATAATGAAATTATTTTTTCGAATAATGCTTTCAAAAAAAATTGAACAAGTTTTATGGTCAATGACAAATTTTCTATTTTTAATTTTGGACAAAACTTTTCCAGTTAAATTGATGTCGTTAAATTCAACTGTTAGAAGTTTTTTTTTTAATGAATCTGAAACTTTTTTTGTGTTACAAAAAAAATTAATTTTTCCATTTTTCTGTATAAGAATATAGCTATTTGGAAGGGGAGAAAAATCTGAGTCACCTCCTCTTATATTGAGCAACCAGGCATTATTTTCGCTCGCAGTAATGAAAAGAAAATCAGCTCCAATTTTTTTTAAATTATCAACTGTTTGTTTTATTTTAGTTTTATAATTCTGTGCAAAAGAAGAATTAGATAACAAATAAAATTTTTTAACTGCAAATTTTGTTTTTCTTTCCCAAATTTTATCAATCAAATTTTCGTAAATAGGAATTAATTTAATTCTTTTATTAAAAAATAGATAATTAAGTAATTTATTTGAAAGAATTGTTGGATCGTAACCTATTTTAAGATTTTTATTTTTTAAAATATTTTTTGGCGGTTCTTTTATAATGTTTTTAATCTTAAAGTAATTTCCAGACTCTCTTTTAGCTTGTAAAATATACCGACCATCTACAAACAAAAAATTATAGTTTTTTAAAATTAAAGCAAATCCAAAAGAGCCTGAGAAGTTTGAGATATATTTTAGTCTATCTTTATAATTAGGAGTATATTCTCCAAAAAATTCATCATTTTTTGGTATGATATATCCGTCAATTTTTCTATTTTTTAAGATTTTTTTTAATTTCTTTATTTTTTCCATTTAAGCATTTTATTTTTCTTCTGAAATCTTTCCCAACCTGGGCTTCTATATTCCTCTTGAAATTCCAGAGAGTTGTCTTGATTAAATTCAAAATCATCTATCGACCTCTCAAAATTTACCTCATTTTTTTCAACGCTTTCCTCAGGTATCTCGTTTATAAATCTTGAAGGCAAAGCATCCAACCAATCACCGTGGTAAGCTCTTTTCATTGCAAAAGATAGGTAGGCCTCTTTTTTTGCTCTGGTGATACCGACATATGCTAGTCTTCTTTCCTCTTCTAAAGCTAAATCACCTTTTTCCTCTAATGATTTTTGATGAGGAAAAAGCCCCTCTTCCCATCCTGGAAGAAAAACAACATCAAACTCTAAACCTTTTGCAGCGTGCATTGTCATTAAGTTGACTTTTGCTCCTTCCCACTCTTGATCAATTGATGTAGCCAAGGCTACGTGTTCGAGAAAACTTTGTAAACTATCGTAATCTTGCATAGCTCTCAAAAGCTCCTTTAAGTTTTCAAGTCTATTCTCGTTTTCTAAATCTTTTTTATCTTTTAACATCGATGAATATCCAGACTCATCAAGTACAAGTTTAAGTAAATCGAAGTGCTTAATTTTTTTGGCATCTCTTCGCCATTTAAAGATCATATTCATCAGTTGATTTAAAGCAGTTTTAATTTTAGGCTTAAATTCACCTTTTTCTAAAATTTTGATAATAGAGTCTTCTAAACATAAATTATTTTTTTTTCCAAAAGTGTAAATTTGATTAATAGTACTCTCTCCAACACCTCTTTTTGGGTTTACTATAACTCTTTCTAAGGCAAGATCATCATACTTTTGATTTATTATTCTCAAATATGAAACTGCGTCTTTAATTTCTGCTCTCTCATAAAATTTTATACCTCCGAGAACTCTATAGCCAATACCAACTTGAAGAAATCTTTCTTCAAATTCCCTGGTTTGATAAATTGCTCTCACAAGTATAGAAATGGCATTAAGAGTATATTTCTTTTTAAGCCTATTTTCTATTATATCGCTAACCGCTTGCGCTTCTTCTTTTCCAGTTCGATAACAATTAATTTTTACTAATTCACCTTCATTAGCTGATGACCATAATTTTTTTCCAACTCTATTTGAATTATTGGAAATTAAATTTGAGGCAGTATCTAAAATATTTTTTGTCGATCTATAATTTTGCTCTAACTTAAAAACTTTACAATTTTGATAAATTTGATCGAATGTTAGAAAATTTTTTATTTCAGCACCCCTCCAACTATAGATAGATTGATCGTCGTCTCCAACACAACATATATTTTGATTTTCGTTTACCAAAAGGTTTAACCATTTATTCTGAATAAAATTTGTATCCTGAAATTCATCAACAAGAATATATTTAAAATTATTTTGATATATTTTTCTTATATCAGGGTGTTCTTCAAATAATTTGACACAAAATAAAATCAAATCACCAAAATCAAAAGCATTGAGATCTTTAGTTTTATTCTGATAAATTTCATAAACTTTTAATATAGATTTTAAAATAGCACCCGTTTTTTCAAGCTTAATATCTTTCGGGAGTAAACCTTTATTTTTCCATTGATCAATATGGTACATAATAAGCTGAGGAGAAAATTTTTTTGCATCTAAATTTTCTGCTTTTACAATATTTCTAATTAATTTTTTTTGATCATCTGTATCTAAAATTGTAAAGTTGCTTTTGTAATCTAAGGCCTCAGCATGACGTCTTAAAAATTTTACACTAATCGAATGGAAGGTTCCTAGCCACGAAACTGCGTTTGAGTTACCTTTTACAAATTGCATAACCCTATTTTGCATCTCCTTCGCCGCTTTATTTGTAAAGGTGACACACAATATTTGATTTGGCCAAGCTTTTTTTTGGTTAATAATATGAATAAGTCTTGTAGTTAAAACTCTTGTTTTTCCTGAACCAGCCCCTGCTACAATTAAATTGGGTCCTTCAGTGCTCAGGACTGCCTCTTTTTGTTCCTTGTTTAAGCTTGTAATTAAACTATCTATGTTATTCATAAGAGAGAAATTTCATTTATATACTAGATATAAAAAATAAAAAAATGATAAATAAATTTTTGAAAAGAATTCACAGTAACTTTCAGACATTTTTTAAATTTATTTTTTTTTTAAGATATCTTTTAGCTATTTTTCTTGTTTCCTCGGGTGTTTTTATCGCTATCCCATATTTTTTTGACTATGAAAAAAGAGCAAAAACTTTAAAAAACTTTTTACTCAATAATTACGATTTTAAATTAAAAGATTATGAAACTATAAAATTTAACTTTTTCCCTCTACCAAACTTAAATATTAAAGGTGCCTCACTAAACATTGGATCAGGAAATCCACAATTTAAAGTTACAAATTTACAGATATATCCAAAATTTTTAAACATATATAATTATGAAAATTTTGATGCGTCAAAAATTATTTTAGAAAGAAATAAAGCTATTTTTGATATTTCAGAATTGAAATATCTTAAAGGTATATTTTCCTTAGAAAAAAAAATCAAATTAATAGACCTAGATTTATCAGTTTTTAAATCTAATGACTCTTTAATAAATCTTAAAAATATTTCTTATTCAAATTTTGGATATAATAAAAATACAATTAATGGTGATGTTTTTGATACCAAATTTAAAACAGAGATTGATGACAAATATAGTATTAAGTTTAAATTATTAAATACAGGGTTTTTTGTAGACTTATTTTTTAATGAAAATAAGAATAATAATCAATTGAGCGGATTTGTCAGATCTAAAGTTCTCAATGCAAAAACAAAGTTTGATTTTGAGTTAACTGATGAAGAGTTAAAAATTTTTAATGCCAAATTTTTAAGTAGGAATCTCTCATTTAAAAATACAAGTACTATACAATATAAACCTTTTTTTGTAATTGAGACCATCTTTGATGTAAACAAATTAGATAGCGATCTAATTAAAAAAATTAATCTTGATGAGATTCTTGAATATAAAAATTTTATAAAAAAGATTAATAGTAAAAATAAAGTAAACTTTGACGAAAAAAAATTCAATCAAGGTCTGCTAAATAATTTAAATTTAAGTTTCGATTTAGCATATGGTAAAATCTTTTTTGTCAATTCTTTCTCAATTTCTGATGGGTTGATGAATTGCAAGGGAGATATTAATCTTTTAGATGAATATCCTAACTTATTTTTTGATTGTTCACTAAAGACTAAAGAAATTAAAAAATTTTTAAAGCAATTCTCTATTAAAAAAGATTATAAAAATCAGGCTTTAAAGATAAACGTTATAGGAAACATCAATATTTTAAACAAAAGAATTTCTTTTAACACTATAAAAATTAATGATGATTATTCGGCTACTGAAAGTGACTTAGAGTACTTTAAAAACTCTTTTGAGGATCTTCTTTTTGATAAAGATTTCATAAATATTTTTAATTATGAAAAAATAAAAAACTTTTTGATAGAAATTTCTTAGTTTATTTTGGTTTAGTCATCTTAATAGGATTCATAACTCTATCGTATTCTTTTTCTTTAATTAATCCTGCTTTGACTACTTCCTGCTTTAATGTGGTACCGTTTTTATGTGCTTTTTTTGCAATTTGTGCTGCAAGATCATAACCGATTTTGGGAGCTAATGATGTTACAAGCATTAAAGAGTTATCAAGTAAATATTTTATTCTTTTTTTATCTGCTTTAATTCCTTTAACACAATATAAAGCGAATGTTTTTGCTGAGTCACTCATTATTTCAATAGATTGTAAAATGTTATGAATTATAAGTGGCTTGAAAACATTTAATTCGAAATGACCATGAGATCCTGCCATAGTAATACCATTATGATTTCCTATCACTTTTACGCAAACCATTGTTACTGCTTCTGTTTGTGTAGGATTTACCTTGCCGGGCATAATGGATGATCCTGGCTCATTAGACGGAAGTATTAATTCTCCGTAACCAGCTCTAGGCCCAGAACCTAAAAATCTAATATCATTTGCAATTTTCATTAAACAAACAGCTGTTGTATTCAATGTGCCAGAAAAATTTACAATTTCATCGTGAGCAGCTAAAGCTGCAAATTTATTACTTGCTGGTTTAAAAGATATTTTAGTAATCTTACTAATTTCTCTGATAATTTTTTTGTCAAAATTTTTTCTGGTATTTAATCCAGTTCCAACTGCGGTCCCACCTTGTGCTAAAAAATGAATTTCCTTTAAAGCATTTTCAATTCTTAATATACATTTTTTTAATTGCGTATGGTAACCAGAAAATTCTTGCCCTAAAGTTAAGGGTGTCGCGTCTTGTAAATGAGTTCTGCCAACTTTAACAATTTTATTAAATTCTTTTGATTTCTTTTTTAATTCATTTTCTAATAATTTTAATGATGGTAAAAGTTTCTCTTTTGCTTTTAAAGCAATTGAAATATGCATCGCTGTCGGAAATACATCATTTGTAGACTGAGATTTATTAACGTGGTCGTTTGGGTGCACCGGTTTTTTTGAGCCTAATTTACCACCCATCATTTCTATAGCTCTATTTGCTATAACTTCATTAACATTCATATTTGTTTGAGTACCAGATCCAGTTTGCCAAACTTTTAAAGGGAAATGTCTATCTAGCTTACCTTTTATAACTTCTTCTGCAGCCTTAACTATAAACTTACTTAGTTTTGGATCTAAATCTTTATTATTTTTGTTAACTATTGCGGCAGCCTTTTTAATAATTGCGATTGAATGAATAACTAATGGTCTGACTAAAAAATCCCCAATATTAAAATATTTATTTGATCTTTCTGTGGACGCTCCCCAGTACTTATCACCAGGCACTTTAATTTTACCAATACTGTCAAATTCTGTTCTGTATTTCATTACTGATTCATTGATATAATACACCCTTATTTAATAATTATAAAACATAAAGGAAAAAAATGACCAATTTTGAAAGTGTTAAAAAGTTTATGGAAACTTTTGGACAGGAAATAAAGGAAAAAGCCGAATTTCCAGATCAAAAAATTACTTCATTAAGATATGAACTCATCAAAGAGGAGCTTACAGAATTAAAAGCTGCGATTGATAAAAATGATATTAAGGAGGTTGCTGATGCTTTAACTGATATTCTTTACGTTACTTATGGAGCTGGCCATGCTTTTGGAATAAATTTAGATAAATGTTTTATTGAGGTTCAAAGTTCGAATATGAGCAAACTAGGAAAAGATGGCAAGCCGATTTATAATGAAATGGGAAAAGTTATGAAAGGTCCAAACTATTTTAAACCCGATCTAAGTAAATTTGTAGCATGATTAAAGATAATTATTATTGGATATTATTAGGTATTGCTGGGGGGATATTAATTTACCTTGCTGATAAATATATTTTTTAAGTAGATTAGTATTATCATAAAACACAATAATATTGATAAATACAATATTCTACTGTAAAAAAATCAAATGATAAGACTAAGTATTATAGCCACTCTTTTTTATTTTACTTTTCAAAACCAATTATATGCATACTTAGATCCGGGCACAGGAAGTATAATAATTCAAGCAATTTTAGGATTTATTGCAGCCGCGGGTGCAACAATAACTGTTTACTGGAAAAAATTTAAAGAGTTTTTTCAAAAGTTATTTAAATCGAAAAAGAAAATTGACTAAATTGAATTACGACAAAGGCTCATTTAGGGATCCAGCGGGGAAAATATTTTATTATAAAAACAAAGTTTACAGGGAAGTTTTTAAATCAGGTTTGCCTAGATTGTCATTTTTACAAAAAAATAATCTTTTGAGAGAATTAATAGAAAAAAAATTCTTAATTAAAACGGAAATCATTCAGTCAGATGAATTTAGTTTAAGTGATAAAAATAACCAAATAATCGAACATGAAAAATTAGATTTTATTTCTTATCCTTATGAGTGGACATTTAATCAACTTAAAGACGCAGCTATTTTTCATCTTAATCTTCAAATATTCCTTTTAGAAAAAAACGCAAAATTAATAGACTCTTCTGCTTATAATATTCAATTTAAAAATAACAAACCTATCTTTATTGATGTGCTATCAATAGATGAATACCGAAATGGTGAATATTGGATAGGGCACAAACAATTTTGTGAAAATTTTCTTAACCCGCTTATTTTAAAATCTAAGAAGGGAATAGATTTTAATAATTGGTTTAAAGGCAACTTAGAGGGTATAACAACAAGTGAGGTAAATAAAGTTTTAAGTTTTAAAGATTATTTTTCATATACAATTTTTTTTCACGTATATCTTTTAAATAAAATGGACAGTAAAAGAATTAGCGATCCTGATAAATTAAATAAAAAATCTAAAAAAGTTTCAAAATTTTCTCAAAAATCTTACTTCTCATTACTAAATCAACTTAAGAATTATATTAAAAGTTTAAAACCAAAAAAACAAATTTCAACTTGGGAAAAATACTCTGAAAAAAATACTTATTCTGATTCTGAAAGTATTAAAAAATTGGAAATTACTAAAAAATTTTACAATGAAAATAATATAGCAATTTTAGCTGATTTAGGTTGCAATGATGGAAAGTTTTCAGAGTTCGCAGCAAGTAAAGATATTCAGGTAGTTGGTTTTGATTTTGATTTAAACGCTTTAGACAGATTGTATTTAAAGTCTAAAAAAAATAATTTAAATTTTTTACCCTTATTCTCTGATTTTACGAACCCAAGTAACAATCTTGGTTGGAATGATAGCGAGAGAAAAAGTTTGAAGGACAGAGCAAAATTCGATGCATCAATTTCTCTTGCTTTAGTACACCATTTGGTACTGGCCAAAAATATTCCACTTGATCAAACTATTGAATGGATTGTTTCTTTTTCACCAATTGGTTTAATTGAATTTGTTCCGAAGGAAGACCCAACTGCACAAATGATGTTGTCTTTAAAAGGAGACATTTTTCCTGATTATAACGAAAAAAATTTTGAAAATACTTTGCTGAACTTTAAAAAGATTAAAAAGAAAACAAAGATTACTTCAACTAATCGTATAATTTATGAATTCGAAAATAAATAGCTCGGTAATATTCTTATGTTTTTTGCCTATTTGGTTCTTCAGACTAGAAATTTATAAAATTGACTTATTATTTTTTTCAATTTTTTTAATAGCTGTTTTTTTCTTAGTTTTATTCATTCTTAATAAGTTAATGAATTTACATAATAAGATTTATTATTTTTTTTTTTTTATCGATAATTTTTTATTTCGGTTTAGATAACCATTTTGGTTTTCATTTAGAACTCACCAATTCATATTCAATTTTAACAATTAAATTGAAGGACAACATCTATTTAGCAAGTTTAATAGTGGCAACTGTAATTTTTGCTTTAATCTTATCTTTTCTTTTATTCACAAAAGAAAAAGGGGTTAAAATTCTCACAGTCTTTGTGGCTACTATAGTTTTGTATTCAATTTACGATGAGTCAAAATCAATCAAAAATTTAAAGAATTATGATAACGCTGAAAAAAATATTTTTAATAAGCCTAAACTTATATTTGTATTTGATGAAGCATCAGGAATTGGAGGTTTTGAAAGTAATTCTAAAGAAGGTAAAATTTTTGAGGAAAAATTGAGGAGCCTCTCAAAAAAATATGAATTACAATTATACGAAAACATCTATACTCATTACAAAGCAACAACAAGGTCATTAACTTCGCTATTGAATTTTAAGAAAATTGATAATTTTGAAAGTTATTTAGACAATAAGTTGTCTTTCTTTTCACATTACACGCTTAAAAAAAACAAATTTTTTGATATGCACAAAAGTATTGCAGTTCACCAGTCGGTTCATATGAACTTTTGTGATCACAGCAATGTTTTGAAATGTAAAGATTTTCACCCGTTTGAAAATAAAACTTATGTCAAAGGTTTCAAAGACACTAAGTTGACTAAATTAGTCAATGCTTGGAAATTAGATGGCTCAATAACTTCTTTATTTTTCTGGAGAATATTAAGACAATTCAATTTGATAGATGTGAATTTAAGTCCGCAAGGAGAGAAAGGTGCTTTAGTAGACTTGTTCGATAAAGTTTTATTTGATCTCGACTCTAAAAAATATGATCTTGTTTTTGTTCATACTCTTGTGCCTCATAAACCTTATGGTTATAATAAAAAATGTCAATATGATGGAAAAAAATCTTTAGGAAACTATAAAGGCTCAATGAGAATTGAAGAACATAATTATAGACATAATATAGATAGAACTTGTCTAATTAGTTTTTTAGATATTTTTTTCAAAAAATTAAACAATAAAAAAGTAAGTTTTGATAAGATTTTATTTTTATCTGATCATGGTTCTAGAAATCAAAAAGATAGCTATGAAAGCAATCACAACGTTTTATTTTTTTTAAAAGATAGTTACTTGAAAAGCCAAATAATACAGGGAAAAAAATTTTCTCAGGATGAATTTAAAAATATTTTTTATAAAAGCAATTAGACCCTTTTAAAGCCAAAATGTAGGGCGTTCTGTTGCCAGGTGCCCATTACCTTTAATAGAATATTACTTATCTTTAATTTTGTCCCACTCAGCTATCCCGCCGGAGATATTTTTAACGTTTTTTACACCCATATCTTTCATAGTTTTGGTTGCCAAAGTTCCTTGCCCACCTAAACCGCAAAATACTACATATTCTTTATCTGGATTTTTTTTGAAAGTATCATTCTCTAAGG
>MDTD01066362.1_pt1 | contig 11330 bp, 10 predicted proteins | sample 811221 | NCBI WGS metagenome assembly MDTD01 (sample SAMN05326646, study PRJNA326480) | marine metagenome | isolation source: seawater | place: Pacific Ocean: South West | collected 2011
AACCAGAGGCCGCTTTCCTGATCCTCGTAGCAGCAGCATCCGGTCTTTCCAACTGGTTCACACTGGATCTCCCAGCATTCATACAATGGGTAGAAGGTGCCGCCCTGATAGTCGCACTCGCAGTCGGCCGTATCCTCACAGACCCAGTTTCCATTGCCCGACCAGATGCAGCACGCGCCGATCGTGGGTGCGCCCTCGTCGCATTCCACGCCATCGCCCTGGTAGTAGCCCATCACTTCCATGCACTTGTCCTGGGTCATCTGGCTGTATTGCCATGTGCCGTCGGGCGTGCGATAGCAGCAACAGCCTTCGTCCACCACCAGTGGTGTTATTCCGATCTCGACATAGTCATAGGCGACGAACGGTTCGTTGGGCATCTGGAATTCGACTTCAAGATAGCCCTGTGTGTTGTTGGGCCAGTTGATGAATACCGATGAGAAGGGGACGGTGGCCGTGGCCATCTGAATCATGCCGTCCTGGCCCGCTCCATTGTTCTGGGTCGCGATTGAAAGCTGCTGGGTTCCACCATTGGCTGTTCGAATCAGCACCGTGTCGTTTGCCGAGTCGACATCGTAATCGCCGAACACGGCATTGATGAAGACCGGTTGAGTGGGGTCGGCTCCGGTGACGTCGAACTGGAAGACGAACGTCGGTTGGCCCTGCCCACACACGTAGCTAGAAGACGGGGCATCGAAGCAGTTGTTCCAGCCGACACCGGTTCCGGAGACAGCGACATCGGTCCAGCCGGATCCCTGGGAATTGATGTCTGAAGCACCACTCAGTTCGGTATAGGTTCCATAGACCAGTCCGTTGACTTCGTTCGGCTCGCGATTGTCGAACTCGTCGGAGTTGTAGTGGCAGCCATAGTTCGGGTAGTCGCAGCCGGGGACCGAGCAATCCAGGTCTGGCAGGAAGTCGCCCTGGCTCAGGACTCCGACACCATCGACATTGATCGGATCTCCAGCGGCATTGATGAGGACGCCATTGGAACAGGAGCCGTCCAATGCGCAGTTGGGTGGGAGATCGAACGGGGAGTTGAAGGGCCAGCAGAGTTCGGCGCCACATGGGTCCGTGCCCGTGACGAATCCCATGCCGTCGATGTCACCGAGGCGGATGTAGTTGAACGTGCCTTGCCCCTGGGCGGTCATGGCAGCGATGGTCAGAATGCCGGCGGTCAACATGTCTCTTTCCCCTATTTGATGGCATGAATAGCCACTCCGCAGGGTACAGGCGATCCCCTTGATTCTGGAAGAGAAAACCGGAGGAGATGCTCTGGCACTGCTGTAAAGGGGCGTTTTTCTGATTTGCTCAGTGAGCTGGCTGAATGATGAGCATCACGGCCTCATTCTGCTCGCCAATGGAATCCTCCATTGGATGGATGCCAGCCCATTGCCCTTGTTCACGTATGCCTGCCTTGGCCAGCAGGCAGCCCGCTTGTGATGCGATGTCGATCCATTGAGCGGCCGTGGGCAGGCACATTTCGTATTCCGTCTCGACCATCTCTATGCAATCATCGTCTCTGTATCGCTCGATGCGCCCGAGCTCCGTCACCTTGCTGCAATCAGGATTCGATTCAATCGTCCGCCAGCTGGCTTGTATCACGGTTCCATCGGATTGTTCGGTTCTCCATGTGATGGGCCGGTCATCCACTTTCGTTCCGTCCTTGCGAGCCACATCGGTCTCGATCAGATACAGGCCATCGTCAGCCAGATGTCGGGACACGCACCGAAGATGTCGTATGAGATCATTCGTTTCATGAAGATGTCGTATCGAATTGATCGGGCACCACGCCATGTCGAAGCATGGCCTGTCGATCTCGAATTCACATGCATCCGCCACGAGCAATTCCTGCATGGAGCGTGCCTCTGCTCGATCAAGCATGTCCTTCGATCGATCGAAGCCGAAGTAGTGCAGTCCCATGTCAATGAAATCAGCGGCATATCGTGCGTTTCCGCACATCGGTTCCAGAACCGTTTCAGGTACGCGACCCATCAGTCCGGTGCAGGTATCGAGGGCCCATCGGACATCTTGTGTCACCGAGTAATCGAAGGCGGCGCAGTACAGATCTGATTGTGTGTAGAGATCCATGTCTACGAAGCAGTCTATCGCTCAGCGGGTCCGCGGGATGTCGTCCCAGCAGGTCGTGTAGCGGGGCGATCGATTCTCGCGTTTCATGTGCCATTCCCGACGCCGCAACCCGGTGGCGGCCGCATGCAGCGTGCCCGGTCCCATGCGATCGTTGATTCGATCGAGCGTCTTCATGAGTCGTTCGTCCCGTCCATGATTGCGTTGATCGAACAATCCGCCCTGACCTCCGCCATGTGTGATGTCGCCGAGCATGACACCGGCCTTCTTGTAGTGGAAGCCTTCGCGAAAGATCGATCGTCCGATCGATCGGGCCGCATCGAGGATCATCGGCGTCACATTGGTCGCGGGCAGCAGTTCCCGAATGCCGCTGCGGTGGTACTGGGGCATGTCCTCGCGAAAACGGTTCGTATGCAGGAACACGGAGATCTGCCCGGCCACGCTGTCCTCGGCTCGCAGCTTCTCGGCGGCTCGACTGGCATGGGTCGCGATGGCTTCGGAGAGTTCCTCCCATGTGGTCACCATGCGCCCGAATGATCGGGAGCGAACCATCGTGCGTCGTTGTACCGCGACTTCCTGGATGTCCTGGCAGGGTTCGCCGCGAAGCTCCAGTGCCGTTCGCATGGCGATGACGTTGAACTGCCGCCGCACTTCCATGGCGGGCATTCGAGCGAGATCCAGCGCCGTCGCGACACCGATCTGTCGGAAGCGTCGCCCCCATCGTCTGCCGATGCCCCAGACATCCTCGATGTCGGTCGATGCCAGATCGCGGTCTCTGGCTCGTGCCTCGTCGGGGAGGCGATACACGCCGTTCGTTCCAGCTCGTTTCTTGGCGATTCGATTGGCAAGCTTGGCGAGTGTCTTGGTCGATCCAAGGCCGATCGAGATGGGAATCCCCGTCCAGTCCAGCACCGATTGGCGGGTTCGGTGGCAGATCGCCATCAGATCTCGATTGATCAGCGGTTGCAGGTCGAGAAACACCTCGTCGATCGAGTAGATCTCGATATCCGGAATGAACGTCGTGATCGACTGGACGACGCGTCGGGACATGTCGTCGTAGAGGGTGTAGTTGGATGATCTCACGACCACATGGTTCTTCTCGATGATCGATCGACACTTGAACACCGGTTCACCCATGGCGATGCCCAGATCCTTGGCTTCCTGTGATCGAGCGACGACACATCCATCGTTGTTGGAGAGCACGATGACGGGACGACCCTCGAGGCGAGGTTCGAAGACACGTTCACAGGACGCGTAGAAGTTGTTGCAGTCGGCCAGTGCGTACATGATGGATCACGGTTGATGCACCACGTAGGTGACGACGCCCCATGTCCAGGCATCGATCTCCGGATCGAGCATGATGGGGGGATAGCCCGGATGCTCGGCGACCAGCATGAGCTGCTTGCCGTTGCGTTGCAGCCGTTTCACGGTGAACTCGCCGTTGACCACGGCAACGACGACCCGGCCGGGGCGAGCGGTGATGGATCGATCCACGATCAGCAGGTCGCCATCATGGATGCCCGCGCCCTGCATCGATCGGCCGCCCGCTCTCAGAAAGAACGTGGCGGCGGGCCGGGTGATGAGCTCCTCGTTGAGATCGAGCGTTCGCTCGACGTAGTCGTCGGCCGGGGAGGGAAAGCCGGCTTCCACCCGCGACGCCAGCAGGGGGCGAACGACCGGGGGCGCGGTCGGATCGGTCCGGAATGGGCGGCCATCGTGCATGACCCAATACCCTAACAGATACCAAACAAAAAGCAAGCGTCAATGATCGAGGATCAGGCCTTCCCGGCGGGTCGTTTGCCGCGGGTCTTCTTCTTCGCAGCCGCCTTGCCGCCACCTTTGCCAGGTCCCTTTCGGTGCCCTTTCTTGCCCGTGCCCTTTCCCGATCCCTTGGAAGGGCCGGTTCCAGCTCGAGCGTTGGTGCGACTTCCCGGCTTCGCCTTGGCTTTCGACTTGGCCTTCGTTTTCTTCTTGGCGGTCGATTTCGGCTTGGTTTTCGATTTGGCCTTCGGCTTGGTCCTGGGCCTTCCCTTGCCGCGTGGACGATCGGAATCGTCGGCGTCGCGTCGACGCCCACGGGCGGCGGGCTTCTTCTTGCCGGAGCTTCTGGATGGTGCCCGCTTGCGGCCACCTCGTGTCTTTCTTCCCGGTTGCTTCTCGTCCCCGTCGGTGCTTGGCTCGAAGCTGAACTCGGGGGCATCGGTCGCGACATCGATGTTCATCTCCATGAGTTGTTCGATGTCGCGAAGAAGCTTGATCTGATCCGGATCGCAGAATGAGATGGCGGTTCCGGAGGCGCCCGCCCGCGCGGTTCGGCCGATGCGATGCACGTAGGTCTCGGCGACCGTGGGCAGGTCGTAGTTGAAGACATGCGTGATTTCGTCGACGTCGATGCCACGGGAAGCTATGTCCGTCGCGATCAGGATCGCCACACGACCATTCTTGAAGGCGCCAAGCGCCCGGGTCCGGGCATTCTGGGTCTTGTTTCCATGAATGGCTTCGGAATTGATGTCTGCCTTGCGCAGTATCTTCACCAGTCGGTCGGCACCATGCTTGGTCCGAGTGAAGATGAGGGTTCGTCCATTGGGCTGACTCTTCAGGAGCTTGGTGATGAGCGCCGGTTTCCGGTTCTTCGGGACCATGTAGACGGACTGCTGGATCAATTCGGCCGGGGAGGCGACGGGATCGACCTTGATGAATTCCGGTTCGTGAAGGATGGAATCCGCCAGCTTCTGTATTTCGGTGGGCATCGTCGCGGAGAACAGAAGTGTCTGTCTTCTGATCGGGAGCCGCTTGATGATCTTTCGAATGTCATCGATGAAGCCCATGTCGAGCATTCGATCGGCCTCATCGAGAACGAGGAACTCGACCGACTTGAGATTGACCAGGCCCTGATTCATGAGATCGAGCAGTCGTCCCGGCGTGGCCACGGCGATGTCGACTCCGCGATCCAGTGCTCGCACCTGCCAGTGCTGACTGACCCCACCGAAGATGGTGGTGCAGTCCAGATGCAGTTTCTTCCCGTAGGTGGTGAAGCTTTCGTGTATCTGACTGGCCAGTTCGCGAGTGGGACACAGCACGAGTGCGCTGGGGTGTCGTCCGGTCTTGCCTCGTTTCCCCCGTTGCTTCTGACCCTGTCTCGATTTCGGTGCCGGCATGTTCTCGGCGATTCGATGGAGGATCGGCATCGCGAAGGCGCCGGTCTTGCCGGTTCCGGTCTGGGCGCAACCCAGGACATCGCGGCCCTCGAGAATGATCGGAATCGACTTTTCCTGAATCGGGGTTGGATCGGTGTAGCCCTCCAGTTCGATGGCGCGGAGGATGGGCTTCGCCAGCTGCAGATCATGGAATGTCATGGGTATTCAATCACCGGTTCCGGAATAATCGGGCTTCCGGGGCCCTTGAAACCGGGATGGTCCAGAGAGAGACATGATGCTCACACGGCGATTCGACTGTCGACACCGTGATGTTCCCTATCGACCACGTTGCAGTCTAGAGATAAATGACCTTTGAAATGATTTGAGTCGATCTGATCCGGAGATGCACGGGGCGGACCCCCTGGCCGAGCAGGATGTGATCCAGGATGTCCTGCCGGCCATGACTGCTCCGAGGTTGGTCTTGCTCAGGGCGTCGAATTCCTTCGGGCCATCGGTGGAGCTTCAGAGCAGCAGGGGGTGGTCATCCGGTCCGGTTTCCAGTTCCCTGGGATCCAGTCGGCCTGAAGATTCGATGTCCTCCGTGACGTCGACAGGTGCGAATTCAAACCATCGTTCGGCATCATCCGGATACAGATCAAGAAGGTTGATCACCCCATCTTCATCGGAGTCGCCATTGGGATCCACCATGATGAAGGTCTGGTCGGCATCGCGTGTCAAATAGACTCGTTCACATGCATTGTGCGATTCGGTGCATGTGGTCGTCTGTCCGATTTCCATCGATGACAGGGATCGTGACACGGGACGTGGGGGACTGGTGTATCCAGATGTGGCAACCAGCACGGCAATTGAGAGGAGTATGAACAGTCGCATGAAAGACCTTGTTGAATGCTTCGGGGGACAAGCATTAATAGATACGGCTGCAGGACGAGTTCTGGTTCCAGTGTTCTGGTCAGATCCTCAGAGAATCAATGGTTCAAATATTCATTGAAACTTGCGGATGTGCTTGATTTCCACTTTCTACATTCTGTTTCCCGAGTGTTGTCGAATCAAATTGGTTGGAAAACTCGAGTTAGAAATTCGGCTGCGATCACCGAATTCTCCTGATCGGCCAGCCATGTACATGGACCGGTTTGGCGGCATGGCAGATCGGATCGCCCCGAACGTCGATACCCACGCACGACACCAGTTGGTCATGCAGTTCCGGCACCTCGGCTTCGCATAGCTGCCATGGGTCATGATGGACGATTCCGCGCCAGATCCGTCCACGCGAGGCTGAGTAGAGGCAGTAGCGTTCGGTGAGAAAATGTTCGAGTGTTCCGGGTTGCGATGTGGGCAGCTCCTTGCCGACCCGCCATTGGATTCGACTGCCCACCCCGGATGGACGTCGGACCTGATAGGTGCAGTGGTCCTCCTCGTGGCTGACCTTGAATCTGGCGAACACGTAGTTGAGTTTCCAGATCAGCCGCGCTGTCCAGACCGCCAGTGGATTGGCGGCATCGAGACTGAAGAACCATACGCCGGGTATTCCCTTGCACTTCACGTAGGTTCGCACGTTGCATTCATGGAAGCGGGTGAAACCTGGTATGCGTGGCAGTGACCACATCCTGACACGATCCATCGTGAAGGGGACGAGTCCTATCCACGCTCGGCCATCGTGAGTGTCGGCTTCGAGACCTTCAGGGAGAAGTGATTGGAGTCGGTCGACATCCACCGGCCAATGCATGAAGAGCAGATCACGCCACACCATGTCGATGGCCCAGCCGGGCGTATCTTGCTGATGCCGCCAGGTTGCTTCCTCGCCAGCAGTCATCCCTCCACCAATGGATCGGATTGAAGTATCGGTCATCATGCGGCTTCAAACAGGCTTCATTGGAAGAGACTGCGGATGATGCCCAACCAGTGTTTCCTGATCTTGAAACGTCCATTGGCCATCGTGGCCGTGGCCACGAGCGTTCCTCTGACCCGTACATGGATGGTCACGGGGTCGGTATCCGGAGTTCCTCCCAACGGAATCGGCTTCGGCAGTCGTCCATGCAGCTGTCTAAGGCCGCCCAGCGATTCAAATTCCATGGTCAGTTGAGAGTTATGCCCATGGAGTCTGGCATGATGCGGACCTGACCGGATTCTGAGATCGCCACTGAGTCGTATTCCCACCTTCTAGCCTCCGTCGTGTGTTCTGGTGTGGATTCGAAGCGTTCCATCGAGGTGCCACGGTGCATTCTTGGCGTTCTCGCCGGTACTGCTGGGGACACCGATGGTCATGTTCTCGAAGGTGTAGATGATCTCGGCATTCTTGCCCGTCAGATGCTCATAGAGGCCAATGGCCAGCTCCGGCCAGGTATGGGTTTCATTGGATGACATGGATGATTCCTTGTTAATGAGGGGAAAATCAGAAAAAGGACATGGGAGTATCAGTCTAGGCGCGTCATCAACGGGAAACCACGATTTGCTCTTCAAAGAAACAGCCCCGACAGGGTCTCTGCCGGGGTTGCTGTGGGTTCACGTGTTGTGAATCTAGTGGGGGGCTATGGCGTGCAGGTATTGCCCCAGCCTTCGATGAGATTAAGCAGATCCTCGATGTCGGTGTCCCCATCAGCATCAGTGTCCGATGTGCACAGACCAAGCGAGCCTCTCAGTTGAGCCAGGTCATCGGTATCAACATCGCCGTCGCGATCAAGGTCGCCGTCATCGATGCAGTCGGAGATGTGGTTCTCGCCGACGTGGGCGATCAGTCCCTGTATGTGATCGCCTGTTCCACATAATGTGCAGTTCTCCAGCGTCACGAAGCTGATCACGCCGGTTCGAGGGCACTCAGGACAATACATCGGTCCATTATAGATGTTGCTGATCTTGTCATCCGCCGATGTATTGTTAGTGAATGTGCAAAGGGAAAACTTCGCGTTGCTCGTGTCGCCAATTCCGGCGGCACCTCCACCATCAGCCGTGCCGTTTCCTGAAAACGTACAATTAGTGATCAGGACGTTTGAATTGTTCACACAGGCGAGGCCGCCTCCCTCCTCCCAGCATCCGTTGCCGCTGATCAGGCACGACTCAATACTCGCACTGCTGTTATTGCAATGGATGCCTGCGCCATTGGTCGAGCTCCAATTGTCCCTGATGATACAAGTGGAGATCCGTGGCGAGGAGTTGGCGATCGTTATGCCGCCGCCGAGCGGTGTATCAGAGCCAAAATAAACACTAGTGCCTGCTCCACCAGTGATAGTCAGGTATCTGAGGATTGTATCCGGGCCTTCTCCATCGATAATCATGAACACGGAGCACCCCGCTCCATCCTCTGCTTCTTCTTCGGTGCAGCCGCCATCGATTATTGTGACCAAAGAACCATCTTCATTGAGCGTCCCTTCAATGGTGATCGCTTTGCCGTTTAGTCGGATGCCTGACTCGTTAAATGTGCCTGCTGCGATTTTGATCACGTCGCCATTTGATGACGCATTGATCGCACCCTGAATCCAGCCGAAGTCACCGGGCACATTGATCGTGTCAGCGATGGTTGCGGATGTTCCAACGAAAGCCAGTGATAGACCGGCGACGACAGCAGTAATGCGATTCATAGTATTTCCCCTCCCGGGAACAAGAAGTGATACCACCATCATGGCAGATTTGGTGTCTGGATCAAGGGTGTGTCTTCTACATAAAGGAAGGCGAGGAAGAAACAACCCTAAAAGGGTCTCTGCCGGGGCTGTGGTGGGGTGGTGATGTCGTTCTAGGGACAACTTTCGCCATAGTGGCTCAACAGGATGAGTACATCATCGGCGTCGACCAGGCCGTCGTCGTCGAAGTCGGCGTTGGCATCATCCGAATTCCAGACGGACAGAACGTACAGCAGGTCGTCAACATCGACGAAGAGGTCGCCGGTGGCGTCACCGGGACAACCAGGGCATTCATCTGCAATGTTGTTTCCGCCGTAGTCGCCCCAGTTTCCCTCGATCTGTCCAACCGCATTGCCGCAGACGATGGTTTCCATGAGGATGCTGATGCCGCCATCCTCAGAATGGTGGATACCGCCGCCGCTGGTTGCAGAGTTGTCGCTGATGATGCTCCCGCTGATGTTTGGGATGCTCGAGGAAGCACAATTGATGCCGCCGCCCTTGTTGGCCAGATTGTCCATGATCTGGCAGTCGATGATGTCGGGGTCGCTGCCTAAGCAGGCGATCCCGCCACCTTCATACACCGTATTGCCCGAGATCACGCAGTTTGCGATGGTGGGATCGCTGGAATTGCAGAAGATCCCACCTCCCATCCGACCAGCGGTGTTGTTCGTGATGATGCAGTTGGAGATGATGGCGTCACTGTAGGTGTAGCAGGCGATCCCGCCACCATGACTCAGTAGGTTTGGGTCGCTGGCCACATTGTCGGAGATCGTGCAGTTGGTCATGACGGCGTTGCTGATGTAGCAGAAGATGCCGCCGCCGGCCTTCGCGCCATTGCCCAGAATCTCGCAGTCTTGGATGGAAGAGTTGCTTTCCCACAGATAGAGGCCACCTCCGTCAAGTGAGCTGTTCCCAAGGAGCCTGCAGTCGATGATGTTGGAATCGCTGTCCCTGACATAGAGCCCACCACCACCATCATGGCTCGTGTTGTTGGAGATCGTGCAGTCGTTGATGGTGGAGATCGCTCCGATCGAGTAGATCCCGCCACCTCTCTTCGTGGCCGAGTTGCTCCGAATCATGCAGTCCGTGATGGTGGCGGTGATTTCGAAATCCGATTCGGCTGCGCAGTGGACGCCGCCTCCGTAGCCTGGAATATCCTGTCCGCCAGCCGAGTTGTCCTCGATCGTGCAGTCGTTGATCGTGGCGTAGCTGTTCGTGTAGCAGTAGATTCCGCCGCCCGAGAAACTGGCCGTGTTGCTGGAGATCGTGCAACCGGTGATGACGGGATTGCCTCCCGAGCAGTTGATCCCGCCGCCAGAGCCGTAGATCAGAGGTTCGTCTCTGCCGGTCGTGTTGTTCAATATCCTGCAGTCCGTGATGGCGAGATTGCCGACGCCGCCGCACCAGACTCCACCACCACCATATAAGGACGTGTTGTTCGTGATCGTGCAGCCGATGATGGTTGGGTCGGAATCGACGCAGTAGATGCCGCCTCCGAAATCCGCGGAACCTCCAGTGATGATCAGGTCCTTGATCACGGTGTCGTTGTCTTCCTCGGATTGGATCACGAACACGCTGCTGCCGATGTTCTCGCCATTGATCGAAGTCGCGAGACTTCCATTGCTGTTGAGTGTGCCCTGAATGGTGATGGCCTTGCCGCCTGGGTTGAGCCAGTTCTCGTAATACGTACCCGGGGCAATGGCAATGACGTCGCCATTGACTGAGGCATCGATCGCAGTCTGGATCAAGCCGTAGTCACCGGGCACATTGATCGTGGCCGCGAAGGTGGTGGATGTTCCAACGAAAGCCAGTGACAGGCCTGCAATGACAGCAGCGATGCGATTCATGGTTACCCTTACCCAATGTGGAGTTGTGATCCCACCATCATGGCAGATCGGGTGTCTGGATCAAGGGAGCACCGTTCAGATGGCCCGGCTGGGGACTTCTTGGCACGCTCTTGGCCCTTTGACAGCAGCAGGAAGGTCGTTGGAGTCACGGCAGCCGATCAGTCGGCAATTCCTGATAGGCTTCCTTCAAGAAAAGGGGAGATTGATGAATATCAAACTGCAAGCATATTTTGGTTCTGGCCTGGCCTTGCTGTGTCTGCTTATGTCCTTGATGTCGAATCTTGCGATGGCAGAAGATGCAAAGCCAGACAAGTTGACCGATCAGGACAAGCGCCTGTTCGATCTATGTTGGAGTGAAAGCACCACGGTGGATCAGATCCAATCCGCGATCAAAGCCGGCGGCAAAGTCGATTCCAGAGACGACAACGGCTGGACGCCATTGATGATGGCTTCGGAGAGCAATACGCATCCTGCCGTCATCGAGGCACTGCTCAAGGCTGGTGCCGACGTGCATGTCCACGACACCAAGCAGGATCATTGGACACCGCTCATGGTTGCGGCAGCCAAGAACAGCAATCCAAAGGTCATTGAGCTGCTTCTGAAGTCCGGTGCCAAACTCGAGTACCAGG
>MDTD01133924.1_pt1 | contig 11330 bp, 11 predicted proteins | sample 811221 | NCBI WGS metagenome assembly MDTD01 (sample SAMN05326646, study PRJNA326480) | marine metagenome | isolation source: seawater | place: Pacific Ocean: South West | collected 2011
AAAAGGATTAGTTTTACTGTCATCTGGTGGCGTTGAGCTAGTATCGGCTTCGTCCTCTATCTTGAGCGCTGGATCATTTTGTGCCTCGAGAGCTGGAGTGCTCACTGTTTCGTTTTCTTGACTATTATTTTCCTTGCTTGGCAATCCGATTTCATCATCGACAGCGGGAGTAATTATCATTTGTCTCAACCTAAAATCTAAATCCTCATAAAACCTCCTAAGACGAATAGAGAACTTTTCTTGTGCTAGCTCTAACTCCTCCACAGTTCCTCGTATTCTTGACAACTCTCCTCTTAGGGCCTCTTGGTCCCTGATGGATCTAGTGATGAAACCACTATTTAATTGGGCATCTAATTTTTTAACCGTTGCTCCAAGGTCTAAACCTTCAGCATTGGAGTGTTCTAGGTTACCTAATCTATCTTCAATAAGCGGTATTTGAACTTTAACTTTAAGAATATCCTCAAGTTGGGCGGACTGTTCTTGTCTCATTCGATCCATGTTTTCCATCATTTCTCGAAGGAGGCCAAGTGATTCTTGACCAAGAACGCTTGCTGCTTCAACCTTGTCGAATAGACCTTCTTCCTGCAGATTTTTCATTTTGATAGAGGATGCCAACTCGTCGTATTTGCTCGCCAGGTCCACCAACTGATTTTCTAAACGCGTTACCCTCTCTCTGGTGCTTTGAGCATATCCATAGTCTGCAGTGTAACCGGCAATAAGGATTCCGCCAATCGCGAGAAATTTCAAAGTATAAAGTCTGAACGGCATCTGAATCCGCCCTCGGGGCGCTATCTGTAAATTATATCGACTCTTCTATTAAGCCTGTAACTTTCTTCATCATTACCCATAGCCATAGGTTTTTCTTTTCCGTAGCTAATCGATTCAATTCGTTGAGCATTGACCCCTAGGCCGGTTAACATACTTTTTACAGCTTCGGACCTTTTTGAACCAAGTGCCAAGTTATACTCTCTGCCTCCACGCTCGTCGCAATTTCCCTCCAGCCTAACTAATATTTCCGGGTTAGCCTGCAGATATTCAGCATGTTTTGAGAGCATCCCACTGTATTCATCTAGCACAGCGAATTCATCATATCCAAAATAGATGCTCAAGTCGGTTGGCATATTAACTGACGATTCCTCCCTTTGGACCTCACCACTGGCCTGGGCAGATTCTCGAGCAGCAGCTGCCTCACGGTCACGTTGTGCCATTTCTTCTCGAAGACGATCTGCCTCAGCTCTTGCTAGTTCAGCCTCCTCTTCAGCTTGTTTTCTAGCAGCTTCGGCTTCTCTATCAGCTTCGGCCGAGCTCGCATTTTCCCCTTCGATATATTTTACATTGCCCAAGAATTCAGAGTCTTTTTGGCTAGTACTGGCACACCCCGCAAAAAACAAGGCAAGGCAAGAGGATACAATCAAACCCTTAATGTTTACTGTTACACATTGATCTTTACGGCTAGTAATTTCGTTTTTCATATTGTTTCATCCACTGAGGGCTAAACCCGTTTTAATAAAAGTCGCATAATACTCTGAAATTATTTATTTTTCCACTAAATTTATTTCTTCGTTACCAAAACCAAAATCTTTAAGTTTTTATCTTGTTATTTTATTTATGGACATTGTTTTGATTTTTTTTAAATTCTAAGTTTTTTTTTTGAGAGGATGTGTTGGAATAAAACTTGCTTGTTCTACAGGGTTACGAAAATTTTCCGACAGGTTAGTGGGACAAAACGATAGACAGTTTTAAAAAAATAATTTTTGAAATATAGAAAATGGATAGTAAAAAGTGAAAGTGAAGTTATCAGCACTCAATTTAATGGTTAAAGCGAAATTTACTCTCCAATATTTTGTGATTGGATTTTTGACGGTACAATCAAATACGTCTACTGCCGAGAATCATAATTTGAATTTGCTTGTGGATAATATCAAAAGTTGGACAGCAGCTCAATTAGGCACGGCAAAACATCAAGTCTCAATTCCCACGCTAGATGCTCGCACTCGGGTGAGTAAATGTGAGAGATTATTATTTGATTTTCCATTTAGTAATCGCAGCACTGCCCGAGCTCGGTGCACCAATCCTCCCTGGCAGTTATTTTTTCGAGTTTCAGTGAAATCAAATAGTAAGTTTGTAGTGGCAAAAAAGGATATCGAAAAAGGGGCAATTGTTGCAGAGGGGGATTTGGAGTTTCGAAATCTGTTGGGGAATATTCAAGGTCGCTTGGTGCAAAAAACGGATGTTGTAGGTAAAGAAACTCTTAAACATATTAAGGCGGGTGACGGTATTTTGAAAAGTCACCTCGCCAACACTGTTGATGTCATGCGAGTAAGGAGCACTATTTTTAAAGGGGATATTTTTACAGAGGATAATTTAGAGAAAGTAAAAGTCAGAGCGGGATCACTCAACCAAGACGTGCTCAAGGGAAAATTTCCTCTCAATCAGAGTAGAGCTAATCAAACATTATTACCCGGGAAATTTTTGATGAAAGGAGATGTGATATCCAACAAGTTGGTGGTAGTTGTTTCAAAAAATATATCTCCTGGAACTATTTTGGATGCAAATGTTTTGAAGCTAGAAAAATTAGATAAAAATCAGCTCGCACCAGATCAAATTACTCGTTTAGAGGGGCTAAGTTTTAGGGAGTCATTGAGGTCGATGAGAGCAGGTGAGCCACTGAGAATGAGTGATACGCGAGAAGCCGTGTTAATTAGAAAGGGGGATAGTGTTGTTTTCACGATCGGTCGCCCTGGAGGATTAAGTGTGTCGGCCTCAGTAACCGCCCTAGAGTTCGGAAAAGCTGGACAACAAATACGCTTGAGGAATAATGAGTCAGGAAGGATTGTTCGCGGAGTAGTGGTTGGTAAAAGTGCGGTAAACGGAATTTGACTCTTTACCCTTCCGAGAGTTGACTGGTTAAGAGCAAAGCGGTAGCCTATAGTGTGACGGAAAAAGGCATATTTAAATTAAAACTTTCGGTTTAAAAGTCGATATAACAAGAGTAGACATAGAAAAAAGAAGATTTTCGTATGAGGGAGCTCAAATTATGGCAGATTTTATAACGCAAGTCGGCGGAACAAAGCAGCCAAACGCCACCAATGCAGGGGGAACCCAGAAGACCTCCAGCCAAGGGAAGACCGTATCGCCAGCTGCTCCAGATTCCACTAAAATTTCGGAAGATCAGGTAATACTAACTGAAGTTACCCAAAAAGCTTCTAATGACCCGGGCTTTGATCCTAAAAAAGTGGAGGCTATAAAAGCGGCCATCGCAGAGGGTAATTATCCCCTCGATGCAAAAAAGATTGCGGAAAGTTTCTCCTCGTTGGAAAAGCTTATCGGAAATAGTTCAGCGAATTAATCCTTAGGTCTGAGAAAAAATTGTCGAAAGATCAACCTGTTATGGACATGCAGGGTCTGACCAATGCTGTTGAAAGCGCCAATCGCCTATCGGTCATTTTAGAGCGAGAATTTGAGGCATTAAAAAAACAGAGTCTTGATGTTTTCGAAAAAATACAGCCGGAAAAGACTGAGGTCATTCTTGCTTTATCCAAAATTTCAACAAGTCCCGAAACTAAAGCTTTAGCCCAAGGGGATTATGCCCATCCTGATGATTCTCTTTGGAGTGAGTTTTTAAACGTAATGGCAACCTGTAAAGAACTACATCTGAGAAATGAGATTTTAATTAATCGAAAACTAGATGCTACCAAGGGAGCTCTTCAGGCACTTCATTCAGAGGGCCCCACCAGCTCTGTGGAAGTTTATGATCGCCTGGGTCGCTTATCCCGAGGTCGAAGAAAGGGAGGCTATGAGGAGGTTTGATGGAGCCTTTCACTCTATCCTTGTTTCTCGTCTCCCGGGACCATTCCTTTCAACCAATATACCCACGACAGAACAACCGCTACAGCGGCATACAAGTCTTCGGGTATTTCCTGATCTATTTCAAGCCGACTTAGCATGGCAACTAACTGCGGATCCTCAGCTATATATACCCCCTGTTTCCTAGCTTCCTCTATGATCCGATATGCCAGGTCGTCTGATCCCTTTGCGCCGACGATCGGAGTCTTGTTGAGACCGTACTCTAACGCTAAAGCCTTTTTTGTATTTCTCATGCTTGAACGTTTACAACCGATCCAGGGCTGGTCCATTGATCAGGTAAATTTGGACGAGCTGAGTTAAAGACTGTGAATGAACTCATTGATAATCCAGCTGATTCGAGCTCTCTCCGCAGTTCGTCGGCTGTCTCCCTAGCAATTTTAGCAACCCTCTCCTGTACCGCCCACATCATAAGGTCGACCTTTGTATTTGAGGATATCGAGGTTTTGAGCCAGACCTCTCCCAAATCATCACTTTTTGAGTGAATGTTGACAGTGTATGCGGGATTTTTATCATCACCTTTGGGGGGAGCTCTGTAAAAACTTAGTTCCACCGGTTCTTGATCAGTAAAAGGCAGGACAACACTGAAGGAAACTTCTCTCTGCGTTTGTGCTTGAACCGCCTCTATCTGTGAGGCCTCCAAATCATCTAGGCCATTTTCCATAGCACTTAAAGCTTCCGTACCCGCCGGAAGAATTCTAATTATCTGGCGAAACCATGCTTTGGTGTCCAAGGGAGAAAGCGGTTGGCCATTAGCGAGGGCTCCTTCGGTCCATAATCCAGAGTTGGAGACCGCTTGCCTAATTGATGAGCTGTTTAGCTGAGTAGAATTTAATTGCATCCTGTTAAAATGAGATAGTAATGTCTTGGCATTTGTTTCTTGTAATAATTGGCTAAGTACGCCAGGCTTGAATAAATTTAACATGGAGGATGATTTAGGATGACGGAATATTAACCCCAGTGTTCTAGCGGACAACTTATTTGACAGTGGTATTTCTGAAGCTTTGGAAGAAGGCTCTAACATCTTACCGTCTGGAGCTGGGATAGCTCGCAATTCAAGGCCTCTTTTTGTTGCAACCCCCTTGAACCACTGAACCATACCGCGAGGAACAGCGAGACCAGGTGGCAGATCGAAGGATTTACCATTAAGCATTAGGTTCAGGGAGTTTCCTCTGGCTTCGATAACGCCTCGGATGACTTGTCCGTCTCTCAGGCCCATTTCAAGCGCATCTGGCTCCGAAATTGGAAGGGTTCCCTCAAGGAAAATTGGGTTATTCCTTCCGGGCAAATGTATAGATTCCAGATTAAGCAAATTAATATCCTTGGCTAGAGTTTATTGTAATTACCTTATTCTATTAAAAATAATGCCTCAAGCCAAAAAAATAGCAATTACTACGATGTGTAACGTAAAAATATTAGGATAGTTTAGGCACCAGTGTGAGGGGTTTCCTCACACCGATGGATAAAGATCAGGGATACCTAACCCAATTCTTTTTTTGAGTTTTTGAATTATCTTTCTGAACTACCTGCTCCGGTTCGAGTTCACTTGGTAATCCCTTTGGAAAAATAATTGCCTTAATATCAGAAACGGTTGGTATCTTGACATATGTTCCTGAAAGTAATCTGTGAGGGCTGTCTGACGGAAAAGCGTGGGTGTTGTTTTCCACAAATGCTCGTCTCAATATTCCTTTTCTTATTGGGACGTTACTCATTGTCTCTTCGATAATCAAGTCAAGTGTATCACCGGGTTTTACAAGGTATTTCGAACCAAGTCCCTGTGAATTTTCGGAGTTTGTATTAGTGGCTTTCTTCTCAATTTTTTCCAAATCGCCCAGTAAGTACTTAAGAGCTTGAATAGCGTCCATTCTTTTGCGATTCGAGTTTGTTTTACTTTTACGCATTGGCTCACCCACCGCAATTGTTGATTCGGGCAACGCAACTGGCGCAGGCACGGCTGGGATTTCTGTAGCCAATACATCATTTTCAACAGAATCAGCAACATCTGTCGTGTTGGTAATTTCAGTGTCTTGCGGGGCATCCACAACACTATTATTCTCAGGTTGGCCTGACGGGTCTTGTTCATTTTCGTTGATTGGTGTTTTTGCTACCTCTGGTGGTGTTTCCTCAGGCAGGACTTCTTTTTCATCATTCTCCGTAATAATTTGCTCGTCCAACGATTCGGATTGGCCGTTGGGTGGAGATACTGAAGATGTCGACCCTACTTGGGCTGAGGCAATAAGTAGTCTGGTGAGATCATCATCTTGGGCAGTGGCTACTTTAGCAAAAACTACGATACTAACAGTCGAAATACTTAATGCTAATGTGAATTTTTTCATTTGATTCATATTTATTGTCCTTACATAAATTTTAGAGAGGTAGGACGGCTTTGTTACTTATGGACAGAAGTCTGGGACCGGCGACTCGTCTGAGCTCAGCTCTATTTTTAGTGACAAATTCTACTATACCAAGAGCGGTCTGATTTAAAACATCCTTCTCTAGCACGTGGGTCGGAACTTTATCTCTGTTAGCAATGAGCATATAGTCTCCGCTCCTGATACCAGCCTGTGATCCTCCATTTATTGTTATTATATCTGGGTTTGAATTTATCACATTGAAGAAAAGTGGAGAGCAACTCACGACTCGATCAACTTCGAGAATCCATTGATTAACCAATGCATGTAGTGTTTTCACGAAAGATTCCGGTAATTCGCTGGAATTAATTTGTGTGTAAACCGCAGGGAAAGTTAGTTGGGTGGATTTGCTCCAAACCACTAATCCCGTAATTTTTTCAACCACGGACAATTCAAACTCTATTGGATGAGCACTAATTTTCTCGCTTACCTCATAGTGATTGTTGTCGATCAAACTGAAAAGAGATTTTGACTTTTTATGCACGGAGTTGTAGGTTCCTGCAGCAAGCACTTTAATTCGGAAAACATATGACCCCCCGTGCTCGGGAGCACTAGATAAAACTGAGTCATATTGCGTACGGTAGTCTCGAACTTTAGAAATTAGCCATCTATCTCTCATTGCCCGATGGGATTGTAAAAATTTTTGAGCTGCTAACCCAATGTCGGCTAGGAAATATGTTCCATGTCGCCCATCGGGTGGCGCAATTGTTATCTCAACGGTTCCTGAGCGTTTATATCCTGTCACTTGAGCATAGCAGTTATCATTGTCACCGACGCTTTTGGTATCAGGATAGAGGTATGATTTTACTTGCATTCCCCTAACGACTACATCAGACTCAATACGTGTGCTCTCATGCAAAACGCCATTTTCGTCCAAATAAGACGTAGACCTTACTCTGTTCGCGGATTTCTGTGCCGAATCAATAAGTTTATTTCTGATTGTCTCCAGTTTTTTTTCCGCGACAGCATTTGTAGGAGATAGATCTTTGGTATCGATCTCGCGGTTATTATCCTCGCTGATCGCAGATTCCAACTCCGTTTGTCCGTAGACAGCCGCTGAAAAAAAGCAAGGAATCAAAAGGTAGGCTGTCCATTTTATTTTTTGGAATTGAAAATTTCGAATTGTCCAATGCATTTTTAGGCGTTTCTCTTGGCTAGATAGTTTAGATAAAGGATTCGTAGGTCATTAACAACGGTACTTTCAAGCGCTAACGTCGTTTCATAAGTATCATCACCGACCGGGGTGATACTAACAACTGTTGCTCCGTAAATAACACCCTCAACTCTTGATCTAAAGGTATCACTCATCACAACCATATCTGCAATAGTTGTCGTTGCATCTAAATATTGTCCGTAAACTTGTTCCGCTAGTGACCTATATGCCTCTAGCTTCGATGCTCTGATGGCGAGCAAACGTTGTTGTGATGCATTGTCGTGATTTTGCACGCTGATTACGGCATAACCTGTTGCGACTATCGTTTCTTTTTTTTCTACCAGAGGCGAAATCATACTTGCGGTGACTTCTGATTCAGCTTCAGGCGTAGCAATTTCTTCAATTTCTTCTACCACGGTCTCCTCTACGACAACCTCGGGTGTGGGCGGTGGCATCTCTGCTTTCATACTATTTAAAGCCGGTCCAGTCTGAGCGCAACCAATCATGGTGCTCGCTAAAGTAAGGATAAGGGTTTTTACCGAAATTTTCATGTTGACTCTCTTTTTTTATATGTAAAAATTTAGTAACAGTAAGTTATTCTCTTTTTTCATACACAGAAATTAGCTATATCATGTGGGTAAAAAAAAAAGTTATACTCTCTCAGGATCGGCATCAAAGCAAGGTTCTTGAGTTTTTGTTGGTGGCGTATTGTGAGTAAAAAAAGATATTGGTTAGTTTAGGCAGACTCCACGAGAATAAAATGATTGAAAAAGGATGGTTCGAGTCCTATCCAGAAAATTTTTAAAACTATTTTGTTAAAAACTTAATTTTGCTGGATGTGCTTTAACGTAGCAATGGTGATTGTTATAAAAAATTTTGAGAGATGATTTGATTTTGGAAACAACAATATTAGGCGAAAGTCGGGCTATCGTAGGCCTAAGAGCGTTAATTGGCAAAATGGCCGACTCTCCTTCGACAGCACTAATAACCGGGGAAAGTGGAACTGGGAAAGAGGTAGTGGCTAGGGAGATGCATAGACTTTCCAGCCGATCGACTAAGAGCTTTGTACCAGTTAATTGTGCTGCGATTCCAAAAGAATTGCTCGAAAGTGAATTATTTGGTCATAAGAAAGGGGCCTTTACTGGGGCCTTCGCGGACCGCGTGGGTAGGTTTCAACTGGCTGACAAAGGGACCATTTTTCTTGACGAAATAGGCGATATGTCTTCAGACATGCAGGTTAAATTGCTAAGAGTTCTACAAGAGCGGAAGGTTGATCCAATCGGAGCCCAAAGGGAAGTCGAAATCGATGTAAGAGTTATTGCCGCTACGCACCGAGATATTCAACAAGAGATCGAAGAGGGGAGATTTCGGGAGGATCTCTTTTATAGATTGAATGTCCTTCCTATTCATATTCCGCCTTTACGTGAGAGATTGGGTGATATATCTATTCTATTTCAGAAGTTTTCTATTTCCTACGCCAAAGGCCGCGATCCCGTAAAACTTTCGGATGATTTCGAAAAGTTCCTTTCATCCTATGATTGGCCGGGCAACATTCGGGAGTTAGGTAACCTTGTTGATCGCTTCAGCACATTGTTTCCCGGCCAAATCCTAACAACCGACATTGTTCCGGCCGGAATGTTACCAAAAAAACTTGCAGAAATTCACCCAAAACCAGATTTATCGCTCGAGGAAACACTTATGGACAATCAATCCTCCGAGGACATGGGACAATCCGTTATCTGGTCGGTTTTTTTTGATCAAATGTGGCGTGTTACCAGTGATCCAGAGAAAATCCCAAACAATGTACCTGTTAAAGAGTTTTCGAGCAAAAAAATAGCATTGGGTTGGATTAATGACCAATCCTCTAAAAACAACTCAATTGAAAACACGATTTTAATTGCTCAAGGAGGTGATCAGAACTTTCCAAGCGATGGATTATCCTTGAGACAGCATCTTGCAGATATTGAAAAGAATTTGATCAAACGTGCTCTGAGGAGGGCAGATGGAAATATCTCCAAAACCGCACGGCTTTTAAATTTACAGAGAACTACACTCGTAGAGAAAATAAATAAGTATCGACTTAGGGACAAGTAGCTTATTCGCTTAAAACTAACATCAATGGAAATGACTTTTCCTTTCGCATCAGGCAGGAGACTCTGCCCTCATAAGAGTAAAAGGAACATCCGAAAAGTGCTCCCCTCCGCGATGGAGAGCTTGTCCAGTAATTTGCAACTTCGATCCCGGGAAAAATATTGGTATTTATGGCCGGATTGCGACACCGATCAAGTTTTAAAGATAACATCTCCTCCTTTGTCGGTAATCTCCATTTATTGCCAGTTTTATTGGATACTTCAACTGGGAACCGAATGGCCTCTTTCCAATTAAAGGTCAGGGATTTACCTTGACACTCATTATTAGAAAATCTTTGTCCCGCATTACATCGGTACCAGGTTAAACCCGTCTGTTTGTCCGTGGCAATTCCATTTGTTTTTGAAATTTTGAATCTTGGATTTGATATTTGGTGGGAAATACTATGGCAAGACGGTAAACTTAGAGATTCATCACGGTTAAACCAGAAGAAAATAGAAGTCAAGGTGGTTGCTACGAGCAAGCCGAACAGGGTGGATCGCATAATCATTTAAGCCCCGAGAAATGAAAGACTAAGCCCGGATTGCATATTTTGTTTAACATATTTGCGGTCAAAATTGTTTTTGAGGTTACCTAAATTAGGATCCGTCTACAATAACCTCAATCCGTCTATTCTTTGCTCTTCCGGTAGCCGTTTCGTTTGAATCCACTGGCCTTGTGTCAGCGAAACCTTGTACCGCAATTCTACCAGGCGCCACTCCTCCAGCCTCCAGCAAATAGTCTGCCACTGCCCCTGCTCGAGCACCCGACAGATCCCAGTTTGATGAGAATCGATCGTTTACCATCACGGGAACGTTATCAGTGTGTCCTTCAATCCGCACCTGACCATCTGTACCAGCTATTGTTCCACCCACCTTCCTGAGAAGGGGCAGAAAGCCGGGTTGCAGATCTGCTCTCCCAGATCGAAATGATCCTTGCTCAGCTAATCTCACGATTATTTTGTCTCCATCTCGCTCGACTTCCGCTAGTCCCTTGGAAATCTCTTCTGACAGGTCAGCTCTAATTTTTTCAAATTGTGCGTCAATCTCGTCGCTTTTCGCACCACCCCCGCTGCTTCCGGAATCTGCGGATCCTTCTTTAACTTGAACAGTGCTTTTAACTTGCGACTGAACTTCGGAGACTTTTGCAAACAATTCTATTGTCTTTTGAGATACGATTCCCGATACTTTTTCCCCGTCATCTGTCTTCCCGGCGGTTGCTTTTCCCTCATCGGAACCTCTTCCACCACCAGTGGTCGGTTGTTCGATCATTTCCACCACAACCTTACCATCTTCTGTTTTAACAACGACTTCTCCTTCGGCAATCTCTTTTGCTAAGGCCTGTTCTACAGCTTTGACATCAGCACTTTTCTCTGATTCGAAGGGGTTGTCATCTTTCTTTACCTCCACATTCTCCTGAGAGTCGTCAGTGGTTTGTTGGCGGATTGTATTAAGTGGTGTTGGCTCTGCTTGAGCTGGAGAAAAATGCTGGGCTATTATACTTGTGGCCTTAGGCATTTCCACGACCGGTATGAGTCTCTGAATACCAAAAGAGTTTCTCATGGTACCGCTGATTTGCTTAAATTTTGGTACATTCATTTCTGCAAAAGACAGGATTAAAACGAAAAAAGCCATCAGAAGCGTCGCCATATCGGCGAAAGTTGCCATCCAAGCAGGTGCTCCGGCTGGTGGACATTCCTCACACTCTGGGCACTTTTCCTCCTCCTCCTCCTCCTCCGAGCCACCTGCCGCTTCGGTATCCTCCGGTTTGGCCTC
>MDTD01167891.1_pt1 | contig 11330 bp, 19 predicted proteins | sample 811221 | NCBI WGS metagenome assembly MDTD01 (sample SAMN05326646, study PRJNA326480) | marine metagenome | isolation source: seawater | place: Pacific Ocean: South West | collected 2011
CAAAGGCTGGAACGGCACCAACGGTTGGAGCTGACGTTGGAACGGTGTCGCCTTGGGTGTAGCTGGTCGCGAAGCTGAATGAGTTGCCAGCAGTCTTTTGGGTTGCGTCTGGAATCGTGATGGCGTTGACGCCGTTGGTTGCTGCACCAAGACCACCAAGAGCATCGCTAGTGGTTGAGCCACCTGCCGTCACGCTGGTGTCTACTCCAGTTCCGCTGATGCTGTAGCTGTTGCCAACCCGTATGGCGCGTGTGGACGCTCCACCGACCTCCAGTTGTACTGAGCTTTGAATTTTGTGGGTTAAATCAGCTTTAGCAGGCAAAGCGGCTGCCAAGGTGATGCCCAATACCAAAAGTGAGCGGTTCATTTGATGCCAGTTTTGGTGTCTTTGTTATCGACAATAGTCGGCTTTTTATTTCCATTGCCATTGGACTTACGCTCGATGCCAAACGAAGCCATCGCGCCAGTCAGCAGTGAGGCTACGAACGTATTGTCCATTTTCATCTGAGGGAAGATGCCCAGATAGGACGCGGTGAGCAGTGCAGCGCTCCAAGCCAAGACCAGAGCCTTGACGACATCTGCCATTGAGATGCCTTCTTTCTGATCGTTGTCCGTGGGTTCTGCCATGATGAAGCCAGTGCTAGCGGCGGATCATGGTTGAAGTCTGGGCCGCCGTTGCTGGCGCGTCAATCACAGTGGCTGGTTTGGGCGCTTCAGGGATTAGCCGCCAAAACCGAAACGGCCAAGACTCGTTAATTAGGTTGACGGCTGCTGTTGATAACCTCTCTGGTCGTTTGGATATTCTGCATAACGACATCAAGACGAAGGATATGGAAGTCTTCGCCAGATTGAACGAACTGGAGCGGTCAGTGGCGCGACTTGAGGGTCACACAGATAGGCATTAACGTAATAGTGCTATTCAAGGCAGTCCCATGCTTTTGATTCTCAAGCCGATCTTGATGACCGCGTGGAAATCAAGAGCGTTTAAGGAATTGATCGTGGCGATGTTGGAGAAGATCGTCGCAAGGACTGACAACGATTTGGACGACTTGGCGGTGAAGCATGTCCGCCAAATGCTGCTCCCTGACACAAGAGTTGAAAAGTAGGTGGCGTCCGGCATTATCCAGTTGACCTTGCTGCTTGGGGCCATGGGTCTTGCCCTACTGCCGTTTTTCCAGTTTTTTCGTGGCACGCCCCATCAGCTGGCTGCAATTAAACAACTTGAGGAGTCAATGCCAGCGGAACTACTGGAGGAGCACGAAGCTGATTGGTTTCAGGCGTGGAAGGAGAGTGGATATGACCAGCAAATTTTTATGCCGTATTTCCGGCAAGACGACAACAAAAGCGGAACCGGGTATCGCGAGTGTTTCTCGTCAGCGGCTGCGATGGTTGCCGCGTACTACAAGAAAGTCAAGACCGATGACGAGTTCAACGCCATTCGTGCCAAATACGGGGACACCACGTCGGTAGAGGCTCAGCTAGCAGCGTTGCGGAGCTTGGGTCTGCAGGCTGAGTTTCGGAAAGATGGCGATGCTGACATGGTGGAGCTTGAGATTGAAGCTGGCAGACCAGTGTTGGTTGGCTGGTTGCACGCCGGAAACATGCTTCGTGGCGAACCACCAATGTGCAATGGCTTGGGCTGTGGCCATTGGAGCGTAATCAGTGGTTACGCGGGCAAGAAAAGCAGCGATCCAGAGTGGATCATGCAAGATCCTCGTGGCTATCCCGAAATGGAAAAGGGCGGCCATAGTAATCCGCATTTGGGACGTAATGTCCGCGTGAGGCAAGCAGCGTTTTACCAGCGTTGGCAGTCAGAAGGTCCTGGTACGGGATGGGTGATCTTGGTCAACGAATAATCGACATACACGAAAACGCTGTTTACTATTTCAAAAAGTACACTCTGTAACAATGGGCTGGGCAGACTGGATGGTCGTCAACCAGAGCCTTGAGGAAGAGCTGGAATTAGAAAAGAACGTGCGAGACGTTCAGAACTGCACCGACGAAGACGCTCTTAAGTCACTGTGCGTCTCGTTAGTCCGAACCAACTGGCACCAACAAAAAATGCTGCGCCAAGCAGTCGGTCACATCGGTGAGCTAGACGCAATCAATGCAGCACAGGGATAATCTCTAGCTGCCTGCCGGACAAATCAGCGGCGTCCCTGGCACGTTCCAAGCTGCTATAGCTGCAAGCGTCGTCCGCGCTGCTAGTCCAGCAAACGTCACCTGAATTTGTGTAGAGCGCAGAAATGAACAACGGCTCCGGCTGAGCCGCTTTCAGAGCAAAACGCATGGAGAGTCAGTCGTCTTTTTGCTTGAGGCGACCTTCGATTCGGTTGCGGATAGATGACCGCCACTGAACCTGATCTTTGGCCATGGCCTCGTTGTAAACGGTACTTGGGTAAACCCGCTTTAGTTCGGAATACACAGCTTCTCTTATCCAAGCCGCAGGACGCTGATCCGCTTCAGCCGCCTTCTCAAACAAAAGCTCAGCTCTGTTCGGATCAATAAGAACGTGATAGTGCGCTTTATTGCCGTGAAGCTGCGCCATGTGACTCAAAATGCTACAACAATCTTACCACGTAATCGAGTCGTCCACTTTCTTTTTCCAAGCGGTGGATTGAGCACGACGAGCCTGGGCGCGTTGGTTGGTGCAACCCGCCCTCACTTCGCGTGCCCTCTCTAAGAACATCGCCGCTCGCTGCAGATCACCCGTTGTTGCTGTCTGGATCGCCTTGTTTAAGCGCTCCATCACGAGTTGCCTGCCTGTACGCGGCATCCATTGCCTCTCGAAAGTCTTGGTGGTACGTTACCGCCCCTCCAAAACTTGAAAACCAGCCCTCATCAGTGCGGTAGATGCTGATCATCAGTGTGCCTCATCCCAGGTTTTACCGATAGAGACATCAGCCAGAGCTGGTATGTCGCCCAGCCATCGAGCTTCGGCCTCTTCCATCACCCTTTTTAGGGTCACCGCCCACCTCTCAGCCGCATCTTCCCTAACCAACAACAGAATTTCGTCATGTACTGCAGCAGCAATACGAACCTTGTCCTCTCCTGCTGCCTTGACTAAGGGCCACAAGCTACCGAGCGCACACTTCAAAATGGCCGCACCAGCTCCCTGGATCGGTGTATTACATCGAACCGTCAGCCGATTCATGTCGCCCTGCAGGTAACGCCGCATCCCCGAAACAGGAATCCGCGTTTCTGCCAAGATTCCGGGCTTCTTCTTATCGGCTTCCTCTGCATTGGCCCGTTGCCACCGCCATATCCCTTCAAATTTTTCCAGCCATTTATTTCTGATCGCAGCGGCTTCCTCCAGCGTAATGAGAATCCCGCTACCGCCCGCGTAGTTCCGCAGTCCTGTAGCTCCCGACCCATACAACAGGCCAAAGTTTGCAGACTTCGCAATCTGACGATCACAGCCAAGAGCTTTCGCGGTAACCGTGTGCGGATCTTCCCCTGCCTGGAACGCACGGGTCATGCGCTCGTCTTGTGCTACAGCCGCTGCTAACCGCAGCTCCATCTGGCCGAAGTCTGCGTCAACAAGAACCCAGCCATCCGGCGCTTCAACACAGTTGCGGAACTGCTTATCACGAGGGATTTGCTGATTATTGGGCTTGATGCAAGACATCCGACCGGACTCTGCCCCCAACTGCATATAGCTGGCCCGCACAAAGCCCTTGGAATCCATTTTTTCCTGGATCGATGTAATCATCTGCCTTCTCTTCTCTGCTTTCTTCCACGCCAGATAAACCTGCACTGCTTCGTGGTCAGCAACGTAAGCACTCAATGCCTGCTTGGATGCGCTGGGCTTCCCGTTGGCATCAACAGGCGTTTTACCCAAGACAGCTTCTAGTTTTTCTACAAGCTGCTTCGGGCTGTTGAGGTTAAAGCCCTTGTACTTCTTCGTGCCATCACGGATCTTTCCCTCGTCTTTCGCACGAAGATTGAAGCTGCCGTCTTCATCCCTGGGCAGCTTTTGGTCTTCCGGCAGCGCTTCATCGAGTAAGCGAAGAAAATCCTTGCCTAACTCTTTGATGTCGTGCTCATAGTCAACCTTGCGCTGTTCAAGATTTTTAGCATTCCAGGGAAGCCCAGTGCGCCACATTTGAGCCATTGCAGGGAGCGCACGGCATTCCAAGGTGTACGCCAACTTGAGTTGATGGTCTTCAAGCAACCCGTCAATAATCGGGTCAAGATCCATCAAAGCCGCAACGTCATTAACGGCGTATTCGATTTGTTCTCTGGAAAGTTCAGGGTTGCCCCAATCCGACGCTTGCTGCTCCTTATCTAAATCAACCTTCAGATAGCGCTTTACGACATTGGCGAGACCGTGCTTCGTATTAGCGATGCCATTGGTGAGAAGTCGGCTGGCCAGCATGGTGCAACCGACCCGCCCACGCGGAAAGATGCCGTGTTCTTGGAGCCACCCAAGATCAAAGACAGCGTTGTGGGCCAACCAGAAGCGGTCTCCATTGCTGAAGAAGCGCCGCAAACGATCCCAGTCACTTTGGTCAAGGTCAAAACAATCAATGACAACTACAGCTTCGCGGACCGCGCAGCCCAACTGCAACAACCGCAGTTTTCCTTTTTCCGGCTGAAGCGCCAGCGTTTCTGTGTCAAAGCAGATGGATAAGGCAGTTTCAATCTCTTTGAGATTTTCGATACCGTACAAGATGTCAAAACTCATTTCACGTCCTCGGGCAGAGGGCCACCGGTTTCACACTCCCACTCCCATTCAGGGATCATCTCATCGGGATTTTCAGGGTGTGGAGCGTACCAACCGCCTTCATCTAAGTCCCAGCCAGCAGCTGTGCGGATTTCGTAGATGCGGTCTTGCTCAGCCATTGCGGCGTTTATCTCGTCCAGATGGTCGTACCAAGTCGGGCACGTCCCCATCATGCGAAGGTTTTCTTGTGCTCTGTAGAGCGCTGTGGAGTCAGACATGGGTGGTGTCGTGAACCCCACTAACGTAGCACACTACCGAGTGACTATGCTCTCCAAAAGCGGAAAATAATCCAAGTCATACGGGGACATCACATCCACATCAATGCCGCAATCAAGCGCGGCAGCAACCTGAGATTCAAAGTCCCTATAGCCCACTGGTCCGTCCCTATACGTCACCTGCTCAACGGCTAGAGCCCGCGAGCTGTCGTCATAGCTGGTAAAGCGCACCAGAGCCAGCGCATTATCGTCTACAGATGAACCTACCTTCGAGTAGGTGAAGTGAACGTTGGTTTTCACGCTGGCGAACCTCCTGTGTGAAGTATGGCCCGGAAGACCTAAAAACAACTGCCGGAGTTTTTTAATTAAAAATTTCATTGACCACACACATGACGATGTGCTCAACCTTGCGGCTATCCATGCCAAACCCGGCTCTACGCCTGACTTTTTGAACAAGCTCATGAATGTCCTTGGGATGAAGCAGACGTTCTTCCGCAGAAAAGACACGTTGCCGGATAAGCCCCGCGCGTGAAACACCCTGGGACTCAGCTTGCTTCGTCAGACGCTCCAAGTCAGTCTCAGAGAAAGCAACTTTTACTTCACGCATAGTCAGATGTACTCGTTGTAGAAAGCGCTGCCTGGTCCGTATTTAGCGATGATTTCTGGGAAAGCCCGCAACACGCGGTCGCGGTTCCGAGGATCACCGGCCAAAGCCGCTGCGGCAATTTTGCTCATGAAGTCCCCACCATATTGGTAGGCCGATTTGATGCTTGCCAAAGTTTGCTTTTCGGTCACGGCCCGATAGATAACGGCATTACAGTAGCACAAAACAAACTATTGCAAAGGCTTAGGCACTGGATAGCCATACATTCTGCAAAATTCCACGCCCACAGCTTTATGGTGCTCACGAGGCTGTCTGTCAGGGGGCGTTCCAGGGATCACATTGCGCGATTTAGGCAGTTGTGACAAGCCCAGACTTAGACGAATTTTACGCAGCTCTCTTCCAAGGCATTGGTAATTAGGAGAATCTAGTTTTAACCATAGGGACAAATCGTACACATTAAATGTATCCTTATTATTGTGCATAGCATCTATATCTTGCTGGATAGACTTAAGAAGTTTTTGTTGTGAATAATGCTCATCTTGAAACTTTTGTAGTTGTTGAGCATGTACTTTTTTGTGTTGATCTAAATCCCTGTCTAATCTTTCTATTTCTTGCTTGTGCTCTAATCGTGCTTGAGCTTGTGAAACAAGAAGAATGGTCAATGGGTCTGTGTTTTCTTTTTGCAGCTGAGTTAATGCCTCAGCCAAAAACTCGGAAGAATTACTTTGCATAACAGGAACCGTTGAAGAAGGAGGCGGTTCAGCCCCCTTTGTTTATAGCACTAAGTAGCACTCACATCAATCACATCAGAGTCCCCGTCGTTTTTGTCCTCTGATCGCATGGCGTCCACGACTTTTCCCCAGTAGTTGGACCGCTGTTCCTTGTGCGCGTCGTACACCTCCGGTTCAGAGGTGTCCCAGGCGGCCCAGGGATCAACCCTATGTGCCTGAAAATCAGTGTCAAAAGCCTCTTCCCTTGCAGCAGAAGGGATCCTATTGACAGAGGGGTTTGTCAAAAGCCCCTTCGTGTCAAAAGCCCCCTGGTCCGAGACCTTTTGACAAACCGAGTCTTTTGCCAAATCAGGGTTGTCAATAGGATCCGTTCCAGGGACTGGGATCTCTACTTCTGACACACTATTCCCCACACACCCACGCGAGGGCTCTGAACGCCATGAAAACGGCTGGAGCGCCTTGACCCCCACAAGCCGGTAATACTTCGGCGGTCTGTGGTTGAACTTCATCCCCTCTGGAGCGGGACACTCCTCCAGCATTTTTTGTGCGGTCATAACGTCGATCACATGCCGCACAGCGCGTTTCTTGCTCTCACCGCCAAGGTGCGTCAGTAAATCGGCTATGCACAAGGGTGTTTTGGCAGGGAATTCCTGAAACACATCGAGCACCTCCAACTGAAAGCCCTGAACTCCAAGATCTTTTTTCTTGTCGGCGTCCGTGGGCATGGTGCCGATCCCGAAAGAGAAGTCAGGGAGCAAGGTGAACACCATCTCCCTGCCTTCGCGGTCATCGCGTGACTTTTCAACAGTCACCACACGGCTTTTTGCCTGAAGCCCTTTTTCCATAAGAGCTTTGTCGTCGCCCCTCCGCATATTCCAGGTTTCATCCACCGCTGCCTTGATGGCACTGGTGCCCCGAAACCCACCGTTGCGGTTGTTGTGATGGATCACGATGATCGCGCACGCCCCAAACTCGACGCCGTTATTTCGCGCCAACTTCTTCAAGGGCAGCGCATACTCCCTCCGGTTCTCCTCATAAGGGTTGGAGTCGTTGCAGCCATCAAGGCTGTCAATAACGATTAAGTCGTACTTAGGTTTATCAACAGGCCCCTGGAGCTTGCAGAAACGCCTGTACCAAGCCATATCCCAGTCCCGCACAAAGTTCACGTTCTTCGTGATCTTGTGCATCTCAAACTGCCGTCGAACAATTCGCTCGTTCTGATCCCCGTTCAACCAAAGGCACCGACCCGCTTTAACCGGAACGTTCTGCCCCAACACATTCAGCGGAATACCTTCGCTGATATGCCTACACAAAGTCATACACAACGCAGACTTACCCGTGCCCCCATCAGCGTGCAGAAGCGTCAACCAAGGCTTTGGCATCAAGCCCGGAATCAAATAATCAAAAGGCGTGGTGTCCAGCTCTGAAATAGCTCTGGCCGCATACCCATCGTTCTTCTTGAAGTTAAGGTGAGATTCCAGAAGGCGATCAATGGCCGCAGCCCCCTCCCTGGCCCGTCCACCCTCTTCTGCCAACAAAGTTTTTGCCTGATCCAGCAGTGCCGGATCTTCGATGGTTTCCTCCAGTTCGATGGCACGGGCTAGGAGTTCCGGCCCCGAGAGGCGCTCCATCTTGTACTTAATCGGCGCTGACTGGATCTCTTCCACCAGCGATGCAATACCGTCCCTTTGAAATCGGGTCCGATCAGGGTCAACAGCATCCGCAGCTTTAATCAGCGACCCAAACCCAAGGCCCCCGCCACGAAAGCCTCTTTCCCATCGCTCGCGGCAGGGGTTACCGCCGTTCTCCCAGTCACTTGCGTACTCAGCGTCCTTGCGGCTCCACGCTTCCCACAGCTTCAGGCCATCCTCGTTGGGCAGCTCGCTGTGAACCATCGCGCCGATTTCCCACCAGAATCGCTCGCTATACGCACCCCGAGGTTCAATAACACTGAGGCAGCTCTCAGCGATAGCAATCTTCTCCTCCCTGGAACGATTGGCATAGCGAGCGTCTTTGAGCTGGCGAGCACTGTCTTTCTGGTTGACCTTGCGGTGCTGCTCCCGCATCCGCTCCAAAAGCCACTCAGGAGCCTCTGGAACGTTGTTGGGGTTTCCATGGAACACATACTCCCCTTCGTCCTTGTAAGCCCCGCAGAGGACGCCTTGGCCGCCCCACAAGACCTCCCAGCCCTCGTGATTCGCAGCGGCGTGGCTCATGCCCGACACCCGCAGCCGATCCTCCTCCGGAACGATGAACAGATATTTCGCGGCGTTCTTTTTCGGTGAAACGACGCGAGGCGCTTCAGCTAAATCGTCTCCCCACTTCTCCTGGATTGCTCCGAGGTTGCGATCAACATCAAAAATCACCAGACCATCAGAGCGGGTGCCGGTGTAGACGCCCACAGCCTTGAAGACCTTGGACCGCTCTTCAACTTTTTGGGCTGTGAACTCTGGCGATAATTTTTCTGTGGCTGCTCGACCTAACGGAGATTTTCCACAAGCGATGCCGCCTTTAGGGAGTTTGCTGCCTTTGGCATATATCGGTGCGGTGGCCCAGTTTTTGGGCAGAGTCCTTGCGAATTCAGCGAGATTCATTTGCTACAGTAGTGCTGTTGAACTTTTGATGGACACCCCTGGTGGCTTCTGCGGCCCCAGGGGTTTTTTCATTCTACAGCAGTTGACAGGCCCTGCCATTGTGCTACGTTTATGAAGCACCGGGCAGCGTGCCCACCGCAACTTTCAAATGCCTTTCCTTTCCCAAAAAGCCGTCTCAGCAGTCGCTGGAGGCACTGGTGGCGGTTATCTCAACCCCTCCAAAATTCAATCCGGCAGCAGCGTGCGCTTCGCACTGCTGAGCGACCAACCTCTTGAGTTTTACGAGTGCTGGGGTGAAGCCGAAGACGGTTCCGTCAAGCCTTTCCGTTTTGCCGAAGATCCCAGCGCTGACGACATCAGTGCTGAGATGGGTGACGACTACACCCGTCGCCAAAACCGTGACGGCACAGCGCCCGAGCCTGTGAAGTTCGCCATCGCTGCTCCGGTCTACAACTTCGACACCTCAGCGGTGCAGATCATGCAGCTTTCACAGAAGAGCATCATCCGCGAGCTGGACGGCATCTCTCAAATGGAGGACTACGCCAACCTGCTGGAGCATGACTTTGTTCTCGGCAAAGAAGGCAACGGCCTGAACACTGAGTACAGCCTTCGCCCTGTTCCCCGTAAGAAGGGATCCGACAAGGCGATTGATGATGCCTGGACCGAAGCCAAGGACGGCGGATTTGAGATCGGTCGCTTGCTGACCGGCGAGAACCCATTCAAAGCCGACTGAGTGAGTGCGGCAGGACTAGGGGCTGGCATACATCCTTGTCCTGCCTGCCCGCAATCTGCTCTTCAACTACTCGGACCAAGCGGTTGGTGGGTGCTGTAACACCTAAGTCGCAGATTGCAGAAGCTCAGGGTTCTCGTCGAAGAGTGCTGGTGGCTCCGAGGGGTAACGCCCCTAATGTCTGGCCGGTACTAAGGCAGGGGAGTCCGTAAGTCCGCATTCATTACGAGGGGCTTTCGAGCCCCTTTCGTACTATTTAAACTCAGCCAAAGAGCTGTCCCATGGATCGTCACTACGAAAGACCTTTACCTGAGACGATCACAACAATTTTGGATGATGGCTGCATTGCCATTTCAGTGGGAGACTTCACTGGAGTAGTCAGTTCAATGCACTTGATCGAGCCCAAAGCTCATCAACTACAAAGAGCATGGCTGGCCCGTGAATCTGAACTAGCCGATGCCCGCTGATACACAAAATGCCCTCGCAGGATTACGCCGCTGGACTCTGGTACGTGACGACTCTGGTCCGCATCGTGTTTACAGAGATGAACGAGGCAACACATATGCGTCAGTGACGCACATCCTCAAGGAAACCTCACCGCAATGGCAAAAAGATGCCCTGGACCGTTGGCTTGAAAGACCTTCTGCTCCCGCTGAGCGTGACATTGCCTGCCAGCGTGGAACTTTGGCTCACGATCACGCAGAGTACGTCCTCAAAACGGCAGCAAAACTCGCTCGCAACAGCGCTAACAAGCGAGGAAGTTGGAGGACTGGAGATGACGGCCTGGAACGTGCCCCCAAGGCAATCACCAGCTGGGCCATCGAGAAGGCCATTCAAGGGGCTCCTAGGGTCTCCTGGAGCGCCAGTGGCTACGCCCGAGGTCTACGGGCTTGGATCGGAGAGAACGTAACCGCTATTCATGCCATCGAGTTCTCCGTGCATGACCCACGAGGCTGGGCTGGAACGGCTGACGCTCTGCTCGATGTCGGCGGCACCCTTTGCATCGCTGACTGGAAAACCAGCGTGAATGCACGAAGCGAAGACATGCTGGCTAATTACATCTGTCAGGCTGGAGCGTATTCGCTGGGACTCCAGACCCTGACTGGGCTCAAGCCGAAGAGCGGAGCCATTGTGGTGGCACGTCGGAGCGGAGCACCGCAGGTCCGCTTGCTCAATGAGTTAGAATTACGTGGGGCGGAGTGTCAATGGCTGGAGAGAATGGACATTTGGAACGCCCAGCAAGCCCTCAAGAACTAGAAGAAGCCCTGGATCGTCTCTACAAAGGGACAACCAACGTGGCCGTTCAAGCGGCAGACCTAGGAATACCCCTGGAACGTCTGAAGCAGCTTTTCGGGGAGTACGTCGCCGCCCGGCCCATCGACATCAACGACGAAGACGTATGGCTAGGCGACACAACCATGTGCTGGCCGTATGCCTAGCCCTGGAACGCTCAGGGATAAATCCGCGACACGTCATCGGGGAAGTCGATGTCACGCTTACCCCGTAGAAACTCACCGCCGCCAACCAAACCACCAACAATGGGAAGTTGCCTAGTACCCCAGGAGTTGAGATCCCCTGGTCCGTACTTTCTCCTGGCACGTGTCACGGCTTCATTGAGGGAAGCCGCCAACGTTTGACAGCGCATAATGCCCAACATGTTTGATCTATAGGTGAGATACACGAGTCTCACCTCTTGGGGGTGCCACGAGGGCTTGGCGTTTGCCTGGAGC
>MDTD01046726.1_pt1 | contig 11329 bp, 8 predicted proteins | sample 811221 | NCBI WGS metagenome assembly MDTD01 (sample SAMN05326646, study PRJNA326480) | marine metagenome | isolation source: seawater | place: Pacific Ocean: South West | collected 2011
GGAGGTAAGAGCTCACCGGTTTTTTGGTAACAAAAAACGCAAGGCAAACCCCACTGGGAGCAAGGTTAAATAGAGAAGACACTGCATTAATTGCTAAAAACAGTCTTTAGTTAGTCTTCTGGGTTAACCGCTTGAGCTTTAGTGTGAACTTAAGCCTAGAGAAATGACATCTTCAATGACAGAACCCGGCTTACAGATTATCTGGCAAAATCTGTATTAAATTTGTTCTACTTTTGTACTAAACCTTTAATACAATCTTATTGACTATTCTATAAAAACCCATACTATCCCAAATAATCCCATAATGGAGTGTGATTTGAAAATTTATAGAATAAAAAGGTTTTTAGTTAAATATGTTTTTATCGAGTTACGAGTGCAAATTAGACAAGAAAGGTCGGGTCTCAGTGCCAGCAACTTTTAGATCACATTTGAACTCAATAGGTTACAATGGTTTTATAAGCTACCCATCATTTAATCACCCCGCTTTGGAGGCTTGCTCGCAAGATAGAATCGAAAAATTGTCAAACACAATAGACTCACTTAATCCTTTTGAGGAAAAAAGAGATTTTTTTGCTACCTCAATTTTATCTGAAAGTGAAAATTTGCAATTTGACACCGAGGGTAGAGTTTCTTTATCTGAAAAACTTTTACAACATGCAAAAATTAAAAGTAATATTTTGTTTGTTGGCTTAGGAAAAACCTTTCAAATCTGGGAGCCCATTAACTTTCGAAAATTTAAAACTTTTGCAAGAAAAAAAGCTTTTCAAAATAGATCTAACTTAAAATGGGAAGATAAACAGAAAGGGAAATTGTTATGAGTATAAACGTTGGTGGTGGTGAGTTAAGAGAATTAAAACCAAGAATACTAGTAATTGGAGTTGGAGGCGCAGGTGGTAATGCAATTAATGCAATGATCGAAGCTGGCATGCAAGGTGTAGAGTTTGTTGCTGTAAATACTGATGCGCAAGATTTAAAAATGAGTAAAGCAGATGCAAAAATACAAATTGGAATGAATTTAACAAAAGGTTTAGGAGCTGGTGCTAAACACGACATAGGTCAAGCTGCAGCTGATGAGTCTATAAACGAAATAATAAACTACATACAAGGAAGTAATATGGTTTTTATTGCTTCTGGTATGGGAGGGGGAACTGGTACGGGTGCCTCTCATGTTATTGCAAAAGCTGCAAGAGAGATGAACATTCTTACTGTTGGTGTAACTACTTTGCCTTTCGCCTATGAAGGACCAAAAAGAATGAGAAGAGCAACAACTGGTTTAGATCAATTAAAAAGACATTTAGATACTACAATAGTAGTGCCTAACCAAAATCTTTTTAAAATCGCAAATGAGTCAACAGGATTTGAAGAGTCATTTAGTTTATCAAATGATGTATTAAAACACGGAGTTCAAAGTATCACTGATCTAATGGTTAGACCGGGTATGATAAATTTAGATTTTGCTGATGTTGAAACTGTAATGAGCTCTAGTGGTAAAGCAATGATGGGTACCGGTGAAGCAGAAGGAGAAAATCGAGCTATGGCTGCTACTGAACTAGCATTAAATAATCCGCTAATAGATGAGTATACTTTGCAAGGAGCAAAGGGATTACTTGTAAATATTACAGGGGGAAGCGATATTAAACTGTTTGAGGTTGATGCAGTGGTAAATAAAATTAGAGCCGAAGTAGATCCCGAGGCAGAATTAATCTTTGGGGCTATAAAAGATGAGAATATGAATGGTAGAATTAGAGTATCAATAGTCGCCACATCTCTGAAAGGTTCTTACATCAATCCAGATCCGAGACCTATTTTAAATGTTGTTAATGGATCACAGAATAAAGCAAGTAATTTTTCCGATAATCTATTTTCGAAAAATAATTTAGATCAAAATGTTGTAAGTTCAATAGATGGTGCAAACGCATTAAAATTAGATGAAAGTCTTGAAATCAAAAATACAGAGGATCAAAACACACTCATTGATAGTTTTGAAAGCAATGAGGAAAATAAAATTTTAGAGCAGAAATTGACTCAAACAACGCAAGCTGAACAAATTCCTTCAGGTGTATCTATAGAAAGCGCTTCATACATTGAAAATAATTCAGAATTTACAGAGGAGAATACAGCTTATAAAGATAGTTTAAATGATGCAAATAGCAATGAAGAAGAGTACACGCCCAAGCTTTTTACTGATGATCAAAATCAAAAAGAGACTGAGCAAAGAGATATAGAGTCAGAATCTGGTTCTCATCAACTCTTTGACCAAGATGTAAACGAGGATGAAGATTTTGAAATACCTGCATTTTTAAGAAGACAAAAATTTTGATGATTAAACTTATTGTAAATGAAAACTCAAAACTCATCACTGGAATTTCATCATTTTCCGGTGATGCTAAATGAGGTCATACAAGTATTATCTCCAATTGAAGGTGGATTATTTGTCGATTGTACCTTTGGCGCAGGAGGATACTCCAGAGCAATACTTAACTTTTCTAATACAAAAGTAATAGCTTTTGATAGAGATTCAAACGCAATTTTTTTTGCAAAAAAATTAGAAAATCAATTTCAAAATAGATTTAATTTCAATCAATTAAGATTTAGTCAAATGAGTACAATTCTAAATAATATTAATGTAGATGCAATTGTATTTGATCTTGGACTCTCATCTCTTCAACTAAGAGATTTATCAAGAGGTTTTTCATTTAATTCTAAAGACAAATTAGATATGACAATGGGTTTGACAGATAAATCAGCCCAAGACGCTGTAAACAATTTGAGTGAAAAACAATTAAAGATAATAATTAAAATTTTGGGAGAAGAGAAAGAAGCTTCAAAAATAGCAAAAAATATAGTCAAAGCCAGACTAAAAAAAAAGATTACAAGAGTTGATGAATTAACAAGAATAATTGAAAAAACCAAAAAAAAAAGTTACCCAAAAAAAATTAACCCATGTACGAAAACTTTTCAGGCTTTAAGGATTTTTGTTAATAAAGAATTTACCGAACTATTATATGGTATTGCTAACGCTACAAAATTTTTAAAGCCTGGCGGAAAAATTTTAGTTGTTAGTTTTCATTCCATCGAAGATAAAATCGTAAAATATTTTTTTAACAATTTCTCTAAAAGTAAAGCTAATCCCTCAAGGTATTTACCTGAGGAGAATAACGATAAATATGCATTATTTGAGAAATATAGAAACAAAGTTATTAGACCTTCAAAGAAAGAAATTACTAAAAATAATCCATCTCGATCTGCAAAACTCAGGGTCGCAATAAGAAGTAAAAATAAATTTGTAAACCCTGAGTTTTTATTTCAAAAATTTGAAAAATACTTAGAAATTGAAGGTTACAATGTCTAGAACTAAAGTCTTATTATCAATGATAATATTTTCTTTGTTGTTAATTTGTACTGGTGTAATAAAAAATCAAACTAGACAAATAGAGAAAAAAATTAATTTTATTAGTAAATCAATTATACATAATGAAAAAGATCTTAACGAGTCCCAATTAGATTTTTCATATTTGACCTCTCCATATATTCTTGAAAAGAAAGTAGAATATTTAGATAATTTTCAATACATCCCAATGGAATATTCAAAAATTTTTTTAAGTACACACGAATATATAAATCTTCAAAATAAACTTGTAATACAGGAAATTCAAAATGAGACGAAAAAACAAAAAAGATAAAAATCTCAGAACAAATCAAACAAGTTTTTATTTTGAAGATTATTTAGAAACAAATAAAAAGAACAAATCATTTAAAAAGAATATTGTACTAAGAGATAGAATTTATTTACTATTTTTTTTATTTTTTTCTTTAATCTTAATATTCAGTATCAAAATAATAAATATTTCTTTAAATAAAATTGAAATATATAGCAAGAATTATAAGCAAAGTACTTTTTCTTTACTAAGGAGAGATATTGTCGATAGAAATGGAACTTTAATATCCAGAAATATCAAATCTTTTCACGCGGCAGTAAATCCATCTCTTGTAAAAAATAAAAATAATTTTTTAATAAAGTTAAAATTAAATTTTCCAGAATTACCAATTAAAAATATTGAGCAAAATCTTAAAAACGGAAAATATTTTTATTTGAAAAAACGTATAAACCAAAAAGAAAAAGAGAAATTGTGGAGTTTAGGAGAAAAGGGAGTAATTTTTGAGCCGTTTCAATCAAGAATTTACATACATTCTAACTTATTTAGCCACATTATCGGTCAGGTCGACTATGATAATTTTGGAATTTCAGGAGTAGAAAAATATTTAGACAAAGAACTTAAAGATAAGAATTTAGCTAATAAGCCTCTAGAATTGACGCTTGATGCGAACATACAATATTTGATCAGCAAAGAATTAAAAAATTCGTTAGTTACTTTTGACGCAACTGGAGGCGGTGCATTACTAATGAATGTTGAAAATGGTGAAATTTTATCTTTAGTTTCTCTTCCTGACTTCGATATAAATGAGAGAGCAACTATTAAAGAAAAAAAATATATTAATAAAATTACCAAGGGAGTTTATGAACTTGGCTCAATTTTTAAAACTTTTACTATAGCTCTAGCTTTGGATGAAGGTATAGTAAATCACCAAACAATAATTGAAGATATACCGCGATCAATACAATGTTCTAAATATATAATTTCTGATGTAAAAGAATTTCCCAAAAACTTATCAGTTAAGGATATCTTGGTAAGATCATCAAATATTGGCACATTATTAATTGCAAGAAAAATAGGAGAAGAAAAATTTAAACAATTCCTTGAGAAAACAAAATTGCTTAAAAGTCCTAATTTGCAAATAGAAGAAGTAGGCAATCCGCTCAGTTTTAAATGGAATAAATGTAAATTGGAAACAATTTCATTTGGACATGGTATTACAACAACCCCCTTACAAGCCGTATCTGTTTATGCCACTTTGGTAAATGGAGGAAATATAATTTATCCAAGCATTATCAAAAAAGAGTCGAATCAAAGATATGAAAAATTGATTTCAAGAAAAACGAGTAAAGATCTTAATTATATTTTAAGAAAGGTAGTTACAGATGAAAACGGAACTGCAAGTCTTGCAGATGTAAATGGATATGATGTTGGGGGAAAAACTGGAACATCTCAAAATTACCAAAACGAGAATAAAAATTTAAATTCTTTTATTTCTATTTTTCCGTCTTATAAACCAAAATATGCTTTATTAGTAATGCTTGAAAATCCTAAAGTCGCAAAAGACTTGGTTTATAATTATAGAGGTCTAAAAATTAAAGGAACTAGAAATGAAGCTGGGTGGAATTCAGTATATGTAGCGGGCAAAATAATAAAAAAAATTGGACCAATTTTAGCCATAAAAAGTAAAGATTTTAATCAACAATATGCTGTTAAAAAAAATAATTAAAAATCTTCCTAAGGAAAAAAGAAAAATTTGTATAAAAGGTTTGGAAATAAATAGTAAAAAAGTAAAAAAAGGTTACATTTTTTTTGCTATAAAAGGACAAAAATTTAATGGAGAAAAATTTATAGATGAAGCCATAAAGAATGGTGCAGTTGCAATAGTAATTGATAAAAATTGCAGATATAAAACTAATAAAATTCCATTAATTAAAACTAACAAAATAAAAGAGCTATTAAGCAAAATCTCGTCTAATTTTTTTAAATTAAAACCAAAGAATATAATAGCTGTAACCGGAACTAATGGAAAAACCTCTGTGGCTGATTTATTTTATCAGATTTTAAATTTAAATAAAGTACCTGTAGCATCAATTGGTACTTTAGGTGTAAAATATAAAGCTAATATAATAAAATCTAATTTAACTTCTCCAGAAACTATAAATTTACATCAAACACTAAACAAAATTAAAAAAAACAAAATAGAAAATGTTATAATTGAAGCATCTAGTCACGGCCTACATCAAAGTAGAATTGATCATGTAAAACTAAAAGCAGGTATTTTTACAAATTTTAGTCAAGACCACCTCGATTACCATAAAACAATGCAATCCTACTTGAATTCAAAGTTAATATTATTCAGAAAAATTTTGCATAAAAAAAAAATAATTATTTCTGACAGCTCAATTAAAGAATATTCACAATTAAAAAAAATTTCAAAAAAAAGGGATTTACGTCTAATTGATATTGTAAAAATTAAGAATAGGCTAAGTAAAAATGAAGACTTACGACTTCACGAATTTCAAATTAAAAATTTAGCAATGGCTATCGAAGCTGCAAAATTATGTAATCTAAAAGAAAAACAAATATTCAAATCACTAAATAAGCTAAAAAATGTTAATGGAAGATTAGAACTAGTTAGAACTTTTAAAAATAATGTAAGAGTGTTTGTTGATTTTGCACACACACCCGATGCTTTGAATAAATCTTTAAAAGCATTGAAAAATTATTATGGAAAAAATATTTCTTTAGTTTTTGGTTGTGGAGGAGATAGAGATTATAAAAAAAGACCTTTAATGGCTAGAATAGCAAGTTTGAATTGTCAAAAAATTTATGTGACAGATGATAATCCAAGAACTGAAAATCCTGAAAAGATTAGAAAGATTTTAATTAAAAACATTAAAAACAAAAACTGCTTTAATATTGGAAGCAGAAAAAAAGCAATATTTATCTCAATTAAAAATGCAGAGCCAAGTGAAATTATCCTCGTAGCTGGAAAAGGTCATGAAGAGGAGCAAATTTATAAAAACAAAATTATTAATATTTCTGATAAAAAAGTAATAAAAAATATTCGACTAAAAATAAAAAAAAAATCATACAAAAAACTCACATTTCAAGAAAATCAAAAAATTATATATGATATTAAAAAAGGACTTAGAGTAGGAAACTTTCATGGAGTGGCAATAGATTCTAGAGAGGTAAAAAAAGATAATATATTTGTAAGAATAAAAGGCAAAAACAAAGATGGAATTGAATTTGTCCCAAAAGCAATAGATAAAGGTGCAAAATATATTGTATCATCAAATATATTAAAAAAATTTAAAAAAAAATTCATTAAGGTTGAAAATGAAACAAATTTTTTAAATAATTTTTCAATAAGAAAAAGAAAAAACACAAAAGCAAAAATTTTGGCTATTACAGGAAGCGCGGGAAAAACTTCTTTAAAAAATTTAATTAAAGAGTTATTACAAAATTTTGGAGAAACATCTTATTCGCCAAGATCTTACAATAATCATTATGGTGTCCCTTTAAGTCTTTCAAATTTGAACACAAAGCATAAATTTGGTGTATTCGAAATAGGTATGAGTAAATCAGGTGAAATCAATAAATTATCTAAACTTGTAAAACCCCACATTGGAATTATTACAAATATTGGAGAGGCTCACATTGAAAATTTTAAAAACTTAAAAGGTATAGCTGATGCTAAAGGAGAGATAATAAATAACATTGAAAAAAATGGCTCAATAATACTTAACAGAGACGATAAATTTTTTAAATATTTTGAAAAAAAAGCAAAATTGAGAAATTTAAAGGTAACTACTTTTGGCATGAACAAAAAATCAAACATTTATCCAATAAGAATAGTTAGAAATAAAAAATTAGTTATTAAAGTAAATAGTCAAATTTTTAGTTTTAAGATTAAAAATATTAATATTTACAATGTTTTATCCTCATTAGCAGTGCTAAAAGAATTAAACCTTGATATTAAAAAAGTAATTAAATTATATGAGGATTATGAACCGACTGCTGGACGAGGAAAAATATATAATATAACAAGATATAAAAAAAATTTTAAATTGATTGATGAAAGTTATAACGCGAATCCACTATCAGTAAAAAATGCTATTAAAAACTTTAGTTTAATAAAAAAACAAAAATTTAAAAAATATTTATTACTTGGAGATATGTTAGAACTTGGAAAAAAATCAGAATACCTGCATAAAAATTTGTCTAAAGTTATTAACAGTTCTGACATAGATAAAGTATTTATTAAAGGCAATAAAACTCTAGTTACTTTTAAAAATATAATTAAAAACAAGCGTGGAAATATTTTTCAACAAGAGGAAGATATAGATTTTACTTTAAAAAATATTATAGCTAATAATGATTATCTAATGATTAAAGGTTCTAATGCAACTGGCTTAAATACTTTAAGCAGAAAAATTATTAAAGGTTACTAATGTTATTTCATTTTTTTACATCCTTGATAGACCAATATTCTTTCTTTAATGTATTTAAATATCTTACTTTTAGAACAGGCTTATCAGTGATGACATCATTGATTATTGTTTTTATAATCGGGGGTCCATTAATAAAGTTATTTTCAGAAAAAATGATTACTGGCCCGATAAGGCAAGATGGTCCCATAGATCATATTGTAAAAAAATCTGGAACACCGACAATGGGTGGGGTAATTATTATTATAGGAATAATTTCTAGTACGATACTTTGGTCAGACCTTAGTAACATTTATGTTTGGACATTAATATTTGTATCATTAAGTCTTGGGGGGTTAGGACTTCTGGATGATACGTTAAAAATTAAATTTAAAAACTCAAGTGGACTAAAATCAAGATATAAATTTTCTGGTCAATTAATAATTGGTGCTCTAACATTATTTATACTATTAAAATATTCTGATCACGCATATATCTACAATCTTTATTTTCCTTTCTTTAAAAATTTAGTTATTAACCTGGAATTATTTTTTATCCCTTTTAGTTTATTTGTAATTATTGGTGCATCAAACGCTGTCAACTTGACAGATGGATTAGATGGTTTGGCTACAGTTCCAGTTATGTTAGTGGCACTTTCGTTTACATTAATTTCTTATGTTGTCGGTAATACAATTTTTTCTGAATACCTTAAAATTCAATATATTCCAGACGTAGGTGAACTATCAATTTTTTGTGGATCAATTGTTGGCGCTTGTCTTGGTTTTCTATGGTATAACGCTCCCCCCGCAAAAATTTTCATGGGAGATACAGGATCTTTGTCATTGGGGGGGTCATTAGCAACGGTAGCAATAATAGCAAAACACGAAATAGTTTTAGCAATAATTGGCGGTTTGTTTGTTCTAGAGACTGTTTCAGTAATTATTCAAGTTATATCTTTTAAGTTAACAGGAAAAAGAATTTTCAAAATGGCTCCGATCCACCATCACTTTGAAAAAAAAGGTTGGGCCGAATCGACAATTGTAATTCGTTTTTGGATCATAGCCATTATACTAGCCTTAATAGGACTAGCTACTTTAAAACTAAGATAACATATGATCCGGAATAATAATCTCAAAGATCTGTCTTTTCTTGTATATGGACTAGGAGCAACAGGTAAATCTGTAGTCAATTTTTTTGAAAAAAAAAAAATAAAAAATTACTATGTGTGGGATGACGAGAATAGAAATTTATACAAAAATAAAAGACCTCGGAGTTTAAAAAAGGTATTAAAAGAAACAAACTATATAGTCTTAAGTCCTGGAATAAGTTTAAGAAATAAAAGTCATCTTATTAAATATGAGAGCAAAATCATAACAGATATAGATTTAGTCTTTATGATGAAAAATTTTTTTAAAAGTATTGTTGTAACAGGTACAAATGGAAAATCAACCACATGTAAAATATTAAATCACGTTTTAAAAAAAAATAAATTTAAAACATTGTTGGGTGGAAATATTGGAACGCCCATTCTTAATTTAAATACTAAAAAAAATAATTTTTTAATTATCGAAGCCTCATCATTTCAACTTGCTCATTCTAAATTTATATGTCCCGATTACGCAATATTACTGAACATTTCTAACGATCATTTAGATTGGCACGGGAATATGAGAAATTATATTAATTCAAAATTTAAAATATTTTATTTTCAAAAAAAATATCAGTATTCAATAATTGATAAAAATCTAAAACCTTACTTAAAAAAAAGAAAATTATCAGGAAAGATAATTTTTCCAAAATTAAATGTCTATAAAAGATTTAAATTTAAAATTAGTAACTCTTATTTAAAGTTGAACATAAATGACGAAAATATGTCTTTTGTCTATAAATTAGCAAAATTATTAAAAATAAGTGAAAAATCTTTTTTAAAATCTCTGAATTCTTTTTCTGGCTTACCCCATAGATATGAAATTTTTTTAAAAAGAAAGAATTGTGTTTTTATAAATGACTCAAAGGCTACCTCTTTTCAAGCATCTATGTATGCTTTAAAAAACACGAATAATATTTTTTGGATAGTAGGAGGATTACCCAAAAAAAAAGATAAATTTAATTTTAAAAATTTAAAAAAAAATATTATCAAAACTTATATAATTGGAAAAAATACCAATTTTTTTAAACGACAATTTCAAAAAAAATTAAAATTCATTATCACTAAAAATTTGAAAAATTCAATTACCCAAATAATTAAAGATATCAAATTTTTAAATAAAAAACAAAATACAGTTTTATTTAGTCCAGCTTCTGCTTCTTTTGATCAATTTTTGAATTTCGAGGAACGAGGTGATAAATTTAAACAACTAAGTAATTTTTATGCAAAAAAGTATATTTAGTTTTAGTTATAATGATTATTGGCGCAACATTGATAAAAAAATTTTTTTTTGCTTTGTAACTCTCTTTTTTCTTGGAATATTTTTTTCATTTTCTTCAACATCATCATTAGCTGGTGAGCGTTTTAATAAAGACTTCTATTTTTTTTTCTCTAAACATCTTATCTTTACCTTATTTGCTTTAATAATTATGCTATTCATTTCAATCATAAACACCTCATTTTTAAAAAAGATTGTAATTCCTTTATTCATCCTTTCTTTTATTTTGCTTATTTTAGTTCCTATAGTCGGTGTTGAAGTTAAAGGTGCTAGAAGATGGTTAGATTTTTATTTTTTTAGACTTCAGCCGATTGAAATATTAAAACCTTTTTTTATTTTGGTTACTGTTAAAATTTTAACATTTGAAAAATTGTTTAATACACAAATTAAATACCTTATCAGCTTTATACTTTTATTATCTGTTATAATCTTATTAGTTGATCAACCAGATATAGGGCAAACTATCTTGCTGGTTACAAGTTGGATTGCAACAGTCTTTATCTCTGGAGTGAGTTTACTCTATATAATTAGTATTTTTTTCGTCTTTCTAACTTCGATTAGTGCATTATTATTTTTGATGCCCGAAAAATTTGGTTACATTTTAAATCGATTAGTTTCTTTTATAGACCCTAGTAAAGGAGATAAATTTCAATCAACGTCAGCTTTGGATGCAATAAAACTTGGGGGTTTAACAGGGCAAGGTATGGGTGAGGGCATTTTAAAAGAGAGCGTTCCAGAAGCTCATACTGACTATATTATTGCAATAATTTCAGAGGAATATGGTTCAGTAATTTCAATTATAATTATCTCA
>MDTD01084273.1_pt1 | contig 11329 bp, 9 predicted proteins | sample 811221 | NCBI WGS metagenome assembly MDTD01 (sample SAMN05326646, study PRJNA326480) | marine metagenome | isolation source: seawater | place: Pacific Ocean: South West | collected 2011
CCAATCACCAATCGAGATCCCTTCTCCGCTTTCCAAGTTTGCTCCCTGCCTCGTTCTGACGCTACTCGGAGCCCTCGCGGCCTTCGGACTGGTTTCGCGGGAGGCTGCGGCGGTGGATATTCACCTTCTCGGCTTCCCCGATAGCGACCAGATCACTCTTGAGCTTCGCCCTCTCCTCCTTGGCCTGTTGTGCTTCCTACCTGCAATTGCAGCACTCTGCTACAGCATGGCAGGCTCGCTTGATCGATATCTAGCCCGCCAAATGCTGGGATCTGTGTGCATTTGCTCCCTCGCCCTCCTGATCATCTACGTTCTCATTGATCTCAACGACAACATCGACAACTTTCAGAAAAGTACGAATGTCGGTTCGTTCCTCCTGCAATATTACCTCGTCATTCTCCCACCCACCTTCGTCCTTCTTATTCCGTTTGGCCTCCTCCTCGGATTGCTCTACGCACTCGGCAAACTTTCGAGCAACCAGGAGATCATCGCCATGCTTCAGACCGGACGGAGCTTGACTCGCGTCATCATGCCCCTCGGAGTCGTAGGACTATTTTTCAGCCTGGCTTGTCTTCTCTTGAACTATCACTGGGCCCCATGGGGAGAGGGCTATCAGGAGGCCCTGATTGAATTTGCCAAGTCAGGTTCCAAAAGCCAGGCGCGCAACGTTCTTTACGTCCACCGCGATGCAGAAAGAACCGTGGACCGCTCATGGCTGGTTGGAAGTTTCCCGTATAATTATACTCCTGACGACCCAATCCTCGACGTGGTGGTCCGGAGCAAGGACGAGAACGGCCCCTCTTCTGTCCTCTACGCTAAATCAGCAACATGGTCAGCCAGTAGCGGGACTTGGGCATTCAAGGATGCTATCCGTCTAAATTTGAGGTCTCAGCTCGATGATGGGTCCCTCGCCGAAAAGTTTGAAACCGACCTTCCGAGCCCTTATTTCGTTAACGACTATCCGGAAACCCCATGGCAGATTGTTGCCCCAGGTTTGGAAAAGAATTATCTGGGAATTCCTGAACTTAAAAGCTGGCTGCTCCAGCACGAGGGAGACGTCTGGGCACCCCGGCGAGCTTACCTGACACAGTGGCACTATCGCTGGGCTCAGCCATGGATCTGTCTCGTAGTTGTTCTGCTCTCTGCTCCGCTCGGTATCGCCTTCACCCGGAGGGGCACCGCTGGCGGAGTAGCAATTGCAGCATTCCTCATCGGGGCGATGCTCCTTTGCTCTGAAGCGTTCCTCACGCTCGGAGACGCGGGGCAGATCACGCCGTTGCTGGCAGCGTGGGGAACCAACCTGATTTTCACAATCATCGCCGTGGTGCTTCTATGGCGAAGGTTGCAGGGGCGACCCATCTACCAAGCCATCCTGAGTCGTATCCCCCTTGGAACCGGGGACTGAACTCTAATCGACTTTCCCTTTGAACCTTACCACACTTCCCCTTCAATTAACGTATTCTCCCACGTTCTGACACCCGAGTCCATCTCTCTATCTCACCATGTCTAAAGCTGATTCCTGGCACATTAAATCCCGTGCGCACCAATGTTCAATTTCAGAGAAACCCTTCGCCGACGGAGAGGTTTTTTTTACCGCCATTTTTCCAGACCCGGAACTTGATGGTTATTTGAGATCCGATTTTTCGCAGGAGGCGTGGGAATCCCGTGAGAAGGAGGCTCCCCTCCCTTTCTCGTTCTGGCGCACCGTCTATCGAACTCCTGAAGTCGAAGCCGAGGTCACAATCGTTGATAAGGATGACCCCGAGTCTCTCCTGAAAATGATGATCGAGCAGGATGAGGCTCACACCGAAAATACCCGCTATATCCTCGCCATCATGCTCGAGCGAAAAAAAATCCTCATCGAAACCGACTCACAGAAAACAAGAACGGGACTGCTCCGCATCTATGAGCACCGTTACTCCGGAGAAGTCTTCATCGTCAAAGATCCCTTGATCCCTCTCCGCGAAATTACGCCTCTCCAGGAAGAGGTTCAGAAAATGCTTTCCCCGGATGAAGAGGCATCTGCTGACGAGGAGATAGCGGCCTCCGAAGAGGTGCCTGCCGACGAGGACGCGCAAAATCCTGCTCCATCCATAGAGCCTTAATCATTATGCGATCCGACTCTCCTCATCCAGATCCAGCAGCGAGCAAGGACTCCACACTCGCTCGGGCGATGAGACATGGTCCCGTCGACTATGAGCAAGCGGCTTCTCTTATCGGTTCGCTGTGTGAAAAAGCAGCCCGTGCACACGAGGAAGGCCTCGCTTACGGCGGACTATCTCCTGAAGGCATCACAATAAATCAGAATCTCAACCTTACGATCACCATCGAACCCCTCAAAGGCCCTCTGAGAGACTTTGATGACAAAGCAACAAGCTATATTGCACCCGAAGTTCTTGCCGGAGACCCCTGCACCCCCAGTAGCGATGTCTACTCCCTTGCACGGATACTTTACCGGCTAATTACCGGGTCAACTCCGGAAGGAGAAAGCCCACCTCCAGCCTCAAGCATTTCAAAGACACCTCTCGTTCTGGACACCATCATAAAGAGAGCTACCTCTGCCGCTCCTGATGATCGCATCGCGTCGGCGGAGAAACTCGCCAACGACCTCAGGCAGACGGCACAAACTCGCCCGGCTATCACGGCCCCCGAGGCACCAATTACCCCTATCCGAAAATCTCACGAGAGCGCCGCAACCCCGGCTCAACACCGGGAGAGAAGCAACCCGTTGATTCCGTGGGGGATGGTTACTAAAACCGCTCTCGCACTCATTCTTCTCGCCCTTGTCGCCACTCTGGCTTCACGATTCGCAGAAAAGGACGCAGCCTCTCCTCGAACTCAAAGGTCAGATCAAACCCGGGAACTCGCTGAACGCCCCGATCCCTTTGCTAAAAACCCACCACCCCGTCCATCTGCTCGTGGTCGTAGACTGGCAGCACGTCCAAAGGCAGCACCTCGCGAACGTCTGAAGGACTCTCTGACCAGATTGAAAGTTGCTCTCGCCTCGGGAGACCGGAGCGAATTGCCCCCGGAAGCTGTCCGACGCAACGATAGCTCCTACGCTCTGTGGGAGCGGACCATGACCTGGAAGGAGGCCCGGGCCTTTGCTGAGGCCCACGGAGCCCATCTCGCCATCCTCAAGGAAAGGAAAGACCGGGAATGGGCTAAGGACCGGTTCGACTTGCGCTACCCTGCATGGCTTGGAGCCGGCAAAGGGGCGAACGACGAATGGTATTGGCTCGATGGTAGCGCTTTGCCGGCCGGGCGCTCGGTAGGAAAAGAGGAAGACTGGCACCTCGCGCTGAACGAACAGGGGATCCTCATGCCTGCAAATTCTGAAAGAAAGTGCGACGTCCTCCTTGAGTGGAGAGACGATGCCGATAATCCCGGCACCGAGAAAAACCAACTTCGAAGAACCAAGACTCTCGCCTTGTCCGGGGGGCGGCCGAGCCTTTTACGCGGTGAGGGCCTTCCAATCGGCACTCGCACATTTGAAGGCTCGCACTTCTATGCGATCCGAACCCCGGCGGTCAGTTGGGGAGAGGCTCTCGACTTTGCCGCCTCTCACGGGGCTTCCCTCGCCGTTCCCTCCAATAGGCTGGAGCACGAGTGGATCTGCTCAAATTTCTGGGATTATCTCGGAACAGGTGAAGGCCTCTGGATTGGAGGATTCCGGAGTGGTCCTGAGCAACCTTGGGGATGGATCAGCGGTGAAGCGTGGCACGGCGCGGGACTTGTTCAGGGAGGCAATCCTCACCCACTCTTTGACCGTATACTTTTACAGGGAGGAGGCGAACCCGGAGACGGGAGATGGACCATGGTCGAGGGTAGTCGCCGGAAGGCGCCGGGCATCCTTCTCGAATGGACCACCCCTGCCAGCAACGCTCGCCCGAAAAATACTCGAACCTTTAATTTTAAAATCTGGCTCGCGGCCATCACCAGAAAAACTGAGCAAGTTGTTGGATCGGATTTAAGTTCCTTCGCCTGGAGCAAGAGGAAACTCGTCGTGCAGTATGAGCGCGAACTGACCACACATATTCGGGAAGCAAGGTCAGCGTTCAGGAGCGGGATTAGACAGCCGGGACAAAATCAGGCAGACCTACGCGGAGAACTCGAAAAACTAGAAGTGCTTGAGGACTCCCTCAGAAAAGCTGTTTCTAATGACGAGCTCCTACCCTCAATCAACGTAGATCGCGCAGCTTTGCGCACCACTCATAAGCAAGCAGTCGCCGCGCTTGAAGCACTTGAGGAAAAATACGACAGGAAGATCAAAGCCCTGCAGGAAGACTACCGAACGACGCTGGAAACCAAAGCAAGCTCCCTGCTAGAGGAGGGACACCTCGAAAAAGCAAGCGAGCTTCGGAATGTGCTGCGCCCTTTGAAACCAGACCTGAAGGCCTTCCTCCGCCTCCTCTACCCAAAAAATGCTGACCGCGCCAAGCTTCCATGGGAACCTCGCACCGGGTCTCTTGAGGACCCTCAATGAAATTGTAAAATGCTCACTATTAAATTGTTACAATTTAAAGGGCCCACCCGCCAGCCACTCTCCCGCCGTCTACAATGCCGGCAATCCAACGTGGGCAGAATAGGCTAATAACCGCTTGCCACCCACGGTCTTTCTTGGGCACACTCCTCCCCGTAATGAGAAAGCTGATCCTGATCGTTTCCGTCCTCGCCTTGTCTGGCAGTGCCTACGCCGACATCCAGGCACCTCCAGGAGCCCAGTATAACTCCTCCCGCAAGTTGGGCCGCGCCCTTGCGAATATTTTCTACGGGATCACCGAGATTCCAGAGCAGTTTTTCCGTCGTGGCAGTGCGGGCGGTCGCAAGGTTGGTGGCTCTTACGGAATTGTCGATGGCAGCCAGAGAGCCCTCCAGAGAATGGGCTATGGATTCTACGAGTTGATTACTTTCCACAGCCCTACCCACAAGGGAACATTCAAGCCACCGTATCAGAAGTGTGGAACGGACTGGCGGGTAGAGATGAACCCCAGTGACGGGCTTACTGAGTTTCCTCCAGAGCTTGGTTACGAATCATACTTTGGACACAGCCGACGCCAGAACAGGTAGTCGCATTCCGGTCCAAAAGTCCAATCGTGAAGACCCGGCCTTAGCCGGGTCTTTTATTGTAAGAACTTCTCTTCACACCAGTCACTCAAAGCTTAAATTCCCTGCCCCCAGCTCTTCCCTCGCGAGTCCTCAAAGGAAATCACTGAATCACTAATGCGCCCTCTGATTATCATCAGCGTTCTTCTCACCTCAAGCATGATGGCATCTGCAGCCATGAGGATGTGGCGCAATCTTGACGGAGATCGCAGCTTTCAGGCCGAGTATCTTTCGAGCGACGGCGCCCGCGTCACATTGAAGCGGCGCGATGGGAGAATCATCACCCTGAGCATCAGGAAGCTGCACAATGAGGATCAAGCTTGGGTAAGAAGCAATGTCGCTCCCAAGGACCTCGCGACAGACGCGCCTCCCCCCAAGGGAGCGGCATTCGATCAACTGGAGTTCGGAGACGATCGCAATACCGTTGAAAAAAAACTGAAGGCCAGTGCTCTGGTCACATCTGCTGGTGACGGAATTTTCCTTGGCCGGACTGGTCTGAATGGGATCTACAAGACCAAGGCCACCATAGGGGGACTTCACTGTTTTCTGTTTTTCGACTGGCATAAAGGCGGAGGGCTTCGCGAGGTCACTCTTCAAACACAGCCTGTTAATAAAGGCCAGTATGTCACATCCCTGCAGGGGAACTGGTCCGAACTAATTGATCTTTTGAATAAACTTCATGGCCGACCTGTCCAAGCTGCGGAATTCCCCCGTGCTGACGAACTTCAGGACGGAGCCATTCTGGGTTCACATCTGTGGTATACGGAGGAAGGGCACAGCGTAATCCTCGGAACCGGTCAGGAAGGGGCCGGCTTTAACGTTGTCGTTCGCATTACTTCCGAGCGCATCCGGCCAGTTCCGATCGGTGCTCCCTCGGAAAACACCGGAGGCAACAATCCGGATAGCCCCCTTCCCAAGCCCTCGGACTTCCGCCCCTGAGGTGGTCGGCATCTTATTTTACCGCTGCTGCGCTCAAGGACTCAAAGGGCCTAATGGCCGGGTCACCGAAGATGACATACAAGAGCGCATTCTGCGGCATTCTGCGCCGGCCGACTGGCTGTTTAACGACGTAGCGCCCTGATTGAAATCCACGCAGATCGATAATCCCGTTGATCAATTGTTGATAAGCCTCTCCCACGGTCGCTCCGCTCAGCCATTTTTCCAATACGGGATAGAGATGAGGAAAGCCGGAACTGAGGCGCATGTGCCCAAAGAACAATGTGGCGCCCTGCTCAATGTAACGGGTCGCAAAGGCCGGGCGCGGGGCCAACTGATAACCGCCAGGAGCAGAGGTCATCCGGGGGAAATCCGATTCTTTGGGAGCCGCTGAGAAACATGACCCCGAGAGAATCACTTCATTACGCGAATCAGGTGGAATCCCCTCGATGTCAATCGAGCATGACATTCCTGGAATTCCATGTCCGTGCATGATAACGAGCCTCGCCTCCCGCAAAACCTTGGACAGTTCCGGTGCAAAGTGTTTCACGAAATCACCCTTCCGCCTGAGCCTAATCTTCCAGCTCTTCTCCCCATTGAGTTCCGGAGCTTCCGTGGCTTCGGGGGTATAAACTGCAAGACAAGGGGTCTCGATCCCATAGCTCGCAAACACTTTGCGCAGGATTCCTGCCTTCTGCAGGGATCGAGTCTCCTCATTGGAGGCGACTTGGCTGATAGCGAAAGGCTGGAGCTCGTTTGCCGTAATCGCACGATAACGTATGCTACGGTCAATCAATGCTGCAAAGATTTCGGGTGACGGCGCTACCAGTATCCCCGGGAAGACGTCAAGATAGGGATCGTCGTCAAGAGTAGTGAGGAGCTCCCATGCCCCAAGCAGCATGTTCTCCCTGTAAGTCTCCTGCCGAGGCGCAAGCGCCACATATTTGGGCTTCAGCGCGACCAACTTGTCGCGCAGGGGGTGAAGGCTTCGCGGGTGATAGAGCTCCGCAAGATTTTCTACCCTCATAAGTGTGCCCTTACGATGATGAGCAAGTTTCTCCAAGGATCTCAGGTAACTCTCCTCAGAATGGTCGGTGAGAATGACATAGCCCTCACCGATCGGCGCATGCTTTTTGAATTTCAGGATATATGCCGAATTTCTCAGAACCTCGCGCGGTGGTCGGGGCGAACTACGGTCGATCCGCGGAAGGTCCTCCACTTCGGGAATCTTGAACTCCGAAGCCACTAATCGCTCGCAGCAGATGACGATCATGAGTGCGACCAGAACTTTCATGATTTTTGTGGTAAGGTTTTCAAGGTGTCGGAGCGAGAAGTGTTCATCGAGATTCTAAACCTCCGCAAAGCCAGCATTTACTGAGGTGGTGACGGCGGTCTTGTGCACTTGGAGAAAAACCGGGCCATGTAATCTATCGCTTGGGTCATGCTCTCTCTCCCGAGCCCATGTCCGCCTCCCCTGACGCCATAGAGCAATAACTCGTATCCGGATTTTTCGGGAGAGAAACGGGTCAGCGTTATCTTCTCCGTCTGCTTGATTACCACAGGCTTTGCCTTGGAACCGTGATTCTCCGACCACAAGCTCATTGTTTCATGGGCTGGATAAAACACTTCGCCGGGAACTTTGGATTCCCCGGAGAAGAGTCCATCTTTAGTCCCACATACCATCAAAATCGAAATTTTTGGACGCTTGCTCGGGATCGGAGGACGCTTGATCATTGCTCCACGCATGGGAGCGATCGCAGCAAAAAGATCAGTCTCCATGGCGAGGCGGAAGCAGAAAATAGCCCCACTGGATCCTCCGGTAGCAAAGAGCCTCCGGCGATCGATCGAGGCGTGTTGACCCAGGTAGTCGATTACCTTTCTCACAAAGCCGATATCATCTGCCTGGCTCAAGCGGTGATTCTCAAATCCATTCCATGCCGTGGCGCCTCTCCGATTCCGGGGTCCGTTACTAAGCCCCTGCGGGCTGACACTGATATAGCCATGCTCCCGCACCAAGGGTTCAAGTTGACGATGGTATCCCTCCATCGGTCCCCCAGCTCCGTGAAAACCGAATACCACCGGATACTGCTTCTCGGGGTCGTAATCTGTCGGCAGGCGAATGAGCATATCGCGTTGCTCACCATGCACTAATTTCACCCGATTAGTTCCGGGCTTCAAGTGCTCAGCGTTCAAATCTTCTGGGCAGGCTGTGCACAGAACGAGCAGAAGGGTCAGCAATGATTTCATCGGTCTAATCTCACGATCTTTGGATGCGACGGCAACAAGCGTTTCGGCCAATCACCCTACCGCTATCGGGATTACGAACCCCTGTAAAGCTATCCGGCCCTTTCCCCCCAGCATCTGTAAACCTGCTAGCGTGATCGCCACATCTCAAAAGAATGAGCAGAAAACCCTGCTCCGAAACTTGTCAACCAGAGCCGTTGGTCCGCGGTTTCCTGCTTCAACCTTTCATGAAGGGCCATCAGAACACAGGGGCTGCTACAGTTTCCGTAGCTTCTGAGAATGTCTCTACTTTCAGAAAGATTGCCACACTCCAACCGGCCCTCCAGCTGATCCAGAACATCCCGGCCTCCAGTATGTGCGAGGATGCGGTCCGGCTCTCCCTGCCTGAGGCCGTAGAGCTCACCAACCGCCCTTCCCGCCAGCTCGGGCACACTGCGATGAAGTTTATTTCTCAATTTGCCATCCGCATTCACAAACCGGATCTTTTCCCTCTCCTCGGGCCAATGCAGTGTCTTAAAAGCGCCTGCTTCGTATTTATGCTCCCCGGGAGCGTCAGACCAGATAGTTGCAGCAGCACCATCTCCAAAAAGACAAAGGCTGATCAAGACCCCAGCGTCATCGTCAAGATAAAACGCGGCTGAGCATATTTCGACTGCAACGGTGGCCACTCGACTTCCAGGGTTTGCTTTTAGAAATCCATGCGCAGCACGCAAGGCAGGCACCGCTGCTCCACAACCAAGCCCCACGATATCACTAAGGTAGGTATTGTTACGCATCCCACACCGCTCCGCAACATGGCTTGAGATTCCCGGGCAGATATATCCTGTGCATGTGCATACGATCAAAGCATCGATGTCTTCCATCCCGAGGGAAGCCTCCCGTACTGCCTCAACGAGAGCTTCTTCCGCAAGAAGCGGAGCCTCCCTTTCAAAATTCGCGTTTAGCTCGCCGGCATCACAGTCAAAAAGCTTGGTAGGGTCCTCGGTCGCAAAGTGTCTTTTTTCGATCCCGGAATCTCCTGAGAGAACCTTTGCCAGCAAACTCTGGGAGCGTGTCCGGAGACGCTGGACAGCTGGAGAAGTCGAGGTGATTTCCAAGCAATCCTTCTGACTGTAGGAGAAAGCGGGGAAAGCTGTCGTAATGGATTCGAGAAACATGGATATAATTATTATCGCAGAGTGCGGGAAAGGGCCTTGAAGGGCAGAAGGCCAGAAAGCGTCGCTCCGGACAGGAAAGCTCTCCCGGCATAAGTCAGCAAGAACGGATGCAGAATACGCGCCATCAGGAGGCGTCGCCTAAATCGTTTGGTGAGACCCCCTCGAACATCTTGCACCACCTTTTGCCAAGACACTTTGCCTTCCGCGTATCTGCAGAGCGGATCCAATGCAGTCTCAGCCGCTTCAAAGGCCATCGACATTCCATTTCCAGTAAAAGGAGGTATCATACTTTCCGCATCACCAAGAGCCAGCAACCCATCGTTGCCCGGCTGCCCCCCAAACCCCAAGGCACTGACTGCCGTGAAAGAACTCGGGTCTGGACTCGACTGACGCAACCGCTCTGAGAGACCCTTTAATCCGTTACCCTCGAGACAGTTCCACAACATCTCGGGGCCCTTACCCCCATACTGCCGGAGCCGAAAAAGACCACACACATTCACCCTTCCTCCTTCAACGGGAGCAAGCCCAACATACCCGCTACGGCCCATATGCATTTCGAGACCTTGGAGATCCTGCAAATTTTCCACATGGACCTTCAGCCCCAACCATTTGCTTTTCCGCTTTCCTCTTCGACCCGCCGCCCAGACAACACCCTCTTGCCTCAGCTCCTTTTGACGAGATCCCATATGAAGAGACCCGCCCAGATCCTCAAACATTCCTGCCAGCTTCAAATCCAGCCACTTTCTCGAGACTCCAATTGCGGGCCTTTCCAGTCTTCCTGCAAACACCTTGCGACTTCCAATAAACCAGTGCGTCTCCTCACTGAGGATCGTATCAGAAAATAAATGCGCGATCCCTAAATTTGAGAGCGTCTCCTTCCCCACGCCGTTAATAAACTCTCCGCAGACACGGTGACGAGGATACCGACCAGCCTCATGCAGAACCACGGGCACGCCCGCACGACGAAGCGCAACTCCAAGAGAGAGTCCAGCGAGACCGCCGCCTGCAATCGTAATATTCCTCATAGGCGCATCGCTCGCAATCGGTAGCCTCCGCGTAAGGTCATTGTTTCCTCTACTTTCCATTCATCGTCGAGACCCAGCATCAGCGGTAACTCCCCTAGCCTGAATCCAGCCCGGATGCTCACTATCATATCATGACGGGTCACCGGGCCGAGAAGTGGTTTCAGGACACACCCTTGTAGAAGAGCCAGATGGCTGCGAAGAGGCTCAACAAACAAAAGTTGATCCGCGCCCTTGAGCCGTTTGCCCAAACGGCGCAAATCCTCCGCTTCCAAATGGTGAAGAATTAATGATCCGGTCACAATACCTTTGAAAAGGGCTTCGCTCTGAAGAAAGTCTCCCTGCTGCCAACATAGTGATTTACAAGAATCGGCTGGACGAGGAAGCAGGTCATAACCACAAACACGAAATCCTCTTGTTGCAAGCTTGCGTAAAAGGCATCCGTCTCCCGCTCCCAGTTCATGAACTTCTGTGCCGGGCACCGCTTCCGAGAGACAGGACAGAATCCAGCGAGTATTCCCCATGAGTGCATTGATGAACCTCAATTCCCGCCGACTTCGCCGCGCCCGCCGATCATCGGGAGGCAGCGAGTCGAGGATTTCAGGAATCACGGCCCGGGCTTGCACTGGCAGGAGTCTCCCGATTCAGGGAGGCATTAGCAACTCCAGTGATAAGCATGTGGAGGAAGAATGGAGTTTGAGCCACCAACGAACGATCACTTCGATAAAGCACCCGTTCGACGGAGAAAGCATGGGCAGAGCCAGTAGACCCCTCCTCTCTCCGAACGGGAATCAATGACCCGCCCACTTTGGCGGACTAACTGAAACGTCCCAGGAGCTCTCGTCCCCGCTCCGTTCTCCACGG
>MDTD01180570.1_pt1 | contig 11329 bp, 15 predicted proteins | sample 811221 | NCBI WGS metagenome assembly MDTD01 (sample SAMN05326646, study PRJNA326480) | marine metagenome | isolation source: seawater | place: Pacific Ocean: South West | collected 2011
ATATCAATCTTAAAAAAAGAAAAGTAGGCAAAAATTTACCAAGATTTATTTTAAAAGCAATGGGTTTAAATAGAGTGAAATAATTCTTTATGAATAATCATGTAGAGCTTATAAATAAATTAAAATATTGCATTTTAAACAATCAATTACCTGGAGAAAAGTCTCACTTGCAAATGGCACCTTACAGGATTTCTTCAATTGAGGCAAAAAAAAGAAATAAAAACCCTAGATTATCTGCTGTTGGAATTCATTTATTTCTCAATTCTGAATATAAACTTTCTACTATTTTAATTAGACGAACTAATAAACTTCCAACCCATAAAGGACAAATAGCATTTCCAGGAGGTAAAAAAGACAAAACAGATTTCAACCTGTTAGAAACTGCAAAAAGAGAAAGTAAAGAAGAATTAGGAATTGAAAATGGTACTTTAATTGGAAAACTAACGCCAGTTTATATACCTGTTTCAAATTTTGATGTGAGCCCATTTGTCTTTTTTCATGAAAATCATCCGAAAATAGTTCAATGTAAAGATGAAGTCGAACAGTATTTTAGCATTGAAATTGAAAGCATCTTAAATTCTAAAAATATTGGAAGTTTTGATTACAGAGAAAATAGTAAAGTAATCATTAAAAGTGTTCCTTGTTTTAATATAAATGGCAAAATAATTTGGGGGGCTACTGCTTTAATTTTAAATGAGCTTAAACATATCTTATCATAAAAAAGCTCAAAATCAAAAAGAGGAACAACATATATTGCTCCTCTTTCTGCTAAACCATGCTAAACTCAAAACTACTATGAAGTAATTCTGGTGCAAATATAATACTATTTGATACTCGAAAAACATTTTATAAAAAAAAATTATGATTTTTTTGCAAATGTCATTTCTCTTTTACCTGGAGGCCCTGGTAGTGAATCAATTACAAAACCTATTTTTTTTAATTTTCGTTTAACAACACCCTTTGAGCAATAAGTCACCAAAAAACCATTTTTTTTAAGAAGTAAAAACATTTTCTCTAAAACACTTTCATCCCATAATTCTGGCTGTGATTTTGGTGAAAAAGCATCAAAATATATAACATCATAAGAATTTGGTTCTAATATGCAATTTTCAACAGTTGTCTTATATTTCAAAAAAGAAAAAAATGAAGTAATTAAAAATTCCTTATTCCAATCTGATCTGTGAAATAAATCAAATTGATTATTTAAATTTTTGTTTATTAATTCACAATAATTTAAAGCAGACCATATTTTTGGATCCTTCAAAGGATACGGTTCTATTGTATGATATTTTATTTCAATATTTTTTTTAATTGAATAATCTAATGTCAATAATGCATTTAATCCTGTACCAAATCCAATTTCAAGAATATTTATTAAGCATTTATCTCGAGAAATATTTTGAATACCATTTTTAATAAACACATGAAGTGATTCTTGAATGGCTCCATGAACTGAATGATAGTGTTCATCTATGTGATGCAAAAACAATGTATTACTTCCATCTTTAGTTATTTTAATTTCTGGTGAAACTTTCATTCAAAAAAATTAATGATTTAAAATGTTAAATGTAGAGACATTAATCATAATTTTTAAAATTTCATTCAATAAAGAAAAAAATAAGGTAATGAATTATGTATATTTGTTATATGGAAAAAAAGGCAAGTATTCCCAAAAAATCGAACAATAGAATTAAGCAAGCTTCCAAGCTATTGTTGAATGAATTGGGTAAGGTGCCACCTCAAGCAGTAGATGTTGAACAAACTGTTTTAGGAGCCTTAATGCTTGAGAAAAATGCAATATCCAAAGCAATTGATATACTAAAGCCTGAAAGCTTTTATGATCCAAAACATCAGTATATCTACTCTGCTATTAGAGAATTATTTGCGAGTACAAACCCTGTAGATCTTATAACAGTTACATCATATCTTAAAAAAGAAGGTGATTTGCAAGCAGCTGGAGGAGCTTCATATATTTCTCAATTAACCAGTAGAGTTGCATCTTCAGCAAATATTGAATTTCATTCAAGAATTATTGCTGAAAAACACATCAAAAGAGAACTGATTAGAATGAGTAGTGAAGTAATTCAAGAATCATATGATGACACTCAAGATGTTTTTGACGTATTAAGTAATGCGGAGGGATCTCTTTTTAAAATTGCTGAAAACAACACAGGAAAGCAAGTTCAAAATATGCAATCAGTTGTTCGAGAGGCAATTGAAGAGATTGAAAAAGCTTCAAAAAATTCAGATGGAATTTCAGGTATTCCAACAGGATTTATGGATCTAGACAAAATAACTTCTGGATTTCAAAAATCGGATATGATTGTTCTAGCAGGAAGACCAGCCATGGGTAAAACTGCCTTTGTGCTTTCTATGGCTAGAAATACTGCTGTTGATCATGGAAAAGCAGTTGCTTTCTTTTCATTAGAAATGTCTTCAGTTCAATTGGTAAAAAGGTTAATTGCAAGCGAAGCAAGATTAGATGCTGATAAATTAAGAAAGGGTAATTTAAGAGAAGATGAGTATCAACAATTACATACTCGCATATCAAAACTTGCAGAAGCACCAATTTTTATTGACGATACAGCGGGACTCAGTATTTTTGATTTAAGAGCAAAATGCAGAAGACTTAAAATGCAACATAACATTGAGATGGTAATAATAGATTACCTTCAGTTAATGTCTGCAAAAGATGGAAAAGGTTCAGGAAATAGAGAGCAAGAAATATCAACTATATCTAGATCTATTAAAGAAATAGCAAAAGAACTAAATATACCAATTATAGCATTAGCTCAGTTGAGTAGATCTGTTGAAACAAGAGGTGGTGACAAAAAACCTATTTTATCAGACTTAAGAGAATCTGGAGCAATTGAACAAGATGCTGATATTGTTGGCTTTTTATACAGACCTGAGTATTATGGATTTACTACAGATGAAGATAACAATTCCAATCATGGAATTGGTGAGGTTATAATTGCAAAACACAGAAATGGATCAACAGGAAATATTAAATTAAGATTTGTTCCAGAATATGCCAAATTTGAAAATCTTGAACCTTACGGACTACAAGATGGTAATTTTGCAATTCCCGAAAATGCTTTAATTGACCAAGAGAATAACACTTATACTGTCGGGAGTAAAATAAATGAACCCAATAAATTTGGTTCAGAATTTGATAATAATGATGACGAAACACCATTTTAAAATTCATATTCAGCATGAGTATTCTTCAAACGAAAATAAGCCTACTTTTTATTTATATCAGTATTAGTATTACTTGTTTATCAAGTTATATATTGGTTCCTATGGATGAATCTCAATCAAATCATCTGAAAGCATATGGCATTTCATATTGGACACTTGAAAATGGCATAACCATAGAATGGCTTCTAAATTATAGAGGAGGATCATTTTTATATCCAAACCTTCAAACGATTCAAGATGAACTAGCAATAAGAGGGGTTAAATATCAAATTTTAACAGATGGACAAGTAAATACAATTAGAACTCAAATTGGTGACCCTGAAGTAAATATGGAAATCACCCAATTAGAAAAAGCCCCAAAAATTGCTGTTTATACCCCCCCTGGAAAACAACCATGGGATGATGCAGTTACATTGGTTTTGGAATATGCTGAAATTCCTTATGAAAAAATTTATGATTCTGCCATTGTCCTTGGAACTTTGCCTGAATATGATTGGCTTCATCTTCATCATGAGGATTTTACTGGTCAATATGGTAAATTTTATGCCTCTTTTAGAAATTACCCTTGGTATAAAGAACAAGTTTTTATGGCAGAAGAAAATGCAAAAAAACTAGGTTTCTCAAAAGTTTCTCAAATGAAACTAGCTGTTGCTCAAAATATTAAAAACTTTGTTATCGGAGGTGGTTTTTTATTTACAATGTGTAGTGGTACAGATAGCTTTGACATATCTCTAGCCGCTCACGAAACAGATATTTGCGAACAAATTTTTGATGGAGATCCAAGTGAGCATTCTTGTCAAGAAAAAATGGACTTTAATAATGGATTTGCTTTTAAAGATTACAAATTAGAAAAAAACCCCTTGGTTTATGAGTATTCATCAATTGATGGCACTCAGTTAAGAAGAACAAAACGGCTGAACGAAAATCTTGATAATTTTACATTATTTGATTTTTCTGCAAAATGGGATATTGTTCCCACAATGCTGACTCAATGCCACACAGACGTTATTAAAGGATTTATGGGGCAAACAACTGATTTTAAAAAAAATACATCAAATCAAGTGTATTAATAATGGGAGAAACAAAATCAATTAATACAGCCAGATATATTCATGGTAACTTGGGACAAGGAACATGGACTTATTATGGTGGACATGACCCTGAAGATTATACTCACAGAGTTGGAGATCCACCTACAGATCTCAATCTTCATCCTAATTCTCCTGGATACAGATTAATTTTAAATAACATTCTTTTTCCTGCCGCAAAAAAGAAAAAAAGAAAAACTTAATTATTGATCTTCTCTGCCAAATCATTAAACGACCTACCATTAATTGCAAATCAAATAATTTCGATTGTTGGTGAATGTGCTATTATTTGTTTTGATGCTCAAATGGGATCAGGGAAAACTACCTTAATTAAACATTTAATTCAAATATTAAGTAACGATAAATTTATAGGTTCTCCAACTTTTACAATCGCAAATGAATACCTTTCCTTAAAAGGAGGCAAAATAAGCCATCTAGATCTTTATAGAATTGAAAAAAAGGAGGAATTATTTGATTTAAATATTGACTATTATCTTGATGAATCAGAATACTGCTTCATTGAATGGCCAGAAAAATCTATTTCTTTTCTTCCAAATGACACATTTTGGGTGTATATTCGTATAGAGGAAGATCAATGCAGAACAATCCGAATTGAAAATGATCACAAACCCTAATTTACTAAAAGGCCTTATAGAACAAGGGGGACTATTGCCAAAAGAAGAAATGCTTGAGGTATTTCAAAAAAAAGAAAGTCTAAATATTGGCATACCAAAAGAAGTTTCTTTTCAAGAAAGAAGAGTTGCTCTTGTTCCTGAAGCAGTTTCTTTATTAGTATCTAATGGACATCTAGTAAAAGTCGAAACTGGTTGCGGTGAGGGTGCAAACTTTTCAGACAATGACTATAGTGAGGCTGGCGCAGAGGTTTGTTATGATAGAAAAGAAATTTATTCTTGTAATTTAATTTTTAAAGTTGCACCACCATCAGAATTAGAAGTTGATATGATGACTGGAAATCAAACTTTTATATCTGCTCTTCAAATTTCAATTCAACCAAAAGAAGTCCTTCAAAAATTAATGAAGAAAAAAATAACAGCTGTTGCCTGGGATTATATCAGAGATGAAACAGGCGTCTTTTCTGTAGTAAGAACTTTAGGGGAAATAGCAGGAACAACGTCTATTCAAGTTGCTGGAGAATTATTATCTTGTTTTTCTTCTGGTAAAGGAATGATATTAGGAGGAATTGCAGGAGTTCAACCTACTGAAGTAGTTATTATTGGTGCCGGAACAGTAGGAGAGTCAGCCTCAAGATCAGCATTAGGTTTAGGAGCATCTGTTAAAGTATTTGACAATTCATTAGCTAAATTAAGACGACTTCAAAATGACATTGGATCTAAAGTATTTACGTCAGTTCTTCAGCCAAAAGTATTGGCTAAAGCCATCAGAAGAGCTGATGTTGTAATTGGTGCCATAAGATCTCCTTTTGGAAAAACACCATGTATTGTTTCTGAGTCTATGGTTGAATCTATGAAAACAGGTTCTGTAATAGTTGATGTTAGCATTGATCAAGGTGGTTGTTTTGAAACATCAAAAGTTACCAATCATATTGAACCTTCATATATTAAACATGGCGTCATTCATTATTGTGTTCCAAATATAGCCTCAAGAGTTTCAAGAACAGCCTCTTTTGCTTTGTCTAACATATTTTCTCCATTATTGCTTGAAATAGGTGAAAATGGAGGTACTACTGAACTTATATGTAGGAATTCCGGATTTAGAAATGGTGTCTACATATACAAAGGCGTTCTTACAAATGAAGTTCTTGGAAAAGTTTTCGATTTAAAATACAAAAACATTGAACTCTTAATACCTCGAATTTAATTTCAAAATAAATACTAGAATATAACTAAATGAATAATCTAGTTAAACTTAATCTTCCTCTAGCTCAATTAAAATTATCTGAAGAAAATCAAATTACTTTTGTAAGGTGCCTTATTAGAAATAAAAAAATAGTGCTTACACCTGAAGAATGGGTTAGACAAAACCTCATTTATTATTTAGACTCTCATTTTAATTATTCTAAATCTCGAATGGCTGTAGAATATGAGATAAAATACAATAATTTAAATAAAAGAGCAGACATCGTTTACTTCGATTTAGACAGTAATCCATATCTAATAGTTGAATGTAAAGCTCCAAATGTTAAGCTCAACGAAGATGTATTACATCAAATTGTCACTTACAATTCAAAATTAAATACTCCATATATGTTGATATCAAATGGTATTGAGCATTATATATTTGAAGTTATGGATAATAAAATAATAGCAAGGGATACATTAGGTAAACAATGAGAAGAGAAATCATTCATTTTAATCAATTGAAAATAGAATACTTAGTTTTTGGTTCAGGCAAAGAATGTATTTTATGTATGCACGGCCATGGAAGATCAGCAAATGATTTTGAGTTTCTTGAAAATGAAGACAGAAAAATTATTTCGATTAATTTATTTCATCATGGAAACTCATATTTTCCTGATAGAAGAATTGAAAAAAACCCCATAGAAATAAATGAATTATATGAAATGACAATAAATATTTTAGATAAAGAAAATATGTTATCATTTCATTGTTTTGCATTTAGTCAAGGAGGACGATTTATTCTTGCACTTTTACCCTATCTAAAAAATCAAATACAATCAATTACACTTTTATCACCTGATGGAATGGATAACAATAGTTTTTATAATTGGTCATCTAGAAGAAACCTACTTCGTAAATTATTTATATCATGGGAAGAAAAACCAAAAAGGCTCAGAAAAATAAGTGACATTGCTGTTAAACTCAAACTAATGAGACCTAAAGTTAGAGATTTCGTATACAAATTCACAAGTGATCCTCAAACAATGAAAAGAGCATCTAAAAGCTGGAGAAGTTTTAGATTGATCATGCCAAACACAAAAGAAATTGGTCAAACAATAAAAGAACAAAATATTCCATTATTAATTATAATGGGAGAATTTGACAAAATAATAAGACCATCTCAGGCATATCGATTTATAAAAAAATGTAAATTAAAAGAATCGGTAATGGAAATCAAATGCGGTCATGATTTTTTTAAAAAAGAAACAATTAATTTATTTAAACCATATTTATTATTTAATACTCAATAACCATTTCATAGTATCAATTTTATCTGCAAAATCAGATAAAGAAGGGTTTTGAGCAATTCCAAATGGTGTAAAACCATTGGCATCACCAACTTTAACTTGAATAAAATCTTTATTTAATTCAACATATTCATTTACCTCATTCATATTTTTATATTTATGGTAATGAATCATTGCAAGAGGAGAAAATAATTCTTTTGACTCCCTAAGAAGTACAAAGTTATTATCCAAAATAGGAATTTGATTCATCAAATGAATGGCTCTATTATAATCATAATTGTTTCCATATTTATTATGATTAATAATATCTCCATGAGAAACAATCGATTCAAAAAACCTATTCATTTCAAAAGAATCATGAACCAATAAATGAGTAACATTCCTGCAACCTCTACCAAAATAATTAAAAATATCATCACCTAATTTTTGAAGATTTTTTTGAGATTCGTTTTCTGAAATTACAGCTATTGATGTTCTGTTTTTTCTAAAAATATGAGGTAAATGACCAAAATACTTTTGAAAATATAAATTTGAATTATCACTTCCTGTTGCAATTACAGCATCAACATCCTTCATTCTAGAATTTACAAACTCATATTTATCTTTAAAAAAAGGATACTTATCTGACAAATAATTCAAAAATAAGGGCAGTAAAATTTTATCATCAGAACTTAATTTAATTTTTGCTTGATTTCCAGATAATAAAACACATAAAAAATCATGAAATCCAACAAGTGGAATATTTCCAGCCATAATAATAGCAATACGACTGGGTGATTTTTGATCAATATTATAATCGGAGACAAATGAATTTAACTCATTTTTGTGACACATTGAAGCCAACGCAAGAATTGATTTTCTAATGTATTTTTCTGTAAACCAAGGGTTAGACGACTTATGTCTATTAATTACTTCATTGAATTTTTGATATTCATCTTTCGAACTGTTTTTATTTGAATCTTCATATTTATTATTTAATCCTAAATCATTAAATAATTTACCAAGATCTACAAAGCAATCTATAATGTTTTCTTTCATAATTGATTGCAAATATAAAACCTTAATATGATCAATAAAAAAATCAAAACTTTAGAAATAAATATTTTGTTTTTTAATTACCAACGCTTTATTGTTATAAATAATTGAAAAGAAACAATTTATTAAAACAAACGTTATTAATTTTGTACTAAAAGTATTTGAAATGGCAATAATGATTACAGATGAATGTATTAACTGTGGTGCTTGTGATCCTGAATGCCCTAATAATGCGATATATGAGGGAGGAATGGAATGGCGATTTTCTGATGGTACATCTTTAACTGGTGCTATTGAAAAGCCTGATGGAGAAAAAATTATAGCAGACGCCCCATTTGAACCAAAAGATATGGATGTTTATTACATCAGTCCGGACAAATGCACTGAATGTGTTGGTTTTCATGATGAACCACAATGTGCTGCTGTGTGTCCTGTTGATTGTTGTGTAGATGATCCAAATTATGTTGAAAGTGAGGAAGAACTGATTAATAAAAAAGATTTTCTTCATTTATAAAAAATCATCAATCATTGTATATTTAACTTCAATTTTAGTTGCCCCTACACCATATTCTCTGTAATCAGCATTGGAACAGAAAAAACCTCTTTTTGACCGAAAATAACTTAACACTTCTTCTTTTAAAACTCCCTCTCCAACACCATGTATGACTATAAATGAAATGATCCGTTTTTTGACCATTTTTTTAGTAAAATTGTCAAGAGTAGAAATTTGAAGTTGTAATTTTTCGAAATTTGTTAGTTGTTGGTCTGAATCTATAATCTCGTGAATATGCAAATCTATTTCATGAATCAATTTGGTGTTTTTTCTAGATTTTACATCTATTTTAGTTCTGTTTTTTGACAATTCAATACCCTTATTTACTTGAGAATAATCTTCACTGTAAATTTTTATGATTTGATTCGTCTGTATTTTTACAGTAAAACCATAATCAGTTTTAACAAGAAGTAAATTTGGATTTAAGACTTCCTTTACGATACCATACCCGGTTTCATTCACAATCCTAACTTTTTCACCTACTGTAAATTCCATATATAAAATCTATCATTTCATAATTGAAAAACAATACAAATGGTACAATTAATGAGGAAAGCCATAATAAAATTATAATCAATCGGAACCATTTTGAAGCATCCATATTCATTGGTGCTATTAAAATATTGTTAACCTGACTTGCTATAATATCATCAATATCCTCATCTGACATTTCAATATATTTTTTAATTGTCGGATTGTGATCTAGTACAATACTTTTTAAAAGTGCGTAATCTTTATTAGAGAGATCATCATAATCAATTACATAATTTAATTGAAGACTCTTCAATTCCTTACGGATATAATAACTTTGTTGTAATTTACGAACTCTAAATCCCATTAAAAATCCAAATAAAATCATCAACCATGAATCAATAAAAAAACCAATTGCTATTAGAGATAAAGAAGAAATAAAAGAAAATATTAATAAAAACAAATCAGAACTTTTATTCAACAAAAGCTTTAATAATTGCCCCCCATCTAACGGGTCCAATGGCAACAGGTTAATTATATTTAGAAGAAAAAACATGATGGCTAAAAATAAAAGCCAATCCATTTTAAATGTTAAAAAAAGAAAAAATAATATGACCCCTAAAATAATTCCAGGAAAGGGCCCTGCCCCAACAACTAATAAACTCTCTTTTTGAGAGTATATTTTCTTTTTTCCTTGCACAAAAGCACCCATTAAAGGGACAAAAAGCATTTTTACATGCTTGTATTTAAATTTTTTCATAAATGAAAAATGTCCAAGTTCATGAATAAATAATACAAACAAGAGAAAAGAAATGAATAAAATCTCCTCAGAAAAGAAAATATAAAAAGTAATAACAAAAAGAGCCATGGATAATAAGGTTTTTTTATAATTATCTTTGCTTTCTTTTTCTCTAATTATAGGTTTTTCTGGATAGATATCAGACATAGGTAAATTAAAACAGATTCTTAATCACAAAGATAAGCTATATTATCCTAAAATAATATTTAAAAAATCATAACAAATTATAAGTTAATTGTAATAAATTAGCACAAATAAGTAATATGATTTCAACGGAATATAAAGACATAGAAGTTGCATTTAATAAAATAGACAATCTAAATGACCAAGAGTTAGAAAAATTATGTGAAAAGCATACATTAAATCAACCTGAATTATTAGAATATATTTTATCAGCAAGCATTGAATATAAAAACGAACAACTTGAAGGTCTTCTAGTATATTACTTTTGTCTTTTGATGGAAATAAGAATTAATAAAGCACCACTAGAACTTAAAATAGATGAAGAATCTATAGTTGCTTTTGAAGATCAATTTCTCAACGTAATTAATGAATATTTTGAAAATGAGAAGATTGAGCTTCTTGAAGAATATACTGATCAAGGGGAGTTGGTTAAATTTATGATTATAGAAATATCAACTCCAGATGAGGATGGTTCTAAATTGGATGAAGAAACAGCTGTTCAATTATTTATATCCTCAATTGCAATGATTAAACTTCTTTTTTAATTCATTAAAAAATATTATGCTTAATAAACCTACTTTAAAATACATGAAATGGAAACTTTTCCTTTTAGGTTTATTCAAAATACCATTAGTCAGATATATAAGACCACGATTATTACATATTGATGATGATCACATATCTATTCAAATAAAATTAAGAAAACGAACAAAAAATCATTTAAACTCTATGTATTTTGGAGCTTTAGCTGTTGGTGCTGACATAGCAGGAGGATTGCATGCATTCTATTTTTCCGAATCTTTAGGTGAAAAAATATCATTTGCTTTTAAAGGCATGAATGCAAATTTTATTAAACGTGCGGAAAGTGA
>MDTD01091097.1_pt1 | contig 11328 bp, 6 predicted proteins | sample 811221 | NCBI WGS metagenome assembly MDTD01 (sample SAMN05326646, study PRJNA326480) | marine metagenome | isolation source: seawater | place: Pacific Ocean: South West | collected 2011
ACAAGATTCACCGCGTGCCGCCAATGTCGTTTTTGAACTCGACCTTCCTGTTCTAGGTATTTGCTACGGCATGCAGACCATGGCCGCGCAAATGGGTGGTGCGGTAGAGGGCTCTGACACATCTGAATTCGGCTATGCCGAAATTCAAAGCGTGACAGAGGATCGACTTTTTTCAGGTCTTGCCGATCGAACTGACGAACAGGGTCGAGGGATCCTCGATGTTTGGATGAGCCACGGAGATAAAGTGACTCAACTCCCCGAAGGATTCCTTTGCACGGCAGAAACCGACAGCTGTCCTATTGCCGCTATGGCTCACGCTGAGAAGCCGTGGTTTGGTATTCAATTTCACCCTGAGGTGACACATACCTCGTTGGGCAAAGAGATCATGTCGCGGTTTGTCATCGATATCTGCGACTGTGAGGCGTTGTGGACACCTGCCAATATTGTTGAAGACGCGATCCAGACTATTCGAGCGAAAGTGGGGTCGGATAAGGTGCTCTTGGGCCTGTCGGGAGGCGTTGACTCCTCTGTAGTTGCAGCACTACTCCACAAGGCTATCGGTGATCAGCTGACCTGTGTCTTTGTTGACAATGGATTGTTGCGCCTCAACGAGGGCGATCAGGTTATGGAGATGTTCGCATCTAATATGGGTGTGAAGGTCATTCGCGCTGATGCACAAGATCGGTTCCTGTCGCGTCTAGCCGGTGTCTCGGAGCCCGAGGCGAAGCGAAAGATCATCGGTAACACGTTTATCGATGTGTTCGACGAAGAGGCGGCGAAGCTAACTGAGGTGAAGTGGCTGGCACAGGGCACGATCTATCCTGATGTTATCGAGTCTGCCGGCTCTAAAACCGGTAAGGCGCATGTTATTAAGTCGCACCACAATGTAGGTGGCCTACCCGAGGATATGGCCCTCGAGTTGGTGGAGCCTCTGCGCGAGCTCTTTAAAGATGAAGTGCGCCAAATTGGTCTGGAGCTTGGATTACCGGCGTCTATGGTTTTCCGTCATCCGTTCCCGGGACCCGGTCTGGGCGTCCGTATCTTGGGTGAGGTGAAGCATGAGTACGCTGAGCTACTTCGCCGTGCCGATGATATTTTTATCTCTGAGCTCAGAAAGTCGGGATGGTATGACAAAACGAGTCAGGCCTTTGCCGTATTCCTACCCGTGAAGTCGGTAGGGGTCGTGGGCGACGGTCGTCGTTACGAGTACGTTGTCGCGTTGCGTGCTGTGCAAACGATCGACTTTATGACGGCAAAATGGGCTCACCTCCCTTACGAACTGCTTGAGACCGTTTCTAATCGCATCATCAATGAAATATCAGGCATCTCACGCGTTACCTACGATATTTCAGGGAAGCCACCGGCAACCATCGAGTGGGAATAAACCTACTTCCCTTTCAGCATGGCCCACAGTTGCTCGAAGCGCTCTGAATCCGCGCTGCGGCGAGCAATCCAAGTCACGTGTTCATCGGCCGGCGCGTCGGGATCTAAACGAATACCCCACAAGCCCTTTATCTCGTTGGGTAAATGCGAGTACCGCATATCGACAACGAGTAAAGGATCGTTTCGATCTACCGCGAGGTAGTCATTTGAGAACCATCGGAAACGCTCGATGTCCCTTGCCTGCTGAGACTCTGGGTCGAGCCATGGAAAAGCTGCTGTGAGATCAAGACGCTTAACATGGTCTCCCTCGATGATGGTGACGTTACCTCCCGCTCGCACCGCGTCGACCCAGAATTCATCGTCGTATTGATAAACTGTTTTCCAGAGCAGCAAGTTACCGAAGCTGGGCTTTGCCGAGACAACAGCGGGTGCATGTCCTCTCTGGGCTGCAAGTGCTTCACCTGCAGCGAGAGCTCGTTCTTCTTGAATGACACCTATCGACAAATAGAAAGCTACCCAAGCCATGCCAAGGCGACCTATGAACTGCGATTTTTTGACGCCGGCAGCGATGACAAACCCTAATAAGGGGAGGGTGAATAGCGGGTCTACGACTGAAATGGTACTCCATGCAATGCGCGCATCAGAAAACGGCCAGAGCAGTAACGTTCCGTAGGTAGTACAGGCGTCGAGTAGTCCATGCGTTGCATAGCCGGCAGTTGCGGTGAGCCAAATCGCTTTGAAGCTCATGTGACGTCGCACAAAGGGCCAGAAAGCGATTGCACATATGAGGGCACCAAAAGGGACAAAGACCAATGAGTGCGTGAACTGACGGTGATACTCCAACTGCAGGAGCGGATCCGTTGACGACTGGATGAGCACGTCCAGATCAGGGGCCATGCCCGCGAGGGCGCCAATAAGTCCAATGCGAGTCAGGTCTGCCTTTTTAATAGCTGACTGCGCTGCAGCGGCACCTAGGGTTGCTTGGCTAAGAGGGTCCATGATCTATCCATACATCTGGTCTGATTGGAGTGTGAGCAGCGATCATTTGAGCGGAGATCCTGTCCGGATATCGACTCGAGTGACTCTTCGTTCGCTGCGGCCCCGGGAGTATACCAAGCGATAAGCCTCAACGATGGGGTACCATGCGGTGATGGCGCTCCGATGGTAAAGAGAATTAGGGTTTGATCGTGATATTTAGAGCAAAACAACTTCGTACCGGTTTGCAAAAACCGTTGACCCGACTAAAAGTGCCCGGCATTTCTATGAGGCGTGTCACCGTAGCGTTAATTTTTTCCATCGTTATACCATTCTCACTTGAGGTTATGGCTGATCGCTATCGCTATCCAATTGGCGACATCAGTCACGCAGAGCTGTTAGAGCTTCATGAGGTATTCAAGCGAAACTATGACGCGTATGAGGTACCTGCGGGAGTCGCTGGTTTACCTGCGGATTTGGAAGTGAAGATTTTGTTCGGTACCTGGTGTCATGACAGCGAGCGCGAGGTTCCGCGTATGTTGAAGCTGCTCGGGGCATCAGGTGTGAAAGAAGAAAACATCAGTCTTATCTCGCTCGATATACGAAAAGAGGAGCCGGAGGGCAGGGCAAAGGCTCTGGACGTACGTTTCACACCAACGTTTGTCTTCTTTAGTGAGGGGACGGAGCTTGGCCGGATTATAGAGCGCCCAATCGTTTCTTTACCGCACGACCTAACGGCATTAGTGGAAGCATCAAAATAAGGGCGCTCAGCGCCCTAATATGCTTGTATCTTCATCAAGAGGTAACGACTCGGTATCCGGGAGTCGTTGCCGGAAGGAGCGTGGCCTCGGTTAATTCCTAGCTAGTCCACTATCGACGCGACTTCATCTCCAGTGCCTTTTAGACCACATTCGTCTTCAAAAAATTGAAGCATGCTCTCGTATAAGGCCATTTTGTGATGATAGAAGAGTGTGTTACTAAAATGGTCTGCCTTTTCAAGCAAAAGCTTCTTGTGAGGGATACCCGCCTTCTCCAGAGCATCCACATACATGTAGTAATGGTCAGGCGGAACACGCTGATCATTATCGCCATGGATTATAAACAGTGGGATGTTTACCTTATCTACTTCTTTTATTGGTGATACGGCACCGTCCCAGGTTGTCAGTTGCTCAGTTTTCTGAATGCCGTCCATTCCGTATCGATACTGATCTAGTTGCCATTCAGGGTCGGTGACGGCAGCGCCAGCTATTGCGCACTGATAAATTTGGTTTTCTCTCGAAGCTGCTACCAGCGCAGCATATCCGCCGTATGACCATCCGAACATCGCAATTTTATCTGCATCAACACGGCCTTGCTTCACAAGGTATAAAGCACCGTCGTCTTTATCATCTTGCATGGCACGACCACTTTCAGAACCATCAATAAAAGCCGACTGGTAGAAGTCGAGTCCATATTTTCTTGAGCCACGATACTGCGGTTGAAGGACCATATAGCCGTAATGCGCCAACATTTGAGACCACTCGTCATACTCGTCAATAGTCTCAGGCACATAAGGACCACCGTGGGGCATCACGATCAGAGGGAAAGGTCCCTCGCCTTTCGGCACGGTGACATACCCGCCAATTTCTTGCCCATCTCGTGATTTGTAGGTGATGTACTCAACATTGGATAGCTGATCATATTCAAGGTAAGGCTTTGCACCTCCAATTTTTGAGATGCGCCCGTTTCTTATCAAGTAATACGAACCCGGGTCTCTTGGTGCGTTATTGACAACTACTAGCGTGTTGCCATCCTCAGATCGATCGTAGATGGAGATCTGACCAGCGTTTGGGATTAGTTCGCCTAGTTGACGATAAAGCGCCTCTTCGTTTGGATCAAAAAATTCACGGTAGCATTTATCTTTGCACCACGTTATACCGGCAGGCGTGTCGGGGTATTTCATTCGGTTGCTATGGTAGAAAACAGCTCGGTAACTATCCACATCTACGTCGTTACGTCTGTAGATAAGTTCAGCGAACCTTCTATTTCTTGCGTCATATGACCAAATACCGGCCTTGTCATTGCCATTGTGGGCACGCACTAGATAGTGATCTTCTTTCTCAGGATCAGGTCCCCAAACGCTAAAACTCTCAAAATTGTCCTTGTCGCGCTCGAACATTTTTTCCCAGTCTTTCGTGCCTTTCGGTCGCCAGTACCAAACTGTTTTCCCCTGAACATACCCGCTCGCGTGCGTCGCATTACCTTCACCGTCGAACGAGATTGATCGACGTTCACGCGTTGCTCGCGCAATTAGCTTCTTCCGATTTCTTTTAACGTCGTATTCGTAGTAGCCCCGGCGTATGCTTTGGCTTGTACCGCCTTGAAGTCCGTCAGGAACGCCTTCGATGATAGAAATCAATATCTTATTTGGCTTCCCTTTTAACCGACCCACGGGACTGAAATAGGGTTGCCGAATTTGGCCCAACTTGTTTTTAGAGTGGTCATATATGGCGTTTTTGCCTTCGTACGTCCCCTGGTTGAAGCCATCTATCTGGTCTCGTACCTGCTGACGAGCTGAAAATAGAAGAATGTCATTCGTAATCCAGCCGCCTAGGCGGGTGATTTCCATGGGGTCGGAGTTGATGCGCCTCGGCTCTTCATCGAGCTTGTCTGTTTCATAGACCTCAATGACTGGGTTGCCGCCGCGCTCCATGATCCGAAGCAACGCAAACTTAGATCCATCTGGGGACAGCGTTGGCACTCCGACAGCCGCACGTCTCGCCCAATAATCCAGAGGGTACTCCTCCGCTTTAACTTCGGTAGCGAGCAGGACCGCGATGACTAGTGAACCTAATACTCTTAACATGTGCTGAACCTCAATCCTTTACTGTTTGTATCGTAGACCAAATTCACCAAAAAAAAAGCGCACCTAGGTGCGCTTTCAACCTTTATCTGTCTTTAGATGTCAAAGTTATATTGCACGTTGACAAAGAACTCACGACCAAAGACATCATAGCCGTATCCAATGGGTCTCGACTTCACTCCGAGCACCTCGGTGGAGTCCGCTAGTGGTGGTGCTTTGTCCTCTAGGTTTCTAACCCCTGCACCAAGGAACCACTTGTCGTCTTCGCCACGGTAGTTAATCGACACGTTATGGAGCATGTAGCTTCCAGTCTCACCGTAATCCCGACACAGTTCGTCATCGGGCGGCCCCAAGCACGTGTCTGAGGCAGTAAATGCATCTGAAAATTCATCAACTGTTTCAGCATCCTGAGCTACAGCACCAAGGTAGCGCGTCTGCAGGTTCAATGCCCAACGGTCCCACCCAAACCTGATCTGGCTGATTCCGCGCCACTCTGAGTAACCCCACTCACCTTCGTACGACTCGTAATCTACTGTGCCGTCTGGGTTGGTGAAGGTTAAAGATCGCTCGAGGTTTCTGTTTGCTGTCAGGTTCCATGTGAAGTTCACAGGTACACCAATGTCGATGACATCACGGAAGGTTAGGTTGTAGTCAATGCCGCGAGCTCTCTCGAGGTCACGATTGATGAAACCGAGATCCATTAGCTGGATCCTGGGATCCGTAGGATCGGACAAGTCTCTCGAGATTCGGTCACAGAACACTGACGCACCCGTTCCTGCTTCGTCATACAAACAGTCTGAGATTATGTAACCAGTCGATGGCTCGATGACCGTATTCTCGACTTTGACAGAGTAGTAAGTCATCCCGAACGCGAGATCGAACTTGTTGCTCCAATCTTGTTCGTATGAGAACCCGTAGGAGTAAGATTCTGACTCCTCTGGGTCAAGCGTCAAGCTACCTCCGGTCTGGACTTCTGTGCTGAAGGTATTGAAGCCACCGTTATTTGCGAGGATAGGATCAACGCCCGTAGCTCGACAGTTAGCCAGAACCTCTGGCTCTCGCAAGTCCAATTCCGGGTTGTACTGGCCGGCATTTGGATCGGTTGGATCCCCAACGATCGCCGCCTCTGGGACGTAACAGGGGTCAAACACATTGGTAAAGCCCGTAGATCCCAAGAGGAATAGCTCCCGGTTGTTAGGAGCTCGGAACGCGGTACCCCAGGTAGCTCGGAGCAGGAGTGCCTCGGCAGGACGATAGCCTATCTTGGCAGAGGCTGTTTCGTTATTACCGTAGTAGTCGTGTTCAGTTAGTCGACCAGCCACATTAAGGGTCAGCTCTTTCAGGAGTGCCTTATTGGCCTTAATAGGGATCTGTAGCTCTGCAAATACTTCGTTTAGCGAAACATCACCAAATGCCCCTTTGTCAGAGAAAAATCCCCAAAATAAGCCGTCTCTCGCGACTGCGTCGGGGTTTGACTGGATATCGTCGTTTCGATACTCCATTCCGATTGCGAGCTGCGCCATTTCGCCACCAGGTACTTCGAAGATATCTCCGTCCAGTACCATGCTTACAAGCGTTTGCTCGTAAACCGTATTGAAATCACGAGAACCGAACAGATAATCCCGCTCTGCTTGAGTTTCAAAATCACCAGTGACCGCACCGACAGGGTACAGAGATGGCGCGTACATGTTCACAGGTACGCATCCTGCGGTGTCGGCAGCCAAGACCTCTCCCAGGTCATTCTCACAGGGCGTGCTGGTCGATGAGTAATAACCCAGCGCCAGATTGAGTCTATCTTCCCTGACGCCATAGCGTGATGAGTCACCTTCAGACCGGTTGTAGGCTATAGAAAAATCACCGCGCCAGTTGCTTAGGGAGCCAACGTCCAAGAATGGAAGATCAGCTGTGACACCTACGACAAGTCGCGCTTGCTCCATTTCAACATCAACCATATTCCGATCGCCGCGAACGGAGACAATTGGTAACGTATCCACTGGTCCGATGGCCGTTCCGCCAATCCAAGACAATCCTAAAACATCTCGGAAGAATGAGGCGGGGGCGCCGTAGGTGTTTATCCACTGCTGCTGAATCCCGGGGCTATCAAGAAACGCGCCGTATGCCAGTCCGCAATCAACCCCGTTGGGCTGGTTGGGGTTACACATGTTGTACGGATTTAGAGCAGGCACATCGGGGAATAACTGTCCCTCGCCGCTGTTCTGGTTGACCTCGTAAGTGTTGTACATCGCTTCGAAATAAGGAGTGACGTTCATATCACCGTCTAGAGTCATTTCGCCGTAGGCAAGGATGTTCATTGACTCAGATTTCGGCAACAAGTCTGATCCCAGATCACTCGGTGCACCGTTGAGGCTGTAGTCCATGAAGTTGATGTCACCAACGCCATCGCCATTGCCATCCGCAGCCACTCCGAGCACGGGTGTTCCCGACTCACTAAAATTTGGCCAGCCGCCATTTGAGCCGCCAGGGGTGTAATAGATGGATCCAAATGGTGTGCCAGGAACAAATGTTCTCGCGGCTAAACTGGTGGGTCGGCACTGTCCAACATCAGGGTATCCGATGTTTGCGTAGTAAAGATCCTGGCGGCGAATCTCACCACTCTCTGTGATCTCAACGTTGCCCGTACATTCGTTTGTCCAAGGCCTATCTGAATACAAAACGCGCTCTTGTTCATTGTACTCAACACCTATTCCGAAAGTGCTGGTATCGTTGCTGAAACCCCAGGCTGCGCTGATCGTATTTCCGTCACCACCCTGTCGATTATGTCCGTCCGAGAAAAGTTGGATTTCTAATCCATCAAAGTCTTTTCGAGTAATGATGTTTGTCGCTCCGGCAATTGCGTCAGAGCCGTAAACCGAAGACGCGGCGTCTAGCAGGTTCTCGTATCTGTCGATCATCAGGCGAGGAACCAAACTTATGTTCGGCGCTGATGGCGCTCCTTCAACACCACTGGGTGCCAGGCGACGGCCATTCATGAGCACCAGCGTCCGGTTCGCTCCAAGTCCACGCAAGCTGACTGTTGTAGAGCCAGGACCATTATCCAGCACGAAGCCCGCAAACGTCAGATCTATTTGCTGTCCGCCCGCATTGGTAGAATTTTGAAGAATTTCCGTGGCATCAATAAGGCCCACTTCTCTCTGGAACTCAGCATCGATAATCTGCAATGGTGAGATACTGGTGTAGGTCGAACTTCGTAGTCGTGAACCCGTGACTACAACTTCTTCAACCGGACCTAGATTTGCGTCAGCGCTCTCCTCGGCTACCGCTTCTATGGTGGTGGACTCTAACTCTTCTTCTTGGGCAAATACTGTCTGGGCAGACAATAGAGACCCCAAAATCGTCAGAGCTGCTAATGGCTTCAACTTGAACATTGTGGCTCATCTCCTTTTTTGTTTTGGCGAAGTAAGCGGGCAAAATGCCGAACAAACTTCTTCCCCACGCTTTGTGTAGCAAAAGTCGATGTAAATTGAAACCTTATCGGCGCTTTTAACCCTTTCTTTGACGCTTTTTTATTGAGAAAGCCACGTTATAGACCTTACGGGGTTAAATACTGACTGCATCGATGCGAATTAGAGCAGTATCCGAGCTGTTAATGCTCTGCTGTAGAAACCCAAAGACACCTTTCCACGTTCTACTTTTAGTTAATGAAACCGACGTCACTGGGTTTAGTTGGAGCGAGATCAATGTTTAGTCACATCGTGCTGGGAACCGATGACCTTGTTGTGTCTCGGAGATTCTATGACGCCGTTATGCCAACACTTGGGTATGCCTGTGAGCAAGCGAAGGAAAGCTACGCGGGTTACGGCTTGACGGAACACATTGGTAGCGGGCAGAAACCCCTTTGGTTGGGATCGCCAACAGAGATGGTAAAGCCGCAACCTCGGGTAACGGAACCAATGTTGCTCTTTTGGCACAGAGACGAGAGCAGGTTGATAGTTTTTACTCCGCCGCTTTGGCCGCTGGCGCCTCGGATACGCTGGCGCCTCGGATAAGGGGGCGCCGGGATTGCGCGACGTTCATCCCCACTTTTATGCGGCCTATGTTAGAGACCCTGACGGCCACAAGTTGGTGGTCGTCTGCCATCAAGCCGAGGGCTCATACTGCACCCCATTTCCAGCGGGTAAAGCTAATCGGCAGAGGTAAGCTGTCTCTTGAAATACGCGAGTACCCTCGCGAGGGCCGCCCGAGTTGGATGGCCCTCTTTATCCACGAAGTCTAGTGTGAGGACTGAATGGCCTTTTCCCGGCAGTGTGATCTCATCGATCCTTGTGGCGCCATCGTCATTAAAGGCCTTATGTATGCATTCGGATTTCTCAGACGTGCACAGGGGGTCATCCTCAAATCTGAGTACTTGCATCGCGCCTTTCTCATCTAATGCACTCCGCACGTCTGTGACATCTTTGGCAGACATGTGTAAGGCACCCTGTTTGAAGAAAGGCATGGCGGGTTGCGAGGCGACAGCCGCAAGTACGCTGTCGTCTGCAATCAGAGAGATGGCGAAGTTGCCAGTGAGGCACATACCGATGACGCCCACCCCTGCAACGCCGCGGCTTTGACGAACGTCGCGGCAGAGAAGCCTCAGCCAGTCCACGATAGGGCTAGAGCGATTTGCTGCCAGCACACTGAACTCTTTCCGTAGGCACAGCACGCGCACTAGATTGCCGCCAATGGATGTTCTTCCAATCGGGCCGAAGAGGTGCGGCATGACGACTTCATGCCCAGCAGCAACAAGACGATCGGCTAGTGCCAAAGTCTCTTGCCCTATACCGGGTAGTTCCTGAATCAGGACTACAGGGCTGCCGGAGCCTCGATGATAGATGTCATGAGACACGCGGTGCCCCTCATCCGTCTCAGCTGTGAATACGGTCTTCGTGTAGTCGGCGATTTGCGTTATAGCAGTAGTCAACGCGAGCTCTACTGACGACGGTGAGTCACTTCTGCGTGGGACAGCGCGCTAAAAGTTTAGTCGCGAACGATGACATTCATTTTGGTGTAGCCCTTCACGAAACTTGAGATGTTTCGGCTTGGCTCACCAATGACCTCCACGCGAGAGAAGCGCTTGAGCATTTCATCCCAAAGGATCTGTAACTGGAGCTCTGCCAATCGATTACCGAAGCAGCGGTGAATACCGAAGCCAAAGGAAATATGGTTACGGGCATTCTTACGCTCAAAGTCCAAGACATCCGGATTCTCGAATTTGCGCTCGTCACGGTTGCCGGAGACGTACCACATGGCGACCTTGTCACCTTTCTTAATGGTCTTGCCGTGCATCTCGACATCTTCGAGTGCCGTACGGCGCATGTAGGCCAGCGGTGTCTGCCAGCGAATAATTTCAGCGACCGCATTGGGGATCAAATCCCGATTTGCCTTCACCTTGTCCCATTGCTCCGGGAACAGGTGTGAGCCATAGATCGATGCCGACATCGAGTTCCGCGTGGTGTCGTTTCCGCCCACGATCAAGAGCAGTAAGTTCCCCAGGTATTCGGTCGCATCCATATCACGGGTGTTTTCGCCGTTCGCGAGCATCGTGATGAGGTCATGACCGTTGCCGCCAATACGCTGGTGCCAAAGGCCCATGAAATACTCGACGCACTCCGTAAGCTCTGCGCGACGCTGCTCTTCACTTTCCACAATGCCCGTCTCCGGTCCCGCGGTAGTCACGTCGGACCATCGCGTCAATTTGCGTCGGTCTTCAAAGGGGAAGTCAAAGAGTGTGGCGAGCATCATCGTGGTGAGCTCGATTGATACTGTGTCGACCCAATCAAACTCCTCATTGATAGGGACACTATCCAGAACAAACTGAGTGCGCTCACGGATCAGCTCTGACATTTTTGACAGGCTGGGTGACGCAACGATGGGTGCTACCGTTCTTCTCTGAACATCATGCTTAGGTTGATCCATTGCGATGAACATGGGTAGCGGGAAGTCCTCTGCCGGATTGGGCAGCACAATCGCTGGTTCAGATGAGAAACGATGGTGGTCCGTATCGATCGCCATAATGTCCTCATAGCGGGTGACGGACCAATAGGCACCGACGGGCTCCATGTCATCAGGTCGCTCGTCAGACATCCACGCTTCTTTGCACCAATGCAGCGGATCTTCGTTACGAAATC
>MDTD01135797.1_pt1 | contig 11328 bp, 7 predicted proteins | sample 811221 | NCBI WGS metagenome assembly MDTD01 (sample SAMN05326646, study PRJNA326480) | marine metagenome | isolation source: seawater | place: Pacific Ocean: South West | collected 2011
CTAGCATCAGTGCTAGGGCTAATTGCAAATTCTTTTTCATAATTAGTGAAAAATTGGTTAATACAGCGCAAATATGAACATATCTGATTAACTGACCAAAAGAAAAATACTCTTTTTAATTCACAGAAAGCTGTTGATAAGGGTTATTAAAAGAGTGTTTTCTATCCCTCTAAAAACATTATATATCTCTGAATATCAGATTCTTGAGTTATTTTTTTTGAAGTTGTTAAAAAGGTGCTAAAATGAGCAGATAAGTAGGGTCCTTGAAGAACGCCTCTAGTGCCTAATCCATTAAAAATGGCAAGTTTTTCGTACTTTGGATGCAATCCTAAGAAGGGTTTCCTGTCTCGTACAGTTGGCCTTACCCCTGCTTTTTTAGAAACTATTTCATACTCTTCTTCTAGTATTTGTTCTATTTTCTCCTGTAAATAAGCAATACCTTCTGAGGTCACTACATCATCCAATTCATGATGGTTATAAGTAGCTCCTACTCGATAAAAATGATTGCCTAATGGAATGATATAAACTCCTTTACTCACTATTTTGTCCATCTTTTCTAAAGAAGGAATACGGATAGTCATCACCTCTCCTTTGGTTGGAGAAAAAGGCAAATATTTAAAATACGGGTTATAAATAGCACGAAATCCTTCGCAAAAGATAATTTTCTTAGCCTGAACACCCTTATATGTTCCAGCATTTAATTCTAGTAAATCGAAATTAAATTCTTCTTCTAGCAAGCAGTCGTTAATCTTAAAAAACAACCGGGAAGCATCTAGAAACTTCACCACTTCGAGATTTCCTGACGGAGAAATTGAAGCTCCACCAAAATCGTCTTTTAAATAAGAGTATGTGTTGGAAGGGTCAAAATCTCCAATAAAATCATCCATTCCTTCGTTACTGCACTTTACCTGCCATTGTTTTCTATTGTCTTCGTTAGCAAAAAGACGGAAGATGGGTCTAATATTTAGAAATGTTGTTCGCAGCTTTTTCTCTAGAAACCTATATCTTTCAATAGCAACAGGTAGGAAATCATCTGCCTTCCATGAGCGGATACAACGCTTTACCCCTACTGGATTAAATAAGCCTGCAGCAACCTTAGAAGCCATTGCTGGATGTGGTTTGTCAAAAATTAAAACAGATTGATTTTTTTCCAATAAATCGTGAGCCAAAAACGTACCTGCAAGTCCTTGTCCTACAATGATGTAATCAACCGATTTCATAAATTAAAACCAGTTAATATCTCCAATAATAAACGTGCCTTCTGTTTCTAGGGTCTGGGAAGTTAAACCCTACAGAAATTTCATGAGAACCTGATGTGTGTATGCCAATTGGTCTCATAGTGTAATCAAAGCCATAAGCTAAATGGAAAGTCTCTAAGTTCATCCCTAATAAAGCAACAATGGATTCGTCTGTTCTTATAGATAGACCCGTCCAAAACTTTCTGTTAAAAATTGTTCTGATGTTGAAATCTACTTGTGTTAACCCTATTTCTAATGTTTTAACCATAATCGATGGCTCTATATAAAGCGAGTAATTAATCTCTTTAGTGACTCCTGCAGTTAAAAAATAATGTCTTTTACCTGAATTATCACCATATGCATTATACACAGACTGCTTAAATGTTGTTTCTAACAACTGATAAACTGATGCGCCAATAAAGTAACTTTCTCCATACAAGTATAAGCCTATAGATGCATCCGGCAACACTTTTTTATATGACCCCCCTATTGTCTCCGGATCATGAAATTCTAATTCATTTGCATTTAAACTGTATTGATAAATCATAGGGGCTATACCAAACGACAAGTTTGACTCTATGTTGGGAACATATAAATGGTATGAATAAGAGATTTGAGTTCCAAGTTGGCTAGTTGGTCCGGTGTCATCTTGAAAAATCAAAGCTCCCAAACCAACTTTTCCATTCCCTACTCCTGCATGAAAACTTAAAGATTGTGTAGAAGGTGCGTCTTCAAATCCCATCCATTGATTTCTAACATTAAGCCTTAAAGGAAAAAATCCTTTGCTACCCGCTACTGCAGGGTTTATAACATAATCGTTAAGCATGTACTGAGTGTACAATGGTGATTGCTGTGCTTGTGAAACAATTGGGGAAAATAAAACCGCGACAAAAAATACGATTAATCCTTTTTTCATTGAGCTGTAAATTATCGAATAAGTGTTACCGTTCCTTTAAGAAGTGGATCACCATTATTTAGATTAATAACATAATAATAAGTAGCTGGAGGTAATGGCTCTCCATTATACATTCCGTTCCACGCTTCTTGCCAAGAGTTATTGTAACGCTTTGCGGCAAACACTCTATCTCCCCACCTATTATATACTTCAACTAAAGCGTCTGGATACAGCTCTATTCCTTCTATATACCAATAATCATTGTTTTGGTCACCATTAGGGGTAAATCCAGAAAATGTTTCTAGACATTCTTCGCTGTCAGCTACTACTGTAACTGGATAAATGGTATTACATCCTCCTTGATCTATAACCTCTAATGAGTAATCGCCAGCTGAAACGCCAATATTATCTTCATCTACCACTCCATTTGACCAATCAAAAATATAGGGTGGGTAGCCACCTGAAATAGAAGTAATGATAGCGCCATCTATATTGTCCTTACAGCTTGGAGGAGTTACTTGAGATTGTACCACAATAGGGTTCAATGGTAATATTTCAATTGATTGCGTTTCCTGACAGCCATTGTAATCAGTAACTACAACAGTGTAATTTCCTTCAATTATATCATATATACCTGTTGTAGTGCTTAAGTCGCTCCATAAATAAGTATAAGGGAGCACCCCTCCACTAGGGTAACAAATGATATCAGATGATAAGTCGTTTTCACAAATATAAGTGTAATCTAAAAATGCCTCAAGCTCTACTGGTTGAATTACGCTATCTGTTGCTGTTAGCTCACATCCAAATTGATCGCTTACTGTAACTTGATAAACACCTGAATTTAAACCTGTTGCAGTGGCTGTAGTTTGAGCAGCTGCATCAGTCCATAAATAACCATAATTAGCAGCTATGTTTGGGTTAATGATTGTAACAGTAAGCATCCCGTTTGCATCTCCATAACACAAAATATCTGTTCCGTCAATTGTTAACGCGGGTTCAGTTATATCGAACTGTTGTGTGTTTGTACAGCCGTTCACATCTGTAACAGTTACATTATAAGTGCCTGCAGCAAAACCAATTGCTGGTAAAACAGTTTGCCCATTAGACCATAAGTAATCATATGTAGGTGTTCCTCCAACAATATCTAAATCGGCAGATCCGTCTGAACCGCTTCCACACCCAACATTAGTTGGTAATACAGTTACGGTCAACTCTGGTGTTTGTGTAATATTCACTATTTCTAAATTAGAAAAACATCCATTTGCATCTTGCACCAAAGTGGTGTGAGCTCCTGCAAAAAGGTTAGAAACCACACAAGTATTAGGTTGTCCTGATGTAACGAAAGAAACGCCTGCATTTGCTGAGTACTCATATGGCTGTGTCCCTCCAGATGCAGTTATTGTAATAACCCCATCATTAGCACCAAAACATGAAATCTCTTGTCCATTATAATCAGAGCTTACAAAAGAATTAATGTTTACAACATCTGGCTCAGTTAGTAATAGAGAAATATCTACTGTAGCTGATGGACAATTGTTCGCGTCTGACACAGAAACATCATAGCTTCCTGCTGCTAACAATGTAATTAAATTAGAAGGTGAAGGTAACATGATGTTAGCTCCTCCATTTAATGAATAATAGTATGGATATGTTCCTCCAGAAGGAACAACCTCAATAATTCCATCTGACACACCATTACAGCTTACATCTTCCCCATAATAATTTGAGGCAATAAAAGCATTAAAGGTTAAAGGGTCTGGCTCTGTAATTAAAAATTCAAACGGTTCAGATTCACATAAATTTAAATCTTGAACAACTGCGAAATATGTGCCTTGAGATAGATTAGTAACTGTTGATGTATTTGGAAACGGAGCACCACCTGTTATACTGTAATTATAGGTAGGAACTCCACCTGAAGAAACCATCTCAACCTCAGCATCAGAAAAGCCAAAACAGCTTACATCAACTAAGTTATCCACTGCTGTGATCTCTAATTGTGTTGGTTCTGTAAGGGTTATGTTCTCTATTGTAGAAACACAGCCGTTAGCATCAATTGTTGCTACATCAAAACTTCCTGCTTGAAGATTAGATATAATACTGCTTGTATAGTCAAACGAAACACCTCCGTTTATAGAATATGTATAAGGAGTTGTTCCTCCTGCAGTTGTAATGGATATTTCTCCATCTGATAATCCGTTGCAACTAATACTATATCCATTAAAATCTGTTGAAATAGAGGCTGAGACTGTTACAGGCTCAGGATCTGTTAAATCAATCGTTTCCTCTATACTAGCACAATTATTAGCATCTATAACCTGAATAGTATAAGTTCCTTCTGATAAATTTGTAACTAAAGCATCACCATTTGATACACCATCAATTAAAACATCATAACCAGGAGTACCTCCAACCACATTTATGAACATTTCTCCGTCTGACGCACCATCACAGCTAATATTAGAAGTAATCGTGGCTGTATTAATTAACTCTCCTGGCTCTGTAATTAGAACATTAATAGGGGTTGAAATACATCCATTATCATCGTGAACGTTAATTTCATATAGACCAGCGGAAAGACCTGTTACTAAATTGTCATTAGATGTCATCATTGGCCCAGCTCCCAGTGTATATTCATAGAGATAAGGACCCAAGCCTCCTTGAGCAAAAATTTGGATTTCACCATCTGACTCACCAATGCAACTTATTTGAGCACCGTTATAATTCGATGAAACTCCAGCACTAAATGAAACCAGATCAGGTTCATTTATTACAACAGGATTTGCACTATATACATCTGTTTCTGGCTGTGAATCTTCTACAACTATATTGTAGCTTCCTGCTGATAGCCCTGAAATTGTAAATGAGGGGTCCGCAATGCCGGTATATGGAAAAGTAAGCCCTCCGTCTATTGAAATGCTATATGGAGTTATGGCAGCAGGCGCATCAATTGTGATTTCTCCATCTGTTTGCCCATTACAACTAACGTCGATTGAGTTTATATCTGAAATCAAACCTCCAACAATCACGGTATAATCTTCAGCTTCTCCCTTAGCCACAATTGAACAAGGACCAAAAGAGGCGGAGGAATTCGTTCTTGATAAAATGACTCTCATTACTGTTGGTCCATTAAGGGCAGTCACTGGAACATTAATCAACCCAGAGAAATATAAATCATTATTATCATCATCAGGACCCGCAGTCAAAACATCTTCATCGACATCATTAAAATCACCGTCTTGATTCCAATCAATAAAAACTTTGACATACCTATCGGGTGTATTCCATGTTGAGCCCCCCATTTGAGCAGCATAAACATCTATTGGATACGCCATCCCTTTTTCAACCTCTGTAAAGTATTGATAAAAACTAAAAGGTGGAGCCCAGAAAAAATTCCAATTTGGGTTATCTGTTGCAGTGGTAAAAGCCAAACCCTGATCAAACTCATCAAAAGTTTGTTGTGTCATTGTAAAGTCTGTATAAACTTCTACTGAGGTTGCATCTAGTTGATAATCTATATCTACAAAACTAACCTCTTGTATACAGTCGTTGTTCAGGTAAGTTCCTCCTCCCGCATCACAATATGGACTATCATTAGCAACAGGATAGAACTGTGCATTGACATTAAACGATAGTATTAAGAAAGCTAAGAATAAAAAGTGCTTCATAATATCCCTTTACACTTGTAAACTTACAAAGATAGCGAATTTTCTCTAGTTTCTTTTTCCAATCATTAGGCAAAACAAAAAAAACACCTGAAAATCAGGTGTTTTTGTGAGGTCTCGAGCGGATTCGAACCGCTGTACACGGTTTTGCAGACCGCTGCCTAGCCACTCGGCCACGAGACCATTGAGGTCGGCAAACATAAGGAATTTTGGCTTTTTATTACAAGTCGTCTAAGGGCTTTTCAAAAATTCTGTCACCACCACCCTATCTACATTGCCATCAATAGGTGGGTTTAGCTTAGCCACGCTCACCTCCATAGAAACAATTTCTGGGTGATTATCAGCTAGTTTAGTTATGATCCTCTGCGCCACATGCTCTAAGAGCTTGGAGCGAATTGCCATTTCTTCTGTTACTATTTTGTTCACAGCAACATAATTCACCGTTTGTGTTAAATCGTCACTCATAGCCGCCTCAGAAAAATCACATTCTAGCACAACATCCACCTCATAATCCGAACCTATTTTTGCTTCTTCTTGCATGCAGCCGTGGAAGGCATATAATTTAATTCCAGAAACAGTAATAACTCCCATTATTTTTGAATTTTATCTATAGCAGTTTGAATTCGGGCTAACACTTCTTCTTTTCCTAAAAGGGATGAGGTTTGAAATATAGATGGCCCCATACCTAAACCTGTTACCGCCAGTCGAAAGTTTGGCAACACCGCGCCAAACCCAAGTTCTTTTTCAGCTAAAAAAGCCTTGAATGATGCTTCGATTTTTTCTGCAGAAAAATCTTCAATTCCATCTAGCAATAAAGATAGCTCTTGTAAAATAGATGGAGTTTGATCATTCCATTTTTTACGCACTGTTTTTTCATCATATGATTGTGGTGCCGAAAAGAAAAACTGGCTTTCTTCCCAAATATCTTTCAGAAAAGTGGCGCGTTCTTTCATTAACTCGCAAACAGCCGACAAATACGATTTGTCTATCTCTTTACCCTCGGCAAAAGGAGCTACTAAATCAGACAACTCCTCTCCTGTTTTTGCTCTTAAATATTGCTGATTAAACCACTTCGTTTTATCAAAATCAAACTTAGCACCCGCCTTTCCTACTCTATCTAAAGAAAATGCTTCTATAAGCTCATCCATAGAAAATAGTTCATCTGGAGTTCCTGGGTTCCAGCCTAAAAAAGCTAACATATTGGTGAATGCGTCCGCGAAATATCCGGCCTCTCTATATCCTGAAGAAATCTCCTTTGTTTCAGGATTTGTCCACTTAGTTGGAAACACAGGGAACCCTAAACGATCACCGTCACGCTTGCTCAGCTTTCCGTTTCCATCTGGCTTCAAAATTAAAGGTAAGTGTGCGAATTGCGGCATATCCCACCCTAAAAACTTATACAACAACACGTGTAGCGGTGCTGATGGCAACCACTCCTCTCCTCTAATCACATGCGTGATTTTCATCAAATGGTCATCCACCACATTGGCTAAATGATAGGTTGGCATTCCGTCTGATTTAAAGATTACCTTATCATCCAAGTTATTGGTGTTTACCACAACCCAACTACGAATCAAATCATTGATTTTCACTTCTTCGTTTCGTGGCATTTTAATACGAATAACATATGGTTCTCCCGCCTTGATTCTTGCCTTCACTTCGTCTTCGGAAAGAGAAAGGGAATTCTTCATTGAGGAACGCGTAACTTGATTGTATTGCGGAGAAGGAACGCCCGCATTCTTCATACGCTTACGCATTTCTTCTAATTCTTCTGTAGTGTCAAAAGCATAATAAGCATATCCAGAATTGATCAACTTATCAGCATATTGACGATACATCTCTTTTCGCTCTGACTGACGATAAGGCCCAAGCTTTCCTCCTGCTCCAACACCTTCGTCAACCTTGATTTTACACCAGCTTAAAGCATCTAGAATATAACCTTCTGCTCCTGGGACATAACGTGTTTGATCGGTGTCTTCCACGCGTAATAAGAAATCTCCACCATGCTTTTTAGCAAACAAGTAGTTATATAAAGCCGTACGCACACCACCCATATGCAGTGGTCCTGTTGGGCTAGGCGCAAAACGAACTCTTACTTTCTCCATGCTTCTGATTTTTAGTGGAGGTAAAGATACGCTTTCTTCTAAAAATGTCTTGATTTTGATGGCGCTAAAAATCATACCTTTGTAGAATGGCAAGGGAAAACGAATTGATGCAAAAATTAGAGGCCTTCATCAGCAAGTATTATAAAAACTTGTTGTTGAAAGGAGTAATCTATTTTATCACTTCTTCACTCCTCTTTTTCTTGTTTGTTTCGTTCGCTGAACACTTTGGGAATTTTGGCACAACAATCAGAACCATCCTCTTTTGGGGCTTTATTAGCCCTACGCTTTTCGTTTTATGGAAGTGGATTGTCATTCCGCTCAAAGGACTATACCGTATTGGAGAAACACTTTCACAAGAAGAATCTGCTAAAATTATTGGTACACATTTTACAGAAGTAGAGGACAAACTTCTAAACCTCTTACAACTTTCAAGCTTAAGTAACTCAGAAAACGAGCTGATCAATGCAAGTATTGAGCAAAAATCGAAACAATTAAGCCCTATCCCCTTTTTGAAGGCAATCGATTTTTCGGAAAACAAACAATATCTCAAGTATGTTTTAGTTCCTGTAAGTGTTTTGCTGCTGCTGTTTTTTAGCGGCAATAAAAGTATTGTTACAGAAAGTTCCGCTAGAATTATTTCGTACAACACCCATTTTGAGCCAAAAGCACCTTTCTTTTTTGTACTAGTAAACAACCATTTACAAGGAGTAAAAGGGGAGGATTTTCTGTTAAAAATGCATTTTGAAGGGGAAGAAATTCCAGCTGATGCTTTTGTTGTTGTTGAGGGGAATAAACATCGATTAAAAAAGAAGGGGGGGCAGTTTAACCATCTTCTTAAAAACCCCCAAGAAGATTTAGTTTTTCAGTTTTGGGCTAATGGGTTTTATTCTGAGTCTATGACCTTGAAAATTGTTCCAAAACCCATTATTAAATCTTTTAATGCTCAAATCGATTACCCGTCTTACACTAAGCTAAAGAGTGAACAAATCCTTAACAAAGGGAATTTACGCGTGCCTGAAGGGTCAGAAATTCAATGGAGTTTTGAAACAGAGCATGCGGAAAATCTATTTTTCCAGTTTGATAAAAAAGAAAAGGCTCATACAATAAGCGCTGAGCTTTTTGAAATTCGAAAAACGGTTTACCAATCTATTAATTATGGCCTTTTTGTAAGCAGCAAAGCGCTTGATGGTGACAGCATTTTTTATCAATTAGAGGTTATTCCAGATGCTTTTCCATCTATTAAGCTGACCGAAATCATTGATAGTAACAACACTCATTTACGCTTTTTTGAAGGGGTTATTCAAGATGACTACGGATTTAGCTCGCTTACTTTTAACTTCCGAACCCTTGGTGAAGAAAGCAATGATTGGTTTATAGAAGAGCTAGCTATCAATAAAAATAATCAACAAGGATTTTATCACCACTGGAATTTGTCAAGTGTGGGCCTAAACACAGGTGAAAGCTTGGAGTATTTCTTTGAGGTTTGGGATAATGACGCTATTAACGGAAATAAATCTTCTCGTTCTAAAATCATGGTTCATAAATCACCAACAAAAGAGGAACATGAGCAACAGGTAGAGGAGAATAATGAGTCTTTAAAAACAAAAGTTGAAGACGCCTTGAATCTTGCTGAGGAAGTGCAAAAAGAAATGGAAGAGTTGGAGCGACATTTACTAGAGGAAAAAGAATTGAGCTGGGAAGACAAGCAAAAAGCGAAATCACTGCTACAAAATCAAAAGAAACTGCAAGAAAGAGTAGCTGAAATTCAACAGCAACAAAGACAAAACCAACAAGAAGAAAATCGCTTTGAGCAACCCAATGAAGAGTTGTTGAAGAAACAAGAATTACTGCAGGAACTTTTTGAAAACATAATGACGGAAGAGATGAAAGAAATGATGGATGAACTGCAGAAAATGATGGATGAACTAAACAAAGAGCGGTTGCAGGAAATGTTGGAAGATATGCAGCAGAACGATGAGAGTTTAGAAAAGGAACTGGACAGATCTCTAGAGTTATTCAAGCAACTGGAGCTGCAACAAAAACTAGAAAATACGATTCAAAAACTAGATGAGCTAACTCAGAAACAAAAAAAATTATCAGAAGAAACTCAGCAAAAGGACACGAATAAAGAGGACCTTAAAGAACAACAGGAAGCTATTCAAGAAGAATTTGAAAAAATACAGGAAGAACTTAAAAAAGCAGAGGAGCTAAATCAAGATTTAGAGAAAAAACAAGAGCTTCCTAATATGAAACCCGAAGAGGAGCAGATACAGGAGGAAATGAAAAAAAGCTTGGAGCATCTAGAAATGAATATGAAGAAAAAATCTTCCCAATCACAGAAAAATGCCGCGCAAAAAATGGAAGAAATGAGTCAAAAACTTCAATCTTCTATGCAGCAATCTAAATCAGATAGTGTCTCGGAAGACATGGCTACATTGCGACAAATTTTAGAAAACCTTATCACGCTCTCCTTAGATCAAGAAATGCTTCTTGCTAACATCACTGAAACAAACATCAATAGTCCACAATACACGCAATACATGCAGCTACAAAAAAAGTTGCAAAATGATGCGCAAATTATTGAGGACAGCCTATTCGCTTTAAGCAAAAGGCAGCCTCAAATACATGCTATGGTTAATCGAGAGATCAGCGCATTAAACAGTGGAATGGAAAAGTCGTTAATTTTAATGGAAGAAAGATTTTCAAACAAAGCTAGTGAGCGACAACAATTTGCAATGACTTCTGCAAACAATCTTGCTTTAATGCTGTTTGAAGCATTAGAACAAATGCAGAAAATGGCAGATAGAGCTGGAGATAAAATGTGTAATAAACCTAAAAACATTGGAGAGGGGTCTGTTAGCAAGATGCGACAAAGACAGCAACAATTACTAGATAAAATAAAAGGGATGATGAAGGATGGAAAAGGGGAAAATGGTAAGAAGAAGCAAGGGAAACAAAGTAAAGAGCTTTCTAAAATGGCAGCTGAGCAAGAAATGATTCGTAAACGAATGCAAGAAATTCGCGAAGAGCTAAGTGGAGATCAAAAGGCAAAGAAAACTATTGATAAAATGCTGAAGCAAATGGAGGAAACAGAAACAGATATCATCAACCGAAATATCACACAACAAACCCTCTTAAGGCAACAAGAAATTCTGAATAAATTACTAGAAGCAGAAAAGGCGCATAGAGAAAGAGAGCAAGACAAACAAAGGGAGTCCCAAGAATGGCTTCAAGACATCACGAATAGACTTATTAATCCCTTTGAAGAATACCAAAAAGAAAAGGAAAAACAAGAAGAACTTTTAAGAACCATTCCTCCTTCCTTAACACCTTTTTACAAAAATAAAGTCAACGAATACTTTCAAAATGATGGACGCTAATATTTTATTTCATAGCGAATGTGACTTCACGCCTTCTAAAAAAGATGC
>MDTD01197886.1_pt1 | contig 11327 bp, 14 predicted proteins | sample 811221 | NCBI WGS metagenome assembly MDTD01 (sample SAMN05326646, study PRJNA326480) | marine metagenome | isolation source: seawater | place: Pacific Ocean: South West | collected 2011
ACATAACACAAGCATATCCTCTTGTGTAGCCGTGATTAAGAACTGTCCAGACTAAATCATTGGAGTCTGTAAATTCATAATGGCCTGCTTCAATTTTCCTTAGCATTTGCATTCCCCCAATCCACGATTATTTCATCAGAAACTTTCTCAATCCAAACCAAGTTATCAACAAAGGAGTTCCAATCATTCATCTAAATCACCAACCAACTTCATGTATTCTTCAACATCAATTCCTTTCGAAGTAGCAAGTTTGTTAGCTCTTTGTTTGAGCAAACGTAGAAGTTGAGTTTCAACATTAGCGATGCCTTTGCTAAATCGCTTGTGGGCGACTGGATCAACAATATTACCATCACCATCAAGACCCGCTTTCATCTTATTTGCCAAATGCGAGATATTCCTTAGCGATGCTTCTTCTCCTGTAATAAGAAATTTCAGAATCCAAAACTCGGCCTCTGCAGATGAACTTGGCCTTTCAATTCTAGGTGTTTTACTCAATTTATCAGTCCTCCATCACAAATGATAACATTACCAACTGCGAAGTCATTGAATCCGCAAGCCCTCATCAAATGAGTTGCTATTGGGTTGATTTCTTTGTTAGTCAATTTTCCTTCTTCATCTAAAATCATCAAAGGACTTTCGAGTTGTTTTCCATTTGGCGCATCAATAACCAATCCATTCAGTCGGATTATTTCTATTGTCCGGCATGAGATAAAATCATACATTTCTTGTAGATCGTATTGTCTATCTCTTTCAATCCAGATGTGTTCTGATGGCGGAGTTGGAAGGTGTAATGTGTTCATCAAACCCACCTCCCATCATATACTTCTCGAATGTGTTTTAGAACAGTCCTAAAGGTTTCAAATAGCATTTCATCAATTTCTTGATTTCTTTCAAAACCACATAATACATACTCAAAACCATTCATAGTTGTAAATGAAATCACACAAGGCTTCATTTCACCGTCAAACAATGGTGTAGATTTTCCCGTTGCATATACAAGTCCACCAGTAAATACAATCATACCGCTTGTATGTCTAGAAATCAAGAAGTTGAAACTCATTCCAGATTTTTCAAAATCAATTTTGTATGATAATCCACTTGCTACTACGTTAATTGCGTCTGCCTGCCTCATCTTAATCACCACAAATCCAAATGCGAAACAACTTTTGCGATCAATCCAGCTTTAGCATCTTTGCCTTTTGTTGCTAAATATCGCTTCAACTGATTAAGAGTCAATTCACCAAATTCTTCGACTTCGTAATCCTTCGCTGCTTTTTTGCCCTGCCTTTCAGCAGAAATAACCCTTTCACCGATAGCATGTCGTATCTTTACGTCTTCTGATACATCAATCCTATAATCTTCAAATATAGCAGATGAAAGAACCAATGAATATCGGCCATCTTCATTCTTATCCCCTTCTACTGAAAAGATAGCGCCAGGAGATGAGTAAAAATGCTTATCATATTTTCTAGGCCACCAGTAGTATTGACCTTCTATTTCCAAGCAGAATTGCTTCGAACATTCTGAAAGACCCATGTAAATAACTTCAATTCTATTACTCATTCAAACCACATCCATTTTCTTTAGTAGATCCATGTCCATTGCTACCCATGTGCTAGGATAATCTGAATCATGGAATTCATCATCAACAACGGTCAAGACCTTTTTCTTAACTAATGAAGACATAACGCCTCTGGTAATATGCATATCCCATTCTCGATGAAAAACATGACCGCAACCTTCTCCGTATTCAGTATCTAGAAAATACTCGATGAAGTTCTTTTCTAGATTTGTAAAAGGAGAATTTTTGTTTAGAGGATTCAAAGGGTGCAACTGCAAAGGTGGGCTTTGTTTCCAAACCCCTAATTCTCTAAGTTGCTGAACAGCCCAAGTTTTATCATCATCGTTTGTAGATTTAGCCGCAATCAATTCTAGCATTCGAATATAGGCTTCTTTGCTTGGTGTCAAATCAATCACATTTCCACCCCCAATTTGCCCCATAGCGCCAATACAGGTAGTATTGGAAGGCAGAAGCCCATAACTATTGGGAAAAAACAAGCAGGCATAGGAATAGCGAAACGGAATACATAAACAGTAATCAAACCAATTCCCCCTTTGTCCAGACGATCCATGAGTAAGCGTATAGCATGGCTGTGTCATGTCTGAATTGACCGATTGTTTGTGTTTTGTTGAAATTCTGAATCACCATTTGTCCAAACGCGTCAAGAATGAATTGGTTTGTCCAATCAATTTCATCGAAATCCCGACAGTCATGGGTTTGACTTTTCAACGCATCTTGTCTAATATTCCAATGGTAATGGATTATAGCTTCCTTTACGGGCAACCTCCAACCCTCGTTTTGTTCAATTTTTAGGCTCTGGCTCTTTGACTCTACTGACTCCATTATTTTGACGGTAGCGTATGCAGTATTTAATCATTTAGCGATATTTGTGATTCTTTTAATTCATTTACAAACAAAATAATTAGAATAACTGAATGAGTAAAAAAATAAATAATTTAATAGGCTGATGCTAATTAGCACTAAACATGGCATCTAGAACCCAACTTTGTTTGCATACTGGCGGAATATCGAGAACTTTTGATGAATTGGCTATTTTTGAGCCACCAAAAGCAACTAAAACATATTCTCCGGTTGCACACACCGATCTAATAAGAATTGTAAAAGAAAACGCAGAAAAAACACTAGGAGATTATACCTTCAAAGATGAATCATTTGGTGTAGCACCAAAAATGGGCGAAAACATTGGTGATAAATTATTTGGCGTAATGACTTATGAACATGAAACAATACCAGAATTAGGGCTTTCTATTGGAATTAGAAACTCATACGATCAGTCCTTGTCTGCAGGTCTTGTTTGTGGCGCAAAGGTTTTCGTTTGCGATAACCTAGCCTTTTCTGGTGATATTAGGGTATCTCGTAAGCATACAGGCGACGTAATAGGAGATTTAGAATCTTTGATTACCTCCGCTATGTATCAAGCCCCAAATAGACACAAAGCAATCGCTGACGATATGGATTACATGAAGGAATTCGATTGTAGTGATGATGAAGCATATTCAATACTTGGTGTAGCTTACGGCAGAGAGATTTTGAAACCAAGACAGTTGCTTAGGGCAAAGCAAGCATGGCTCACGCCACCACAAGATGATTTCAAGGATCGCAACCTTTGGAGTCTTTACAACGCAATGACAGAAGCATTGAAGTCTTCATCTGCAAGAGAAATCATGGAATCCCATGTTGCCTCACATCAACTCGTAATGAATGAAGGAGTAATGCTGCTTGAAGACCATGTATATGATAAGCAAGATTTCGGCCTAAATGGGGGTAGCCATCTTGTTTGAGCCGTTTGTATGTGATGAATGCGGATTTCAAGCGCCGAGAGCCGAAGGCACCAACTGGTGCGTAAGGTGTGAAAGGGAATACCAAGCAGGTCTAAATGGTGATTATTGATGCTTACTGTGCATTACGTAATACACTCCTTTGGTTTAATTCCAGAAGTAGAACTTTTCTTGGATGAAGATTCAGCCAAAGAATACTGGATTAGTGCTTTTGGTGATTTACAAAAAGATTATGATGGCAAAACACCAAAAGAATCATTTGAAGTTGGTTTTGCACATTGGCATGAATATGAAATGCGTCTAGGCACACATACCTTCGATGAATCTAATTTGATTATCTTGAAACATCTTCAAGATACAGTATTGATACAAAGACTTGGAAAATCAACATCTGAATTAGTATCAAAGATTTCCAACGATCAACACTTAGGTAAAGAAATCAGAGAAATGAATAGGAGGCTTAACAAATGACAGAATTATCAGACGGCAGTAAATGGACAGTATTTCATCAATCAAACATAATGAGTTCATCATTGAAGCAGAGAATAGTGAATTCTGCTAAATCAGACGTTGAATTTGTTTTGATGAATTCGATGGAGTTTTTTCTTAACTACGACAAAGTAGCTACTTTTGACTTTCATGGCATGACTTCTAATTCGCTTTTTCGCTTGACAAATAACGTAGATGAATCCTGGCTATCAGAATTCGCTGGAGAACATGAAAATTGGACAATGATAAATCATACGGGTCAAAAAGGCGCACGTTCAAGCATGGTCGGTGATATTTTCCAAGACAAAACAAACATGAATTGGTATGTAATTCAACCTTTGGGCTTCAAGCAAATTTACTGGCTAGAAAATGAAGCCGAAAATTCTGGATTGAATGTAAGTCCAAAAGGAGGCAATTCAAATGTCAATGAAGTTTGATTCAGATGGAAACCTCATCGAGAAGGGCATCAATTTTAGCCCAAAACAAAGAGAACTGATTTCAGAAGCAGTAGATATTGTTTTGTTGCTAAAAGATACAGAAGATCCAGAATTCATTAACAGGTTAGTTCAGATAAGCGAAGAAATATCGAAAGACACATCAGAATGGATAATATTTGGCTATGATGGTAGCATTGCTGGAAACTTCATAGCTTCTCACGTTGGATTTCCTACTGCAGATAGTCTAGGAGTCGAAATGATTACGGAAATAAATGAAGATGGAGGTTATCTTGGAACCCTTGAAGAAGGTTGGGTTGAAGTCAAACCAAAGGAAAAATTGACAATCCATTACAATGATAGCATAGATGAAAATGCTTGCTCATATTGCGGTTCTTTTGAAGAACATATTGAAGGGTGCAAATATCAAGATGGGTGATCGCATGAATGAAGAATGGGATGATTTTGTAATTAACACATTGGTAAATTTTTGGCATTCTATTCCTTTAATTTCTTTTTTGATTTTCATGTTCGTTTTTTTTCTTTGGGTTATTGACGTTTCTAACTGGTGAATGAAATGAATGTGAAAGAAATCATGGAATTCTATGAAAATACTTGGAAGCAAGGCCAAGATATTCTTCGTTTGATTCTTGATGACAAAGAGCAATACATTAAGAATCAAAAAAATCAACTAGATCCATCAATTGAAAATGGCTTAACTTGGTCTGATTTGACTTTGTTAATGAGTAAATTGAATAATCAAGCATGGCGACTGTATGTTATAATGAAACATTCACAATTCTTCTCTGCAGAAAACCAAAATCAATTACCGAACAAGGAACATTAGTGTAGCATAATGTCTTCAATTTCAATACTTTCGCCTACCAACATATACTGAATAAACCGGCCTGTTGTTTCTTTGGAAAGGAACAACTCTAGCATTCAATCCCATACTTCGAATTCTTTTTGCTACTGTTTGAGCATTATTCTTGTTTAGGTTGTTTGCTTTACCAGTTCTTTGAAACAAAGAATAAGGCTGTCCATTGAACTTTCTTACAACTGATTGCCTTCTTGCATACGCTCTAGGGTCTAGGTCTGGCCTTCTCCTTACAAATACTCCATGTCTAGGTATTCCCCTTTTTGTTTTACCATCAAATGAGTATTCGACAACTGTATTTTTTTCTGGAGGATTAGCTATGTCTGCTTGGGTCAATCCAGAGGCAAGTTTCCAAGTAGCCTTTGAACCGTCTTTGATAGTGCTTTTGACAATTAATGAACCAACAGCGCCTTCTCTTTGCCCAAGACCTTCTTCATATCCAACAACCAAACCTTCGTCTGTGAATCTTGGCTTTACTTTGAAAAGGCTTGAAGAACGTTTAGTGCCTGCTTCATTAGTAGGTTCGAATGGAGAGTTTTTCTTTCGCATCATCAAACCTTCTCCATTCTGTTTTACAACTAGATCACGCAATTCATTGACTTCATCAATGTCTTCTAATTCAATCTGTGGTGCGACTATAATGTTTGAATTGACCTTTCTTTTCAATAATGGCTTGTCTGGCTCAACTGAAACTTCTGCAAAAACTCTGTATGGTTTTGGGTCATTCATACCAAATTCAGTATTCGCATTCACAATTATAACGTCTGGTTCAATCATCGTTTTCTTTCCAACATCACCTGGATATTCAAAATCCATGTAAGAATCATCGTTCTCAATGTATGCTTCTGCTTCTTCTCTTGTAGAGAATTCTTTGCCAACTTGGACTAAATATGGCCTGTAATTAAATTGCTCAACACTACCGTATGAATTGTCAATCGTTTCATATCCCATGATTTCTTTTGGTTCAGAAGTTTTCCCAACGTCTATTCCTCTTAGAATGTCATTTAGAGCCTCAACAGTATTTGTGAAACCAACATCTTTTTTATTTATTGAAGGAGAATCAAAAATTACGTAGGTCAAACGATCCCATTCTCTTTCTTGGTCTTCAACCGAATCCCAATTTTTCTTTCTAATAATCGAACTACCTTCTTCGAAATTCCCTCTACCCAACCAGAGTTCACCATCTAATTGTATATCTTTAGGCATTCTAGCCAACCAAGACGGCGGCGCATTGAACACATTTCCTCGCTTCGAACGGAATTCCTTACCAGTCCAAATCGCCCTAAAACCATCTACTTTTTCTGAAATCCAATAGTTATCAACCATGTCTTTAGGCTCTTTCATCTGTTTTGTTTTCTTGTCCATCTGTGGCCTAAATCGCTCTGCCGTTTTGTTATTGAGAGGTTTTCCCTTCATTATTCGGAATTCCGATTTGTTTTCTCCACGATTACGTTTGGAAGCTCTACGTTTAGAATCAAACTTAGCACCTGCAGTATATCCACCTTTGATTTTTTCTTGATATTTCCCATAAGCATACTCAATCGCTTCATAATCATTAGCGAATGACTTTTTCATCTCTCGTAAAGTCTTACCAGTTCTACCAAATTTGATTACGGCATTTCCATTAGAATCAATTTTAACTTGATATTGCTTATCCGATTTACTGTCCTTGTATGACAAATTGGGAAACTTGAATCCTCCTTTTGGAATATCTACATTTTCATTGAAAACACCATCTTGTGCATAAATCAATTTGCCATCAGATGTGTATAGATTAATTTCTTTTGAGTTTAGCAGATCATTTCTAAATTCTTCCAGAGTTCTCTTATCTCTGGTCTTTGGTGGAACAAAACCACCATTCATTTCATCTCCCCATGAAGCATTTGTTTCGTTGTAATCCAAAATAGCTTGGCGAATCGCTTTGTTTTGTGCAGTTTTGTTCAAGTCCTTGAATGCGTATGCGGTTTTCATCTTCTAAGCCTCCTGTAATAGTCGTTTGCCTTGCCTCTTGGGTATCTGGTTTTTCTATCGTCTGCAGGTATTCCTCTTTTTTCGAGATACTTTCTATTTTCTTCTGTATATCCATGTTGGATCTCATCGAACCATTCTTGGCCTTTGTAGTAATGCTTGCGTTTTGCCATAAGATTGACATATCCACCAGCAACAGGAACGGTTCTAATTAGATAGCCCTTTTTTCTAGCATTTTCAGCCGCTAAACGTGCGAACCCTTGTTCTCTCCATATTACAAGACCATCGCCAGCCTTTCTTGAAACATAACGTATCTTTTGACCTTTCTTGTTTCCAAAAGTTCTAGCAAATTGGAACGTAGAATTCGGATTGAAAATAACTGCTCTGTTGTTTTTCCATTGCAGTTTGTTTTTCCTAGTTCCATCTTTATTTTTTGATTTCCTTATGTTTTGAGCAAAATTGATACTCTCGCCTCTTGCATTTTCGTCTTCGGGGAATGTAGCAATGTTGCGTCTTAATTTACTACTTACTGCGTAGTTTTTCTTACCTATTTTTTTAGCATCCATGCTTTTACCAAACAAAATTTCTGCTATATTTTGATATGAATTGATTGTTTCGACGTTGTTTTGGCGCTCGGCCATATATCCAATAGGAGTTCCTTTGAATTCATTGATAATGTCTTCATAGGTGATTAGGCCAAAAGCATCGTAGAAAGGTATGTCGTTGGTAAATTGAAAATCACCACCCTTTGACGGCCACCATTGGACATTGTAGAATGGATCGCTAAGACCACCCTCGAACACTTCATAAGAATCTGCACCAGCAAATGCTTCTCTCCAAACATCAGCAGAGAAATTATCAACGCTATTGATTTGGCCTTCATGCTCATCTCTACCTATTGGGTATTGATTTTGAACATCAAAATTAAGCAATCTTTCTGGTGTCTTGTAGCTTTCAAATCGCCTTTTCTGTTTTTCACTTTTCATGCTTGTGCCAAACATATCTGGATTATCTCTGTATTCTCCGTGATATGTTTTGATTTTTCCATTATACCAATCATCGAATGCTTCTTTTACAGTTTTCCAACCAGAAGTCCAATATCCTTCTTTTGTGTTGGCTCTACCTTGAATAATATCAGTAAATTTGACTTCATCATCATCATTTAGCAATTCAAACCCTCTATTTGTGTTATATCTTCCAACGTTTCTGATAACATCATTATTCAGCATATACAGATCGCCAACTCTCCAATGTGAATACATATCTCCCTTTACTTTGTAAGCAACATAACCGTTAGAAATATACATGACTTCTGGAACTTTTTTCTTATTGAGTAATTTTTTCAAATCTATTCTAGTCCATTTGACTTTACCATTTTTATCATCAATGTTGGGTTTCCTATTATCAACCCAAACATCGCCTGAATTAACAGTTGCATATCTTCCATTCGTATATAGCGATTCATCAACGCCCGTGATTGGAACTTTGGAATCGTAATAATCCAATATTTTTTTCAAATCTTTTTGATTTAATGAACCTAGTTCATTTTTTTTCAACCCGTCATTATTAATAGATAACCTAATTTTTCCCATATCAATATCTCCTTTTAAATTTCAAACCCATCTTTGGAATATTCTTTTTTGTTGTAAGCAAAGGAACGTTCCTATTCTTTTTTCCTTGTTTTAGATCGCTGGCGCTTTTGAGCATCTTGTTTGTTTCTTTCAATTGTGCATCATTCATTCGCTTCATTGCTGATTTCAAATTACGCTTATTCGCTACTTGCACGTTGTTTTCTGAATAAACCGAATAGTGGGTTTTTCTACCGCTACCGTATGGAACTACCCTTACTTTGCCGACGTTATTCTTTCGAAGGAAATTAGCCAACCTCTCAGCACCTTTCTTTGTCCTAGAATCTGCCACTAAAGCACCTCTCCAACTTCTATCAAATGTTCTCCAACCTTTACCCTGTGATGGTTGAAATTTCCAGTTCCTAGACTTCATCATGTTTCTCGAAGCTGTAAATGCTCTTGCCAAAGGAACTCTTTGCGGATTACGATTTGCTTGTCTGGTAATCAGCAAAGCCAATTCCTTTCTTTCATCTTCTGTATTTATCACGGTATCTTTTTTCCTAGAAAATATGTCAATAGCAGTAATCACGTTTTCCCGCTTTACACCTCTTATTCTGCCTAGATCGCCAATCAAACCGATTCTATCTATTGGGTCTTTCAAATCAACAGGGCCATTTTTCTTCAACCGCTTGATAATCTTCTCGTTCGACATATTCAATCGCCTCTTAGAATGTCTTGGTCGTAGCCTGCCTTATTTCCTAGTCGTGCCAGTTTCTTTGCTCTAGCGCAACCCCATGCTTTAGGAGAATACCTTTGGGATTTAGGCCACCCTCCAGGTCGCTTTTTCCCTGTGAATTTGTTTCTAATGCTCTCCGGATTCGTTTTTGCCGCCCCAACACCACGTTTGAAACTAGCTAACAACTTATCTTTGGATATGCCAGAAGATTCAGATGCATTGACTACGCATGATGGGTATTTTTCTTTGAAGTATCGCCTTGTATTTTTCTTGATTTTGTTTATGTTCTCGATGTATCTTTCTGTGTAATCTCGACGTGGATATATCCCCATATCTGCTTCTTCTGCTATTTGTGATCTTTTCGTTCCTTTCAAATAATCAGTTATGCTATTGCCGATTTTACCCTTGTTTTTACCATTTCTTATCACGTATTCTACTGCTTTACGGTTATTGTTAATTTCATCAATTACAGATTTCGGAATTTGAGCCAAATTAGCATATCCGTTTTTGACTTTGATAGTTCGAGTTTTAATGCCATTTCTTCTATTCCAGTTAGCGGCCTTTCTAGCAGAGTTTTGGTCTTCCCAAATGAACGTAGCATTGGTATTGGAGAAATAATCATCTCCGATTTTTCTAACGTAGTGATTATGTCTTTCAATATACGGTTCTCTATTTCCTCTTGAAATATTTACCCTTACAAAATTAGAAAAAGACAATTTATGGTTTGACTCTGGAAAAACATCAGCGAAATATCGGCCATCTTTATTCAACCATGCCCGATTTGTTTTGGAATACGACCAATCAGAAATATCTGGATCTACGCCAATAGCATCTTTGTTAATTCTCAAATAATTCTCTGAACCATAACGTCTTGGTATTGATATATACTTGGAATCAACATCTCTAAACCAATCAAAGAATTCTGGATTAGCTCTTTGTGAAAATGCAATGTCGGTTAATTCGCCAACATCGGGAATTCTAAACCTGCCGTTTCCTAAATCTACAAAATTATCTGGTGGGTTTTCTATTGATGCAATACGGGGTCTTGGATAACTCCTTCCCCCCACACCCCCCAACCTCTGAATAAGATATGGTTCGGGAGGGGATTTTTCGTTGTATTTGTAAGTCAAACCATTTTCGAAAGCAAATTCTGGTGTCCTTTCAATATACCAACCAGAACCTACTAAATCCTCAATGTAATCACCATATCTTTTGTTAGGCGATGCAGTAGTGCCAGTATTCGCTAGTGTGTCCACTCGCCTTGTAATTGCTTTAGAGAGATTTATGAAGTCCAGAACTTGCTCACCATTACCCCTACGGTCTAAATTATCGGCCATTTTAGACCATTTTCCTGTGAATAATTGAGGAATTGTAAAAACTAAACGTTGGCCTGTCTTTTGTCCAAGTTCGTCGTATATTTCAGAATACCCGTTCTCGAATAATTCCCCTGCAGAGATATTGCCTTCTGCTAAACTTTCTTCAAATGAATCAATATGTTCCTCATCATAATCAAACGCAGTAAAAACTTTGACTTCTTCATTTCCAAAGCCTACATTGTAGTGAATAAATGGGCCTCCTTCTTCCTTGAATCCGTTGTATTTTGGTCTTGGAATCAATTTATGTGAACCATCAATGCTGTCAAAGTGAATAGGGTTTGAGATATATTTTTCAGACGCTCGAACAGGATATAAGAGCCTCTTTTGCCCTTCTTCATTGATTACCTTTTTACTATCCTCTCTTATTTTTTTGAACTCACCTTTGTAAAATGGGTTTGAAGACCAATTTTCATCGGTCAATTCGCCATAAACGATTTTGTCTAAATCGCCACCATTCTTGTTTTCAGATTCGACAGTCTTTTTCAATTCATCAAAATCTTTAATCACATCAACTCTGTA
>MDTD01029586.1_pt1 | contig 11325 bp, 15 predicted proteins | sample 811221 | NCBI WGS metagenome assembly MDTD01 (sample SAMN05326646, study PRJNA326480) | marine metagenome | isolation source: seawater | place: Pacific Ocean: South West | collected 2011
ACCAAGAAGTGGTTTTTTATTATTAATTGCAAATTCATTTAAGGTATCAACTAAACCATTGATATTATTAATCCCATCGACACAACTTTTAAACGAACCTTGTCCAGGTAAAACAACTTTATCGCTCAATTTGATTTTTTTTATATCTGAAGTTACCTGTATTTTTACTTTATCTTTAGCAACTTCGTTGAATGAGTTGATAACAGAGCTAATGTTGCCTGATTTATAGTCAACAATTGTAATATTCATTAAAATTTTATAATGAGCCTTTAGTAGATGGTATAACGTTTTTCGTTCTAGGGTCTACTTCTAAAGCACTTCTTAAAGTTCTAGCTAATCCTTTAAAGCATGACTCAATTATGTGGTGACTATTATCTCCATATATATTTTCCATATGAAGTGTGACACCAGCTGACTGGGAAAATGCTTGGAACCATTCTTTAAATAATTCTGTGTCCATTTCACCAAGTTTTTCAACTTTTAAATTTACCTTCCAAATCAGGTAGGGTCTGTTTGATACATCAATTGCAACTCTTGAAAGAGTTTCGTCCATTGGTATCATTGCATGTGCATATCTTTTAATCCCTTTAAATTTGTTAGATGCCTTTTTAATACACTCTCCAATGGCAATTCCCACATCCTCTGTAGTGTGGTGCAGATCAATATGTGTGTCACCTTTTGCTTTTACATTTAGATCGATCAAAGAGTGCTTGGACAATTGCTCAAGCATATGATTTAAAAATCCTATGCCAGTATCTATTTTATACTTACCCTTTCCGTCAATATTCACCTCGACATCTATTGATGTCTCTTTTGTCTTTCTGCTTATTTTAGCTTTACGTTTCATTATAAAATATACGTATATATAGATTATTTGATGATATCAATATTTCTAATATAGCACTTGAACTATAAAAATTAGTATCCACCTATAAGTCATGACAACAATAGCATTGATTAGAAAAAAAAATCAAGTAGTTGTGGCTAGTGATGGCCAAGTTAGTATGGGGAATACTGTAATAAAGAAAACTGCAAATAAAGTTAGAAAGATTGAGAAAAGAAATGTGATCGCTGGATTTGCAGGTTCTACTGCAGATGCTTTAACACTTTTTGAAAGACTAGAGTCGAAACTAGAAAAACATGCAGGAAATCTTGCACGTGCAGCTGTTGAACTAGCAAAAGATTGGAGAACAGACAAGTACTTAAGAAGATTAGAGGCTTTAATGGCGGTAGCTGACAAAGAAAAAAGTTTTATAATTTCTGGAACTGGGGATGTTTTGGAACCAGAAGGCGATGTTATTGGAATTGGTTCAGGTGGAAATTATGCTTTAGCTGCAGCTAAAGTTCTTATGAATACTGAAATGTCAGCAGAAGAAATTGCAAAAAAAGCGGTAGAAACTGCCTCTGAAATCTGTGTTTTCACAAATAATAATATATCGATAGAAAAAATATAATGGATAAATCAAACGTAACACCTTTAATTCCTAAAGATAAAAAAGAAAATAAAAATACACTCACCGATTCATTATCACCTAGGGAAATTGTATCAGAACTAGATCGATTTGTTGTTGGGCAAAATAAAGCAAAAAGAGCTGTAGCAATTGCTTTAAGAAATAGATGGAGACGACAAGCTATTGAGGGTGAAATGAAAGATGAGGTTTTACCTAAAAATATATTGATGATGGGACCAACAGGGGTTGGTAAAACTGAAATATCAAGAAGACTGTCAAAATTAGCAGAGGCTCCATTTGTAAAAGTTGAGGCAACAAGATTTACTGAAGTTGGATATGTTGGAAGGGATGTTGAACAAATTATAAGAGATTTAATAGAAATTGCTATCGCAATGGAGAGATCAAAAAAAAGAAAAGAAGTCCATGCAAAAGCACAAAAACTTGCTGAGGAGAGAGTTTTAGATGCTTTAGTTGGAAATAATGCAAGTGTTGCAACAAGAGAAAGTTTTAGAAAGAGACTTAGAAGTGGAGATTTAGACGATAATGAAATTGAAATAGCGGTAAGTGAAAATAATCAAATGCCTTCATTTGAAATACCTGGAATGCCAGGAGCTAATATTGGAATGATAAATATTTCAGATGCACTAGGTAAATCGTTAGGACAAAAACCAAAAAAGAAAAAAATGTCTGTTAAGGAGTCTCATGAAATCCTAATTAATGAAGAGTCAGATAAGCTTATTGAAGAGGACAAAATTATAAAATCTGCAAAAAATTCAACCGAGAATAATGGAATTGTTTTCCTTGATGAAATTGATAAGATTTCAGCTAGGACAGACAGGGTTGGTGGCGATGTATCAAGAGAAGGTGTTCAAAGAGACCTTCTCCCATTAATTGAAGGTACCACTGTAAATACAAAGCATGGTCCAATTAAAACTGATCACATATTATTTATTGCATCAGGAGCATTTCAACTCGCAAAACCTTCTGATTTATTACCTGAACTTCAAGGAAGGTTGCCTATAAGAGTAGAGCTAGATGCATTAAATAGTCAAGATTTTAAAAGAATTTTAAAAGAACCCGATAATAGCTTAATCAAACAATATAAGGCTCTATTAAAAACAGAAAATGTTGAACTTAAGTTTACTGACGACGGTATAGATTTAATAGCCAGTATTGCTAGTGAAGTGAACAATACAATTGAAAATATTGGTGCGAGAAGATTACATACAATAATAGAAAGAATTTTAGATGAAATAAGTTTCACTGCTTCAGATAAATCTGGGGACGAAGTAATAGTTGATTCAAAATATATTAAGAAACATATAGGTGAACTTGTAAAAGATACAGATTTATCAAAATTTATTTTATAAAACTTCTCAATCTCGCAAAATTATCCCTTATTTTTTTTCCTATAAACTTCCTGATTAAAGAAGAAAAATTGATTTTTTTATCAAATTCTATTGGTTTGCCTTTTATTAAATCAATCGAATTCTCCCAATAAAGCTGAATAACTAAACTATCCTCAAAAAACTCTTGAAACTTATTCAGTGTTCCAACAGAAATAAATTTTTGAAGCACATCTACTTTTTTAACAAATTCTAACTTTTTATCTACATCGTCAAATCTTAACCACCATTTATGGCCTATATCTTCTTCATCACATCCTATTGTTAAATTGTCAGCAAGTTTAGTTGGTAGTTCAATGTATCCAGCGCTCGAAATTCTTTCTATTTCTTTTGAAAATTCTTGAATATTATCCACATGTTCTAGTACATGACTCAAAATTACATAATCAAATTCTTTATCTTTAAAAGGTAGTTTTTTATTTGGAGCTAGTAATGTAAAATTTAAATTTTTTTCTTTAAACTCATTTGAATAGTCAACTATATCTGCAAAATGATTTGCCTCTTTCCAATAATTCACATGGGTACATCCCAAATCAAGAATTTTTAAATGACTATTTTTTTTTAACCAATTCTTTTGATAAGATTTATGTGTCCTTTTAATTGTCATTTATTTTACAAAATTTTATATTCAAAGTTCTGGGTCTGCTCATTTACACTTATTTCTACAGCTCCATTTCTTAAGTGAAAATTTCTAGCCATTTCAGTTAGTGGTGAAAGAGTAACTAGTCTATTTAAATGGTTTGATTTTTTTATCATTTTAAATATTTCTTTTACTATTAATTTTCCTCCTCCTTTTTTATTTGACCATACAGTATATGCAATCGCTATTTTGCCTACATTTTGATCCCTTGCAGCACTTTGCAAAAATGCATCCCTGCTAAGTAAATCTAATTCATGAACAGTTTTTGGAATTTTATTTGTAAAAGCAAAACACATTATAGCATGGATTTCATTTTTATATTTAACACCATAAATTTTTCTCCCATAACTCGTTCGAAATTGAATATCCAATTCTGGCCTTACAGGATCATTTTCTATATCACAATTTTTTAGTTCAACTAATTCTGCACCTTTTACCCAATCAAAGAAGTTTTTAATATTTTTATCAATCTGGTTTTTACTTTTTACTAATCTATTTTTAACTTTATTTGATATTTTACTTTCAAGCATTTTTTTTTTTGAGGATTATATCAAATTTACCTTTTGATGGACTTTCAATGGAATCAAGATCAATTTTTAAAATTTTATTCATTAAATCTTTATTTTCTTTTAAATAATTTGGAACTGAATATTTTAATATGCTTAAATCCTTGGATTGGTATGGATCCTCTTTGTTTTTTGACCTACTGCCTTTGCCAGTTATAACGCTAATTTTTGTTACACCTTTTTCAAAAGACAATTCAATAAATTTTTTTATTTCCAGGTTTGCATCGTCTAGCGAGTATCCATGTAGATCAATGGTTTTTTCGATGTATAAAAGATTTTTATTTTCATATCTTTTATCTTTGTTTGGTATTTTATTTTTAGAATTTATAAAATTATCCCAAGCTTTTTTATCTTTATCTGATATTCTTTTATTCAATTAAACTTCGGTTTCTACCAATTGCCAATTAGGGTTTTGAGACCTAATATTTCTAGAAAACTTCCAAGTATCATTTACACGCTTAATTTTTTGAGGATCTCCAGAAATAATTTTATTTTCTTTATCTTTTATGCATGTAATAATTTCACTGATGAAATTAACACTTACCTCTAACAAATCATTACTTTGATTGTGTTCTTTAATTTCAGCAGAACTAATTCCAATAAAAGTTGTCTCATTTTTAAGTTCTTTAGAGGATCTCTCTTTGATTGACTCATTAAACGAATTATATACATCTTTATTCAATAAAGATTTAATCTCACTTATTTTTCCATTTGCGAAAGACGTAATTATCGTTTCGTAAGCAATTTGTGCTCCTTTTAAAAATTCTTTTTTTGCATTATCATCAAATTCATATACTTCTTTTTTCACTATCGGTTTTTTGAAATCAAAATCATGTGCAAAACTAGATCCTATATCTTCCTCATGACCTGTTTTTTTTCCAAGAATGCCTCGCAATCTCAAGAAAATAAAACCTGCTATCATTGCAAGCAAAATAATATCTATATATTCAAAGCTATAATTCATTGTATTTTATATATAATTATAATATTTACTTACTTGGTCTTTTTCAATGACCTAAATTTTGAATAATATAGACAAATGAACTCACTTTTATTAGCAATAATATTAATTCCTGCTATTGAAATTTATTTATTCATAAAAATTGGTGCTGTTATTGGAGCTTTTAAGACAGTAATACTTATATTTCTTACAGCTTTTGTTGGAATTTATTACGCTAGAGCCGAGGGTTTGAATACATTAAATCACGGTCTTAAAAAAATGCTTAAAAATGAAATGCCAGCGTACGAATTAATATCTGGCGCACTAATAGCCATAGGAGCTATATTTTTAATTTTGCCAGGCTTTGCCACGGATTTTTTTGGTTTTTTAATCATTTTTCCACCAACAAGAAAAATAATTTTCAAATTATTTTCTAGAAAAAACAAAAAAGATAATGTCAAATCTAAGGATTATATTGAAGGAGAATACAAAGATTTAGATGAATAAAAATATAGATAAGAATTTTAAGATTATTCTTGAGTACATAAAAGATCTTTCGATTGAAACTCCAAGCGTATCTACTCTTACATTTGTAAGAGAAAATTTAGCAAACTATATAATGGATATAGATATATCCTCTATAGTAATTAAAAATAAAGCATTAGAAGTAACAACAAAATTAGTCTTACAGGATAAAAAGGATAGCTTAGAGAAAGCTTTTTTTGAAATAAAATATGCAACGGTTATAACTATAGATGAAACTGTAAATGATAAAAATACTATAGGAAAAATAATTCTTTGCGATTTACAAAAAATTATATATCCGAAAATAGAAAAAATATTTTTAGATTTGATTAAAATTTCCGGCTATCCTGAGTTAAAGTTTGAAAAAAAAGTAGATTTTGAAAAATTATATGATGAAAGGCTTAATTAAAATAATTTTTTTTTATCTCGGATTTCAAAAATTTCTGATGGTTTTCTAAATCCTTTGTGGAAGGTTTAACTACTTTTTTAAAATATGTACTATTAATATTCTTTTCATGACTTTTATTAACTGGTTTATCAATTTTTAATTCAAATTTTGGCTCTTTCTGATCTAATAAATTTATATATACTTTGGATAGCAATTCACAGTCCATAATGGCATTATGCTTTTCTCTTTTGGAATTATCGATGTTGTATTTTTTGCATAATGCATCTAGGCTTGTTAATGATCCTGGAAATTTATCTCTTGCAATTTTAAGTGTATCTACAATCTCTAGGTCAATTTTTTTCTTTCCAAGTAAAGACAATTCATTATTTAAATGCGATAAATCAAATTCTGCGTTGTGAATAACTAATCTTTTTCCTTCTATAAAGTTTAAAAAATCATCAACTATTTCCTCAAATTTTTTCTGTTTTGATAAAAAATCATCGGTATAACCATGAATTTTTAGTGCTTTTTCAGAAACTTTTCTTTCTGGATTTAAATAAGAGTGAAACTTGTTTTTTGTTGGGATAAGATCTTTTAGCTCTATACAACCTATTTCTACTATTCTATGACCTTCAACAACCGATAAGCCGGTGGTTTCCGTATCTAAAACTACTTCAATCATTAATTTTTTTTTTAATAGATTTGATTTGTTTTAATATATTATTTTTATCAGAGACATTTTCAATAACAAAATTACAAAAATTTTTCTTTTTTATTTTTTTTAACTGTTGGGACTCTAAAATTTTAATCAGTTTTTTGTTATATGTACCTCTTTTTTTCAATCTTTTATTAATTATGTATTTTGGTGTATTCACATAAATTAATATATCAGATTTTAAATATAACTTATTTTCTATAAGAAGTGGTATATCTAGAACAACAAATTTTCTCTTTATATTTTTTTTTAGAAATTTTTTTAAACTCAATCTTACATATGGGTGAACAATTTTTGATAGAAATTTAATGTTTTTTTTATTTAATATTTTTTTTATTTGTGATTTTTTAATTGGAAAGCGATTTATACTATTTGGAAATTTTTTTTTTAACTGACTAAAACATTTTCTGCTTTTTTTATAAATTGTTATGACTTCTTTATCGGCATTAAAAACAGGATAACCAAAACAATTTGATACAAATGTTTTACCTGATCCTATTTCGCCAACTAAGCAAATTCTAATCATTGATCTAAAAGCCTTAAAATTTCATCATCTATTTCAACATGTATTTTGGTCCAATGCAAAAATGCCTTTTTTGCTTGCAGTACAAACATCATTTTGCCATTTATGACGGTATTTCCTCTTTCTTTTGCATCAATCAAAAAATTAGTTTCTCTAGGATTGTAAATAAGGTCATAAAAAATTGTGTTTTTTGAATTTTTGTAATTTGCAAAATCTAAATTTAAATTTTCATTTTTGACTAGTCCGACACTTGTTGTGTTTACAATTATATCTAAATTTTTAGGTATATCTCCCCAATCTAAGACTTTGGGCTTTGTTTTAAATTCTTTTAAACCAGTCCTTATTAGATCTTCAGCATTTTCTTTTGTTCTATTCATAATATAATATTCACCCTCCACATCGTTTAATTCTTGTATGGCAAAAATTATTGAAGATGTTACTCCTCCAGCGCCTATTACTAATGATCTGAGTGGTCTGTTGAATCCACTTCTCCAGTCTTTTAAATCAAGAAGTGTTTGAGTAAAAGCTGGTGCATCAGTATTGTGTCCAATTAATTTTTCGTTCTCTTTATAAATAGTATTGACAGACAGAGTTTTTTGGGAAATTTCTGTTAGCTGATCTAAAAAAGGTATTATTTTTTTTTTAAAAGGAACAGTTACATTTGCTCCATCAATATTTTTGTTTTTTTTCATCTCGTTTATAAAATTTTTAAGATCATTTTCCTCTAATTTCTTTTTTTCATATTCACTTTGAATTTTATATTTTTTAAACCAATAGTTATGAATTAGTGGTGAAAGTGAATGGTCTATTGGATTTCCAATTACAAAATAGTTACTCATGTTTACGTAAGTACTCCTTAATTTTGTCAATAGGAAGGCCCATTATAGTATTTTCGTCACCTTCAATTTTAGCAAATAACGACCTACCTTCATCCTCTATTTGGTAAACATTATATGCATACAATTTTTCATCTGATATTTTTGATAAGTATTCTTTAAGCTCATTCTCTTTAAATTCTTTCATAGTTAATTCTGCTCTATCTGTATGATTCCAAATCATCGAACCATTTTTAGCTATCGACACAGAACTAATTAGATAATGTTTTTTACCGTTAATTTTTTTTAATATCTCTAGCGCCTCTACTCTGTTTTTTGGTTTTGAAATAATAGTATTTTGAAAATCAATAACACTGTCAGCCCCAAGAACCATTTGATTTTCGTTTTGAGAACTTACTTTCACAGCTTTTACCTCTGCTAAATTTTTACTTATAAGTTCTGGTGATGCTCCTTCATTCATAAGACTTTTTTTGATTGGTTCCTCGTCAATATTTGAGGTTATCACTTTGCACTTAATATTATTTTTTTCTAAAATTTCTCTTCTTACCTTGCTTTTGGAGGCTAATATTATCATTTTTTGTTTGAATATATTTCATGAATTTTTATAACTGAGGCCGCTGTTTCTTCGACAGATTTTCGCGTTACATCAATTATTGGCCATTGATATTTCTGGAAAGCTTTTTTTGAAAAATCTAATTCAGTTTGAATTGATTCTAGTTTTACATAATTAGTATTTTCTTTCTCTTTAATTGTACTTAGTCTATTTTTTCTTACGTCGTACAATCTATTTGCTTCAGCTGTTAAACCAATAATACATGTAATGTTTGGATGCCTTGTCAATTTGTCTGGTATAGAATTTTCGTTTACTAATGGTATATTTGATGTTTTATAACCTCGGTTTGCTAAATATATAGAGGTTGGAGTTTTGCTTGTCCTACTTACACCTAATAAAATAATATCAGATTTTTCTATATCTTTTATTGAGTTCCCATCATCGTGGTTCATTGTAAATTGAATTGCTTCAATACGTTTGTAATATTCTTCATTAAGTGCATGTTGGCCGCTTGGTATATTTGTTGCCTCTTGGTTAAGTAATTTTGAAAAATTTAAAATTAGATCTCCAAGAACCCCAAAACAAGGTATCATTTTTTTATTTGCTTCTTGAGATAAAAATTTAGCAAGCTTATTGTCTACGATAGTATATAAAATAATTGAACTATTCTTTTTTCCCGCCTCTTCAAGTATCTGAAGTAGTTGGTTTTCTGTTCTTGTAAATGAATAATGAAATAAATTATGTTCAAACTTTTGAAATTGAGCTCTCAAAGCCATAAAAATTCTATCCAGGGTTTCACCTGTAGAGTCAGAAATTAGATATATATTATATGTATTTTTCATGTATTAAGTAAAATTAATTAAGTAAATTCATCTAAAATTATTAATTTTTTAAAAATGTTATATTTTATAGTTAGTTATTAACACATTTAAACAAGTGAAAAAAATATATTCATATTTATTATAACTGTTAATTTTAAATAAAAATTAGCAAATATCTTAATTTGAAGCATTGTTTTTGTTATTAAAAATGTGGAAAAGTGTGTATGAAGTTTAATTAAACTAATTCACAAGATAATAATATAAAACAATAGAATATATTATAATTTAATTATGGGAATATTAAAGGATTGTATAAACAAAAAACGAACAAGCAGTATCCCTGTATGGTTTATGAGACAAGCAGGAAGATATTTACCAGAGTTTAGAGACATAAGACAAAAAAATCCTAACTTTATTAATCTATGTTTAGACCCTAAATTATCAAAAGAAATAACATTACAACCTCTCAAAAGATTTAAGCTAGATGCTGCTATAATTTTCTCTGATATACTGTTCGTACCCTACGCTCTTGGCCAAACGGTAGAATTTAAAAAAAATTTTGGACCAATGCTTGGTGAACTCAACTTAGACAATATTTTGGGAATATCAGATAATGATTTTTTAAACAAACTAAAACCTATCTATCAACTTATAGAAAATACATCTAAGGATAAAATTTTAGAAAAAAAAGATTTAATCGGCTTCATTGGAGCAACATGGACATTATTAGTCTATATGTTGAACAAACAATCACCAAAAAAATTAAATGAAAATATTTATAATTATAAAAATGAGGACGAACTAATTAAAAAAATTATTCATGTTCAAAAACTCCACGTAAAAAAACAGGTTGAGAGCGGAGTTTCTATTATTCAAATTTTTGATAGTTGGGCCGGCTTGTTAAGTAAAGACAAGTATGAAAAATATATTTATAAACCTACCCAAGAATTAGTTAATTATACCAAGAGCCTAGGAACTGAAGTTATCTGTTTTCCAAGATCGATCAATTCTTATCTAGAATATTGCAATGAGATTAAACCAGATGCCATAAGTATTGGTTATGAAGTTGATCCCTTAGAAATAGCCAGAAATATCAACATTCCAATACAGGGTGGCTTAGCTCCCCAAACTCTTTTGACTGATAAGGAAAATTTGAAAAAAAAGGCAAAAAAATACCTAGATATATTCAAAGATCATCCTTATATTTTTAACTTGGGACATGGCGTCTTACCAGAGACAGACCCTAGTATGATAGACTATCTAGTAAAAATAGTGAAAGATTATTAATATGAATTACACACACCCAAAAAGAAAAACTAAAGTTGTTTTCGTACAGTTAGGCTCACCATCTGAACCAACCACTAAGGCATTAAGAAAATACCTAAGAAAATTCTTAGGAGACCCGAGAGTTATTGATATAAATCCTTGGCTTTGGAAAATTATCTTGAATTGTTTTGTTTTGCCATTTAGACCGCAGAAGTCAGCCAGGCTTTATGCAAGGATTTGGGATGGTAAAAGCTTTCCACTAATTACAAATACAAGAGATTTTACTAAAAACGTAAGTGAAGAATTAAAAAAAATTGATCCAGAGGGCTATGTTGAGGTTAACCATGCCTTTCTTTTATCACCTCCGTACGTGAATGAGGTTTATGACAGCTGGGAGGAGGATTTAAAAAAGGGTATTGGAGCAACAAAGTTACTAGTAATACCAATGTTTCCTCAGTATTCGGAAAGCACAATAGCCTCAGGTATAGATGCATTAGCAAAAGAATTATCTAAAAGAGTAAAAATACCGACCTTTGAGGTAATAACAAATTTTCATAGAACCCATGCATTTATTGATAATTCGGTTTTGCAAGTTGACTCAAAATTAAATGAGCTAAATAACCAAGGAAAAAAAATAGATAGTTTAATTATAACATTTCATGGAATGCAAAAAAGGAGAATTGTAAATAAAGGAG
>MDTD01061267.1_pt1 | contig 11324 bp, 7 predicted proteins | sample 811221 | NCBI WGS metagenome assembly MDTD01 (sample SAMN05326646, study PRJNA326480) | marine metagenome | isolation source: seawater | place: Pacific Ocean: South West | collected 2011
AAATCTGGAAATTTTCTAGATGCATCAAGCGCCCTATCGCCAATTAGTAAACAGCTGTCACACATCTCCAGCATTGTATCTAGGTCTGGGCCCATCTCAACATATTCAGGTGATAGTTTCCTTTCATTTAATAAAAACTTTAGAAGTTTTACTGAGGTTGCGGAGTCAGAAGGTAGGCCAACAGAATTGATTTCATTTAGTGGAATTTTACTAAACAATAAAACGCTACCTACTTCGCCTCGACTAGAGATTGCTATTTCGGGCAAAAGGAACAGATTTTCTTGATTCTTTGCATAATCAGCAGCAGGTATTGGTGCAAGTATGCAATCTCTTCGCAACAGATGGCCTGTAAGCCATGCAGGAGGTGCTGGTAATATGTTCCAAGATTTGTCTAGACCGTGAAATAATGGTTCGCAATTAATGAACGAAACACGACCAATTGTATTCGTCCAAGACACTCAATCACCTATCGCCATCTGCAATACTCGTCTTTTCGGCCTTTCAGGGGCTGTGTATCTGGTAAATGATGAGTATGTCGTATTGCGCTGGACAGGAATCGAACCTGAGTTGAACACGATTTTTGCCAACTTGTTTTTATCATGGTCTAAAGGTGCTGTCGACCCAGCTAAGTGCATAATGGATTCTTTCTGCACTGTTCCGTCTATGTCATCGGCGCCAAATTGAAGAGCAAGTTCCGAAATTTCATCACCAATATTCATTCTGTATGCTTTTATGTGTGGAATATTGTTCAACATCAGCCTTGAAACAGCAATAACACGAAGTATCTCGCTGCCAGTGGCAAGTTGAGCCTCTGGTAATCTCGAATCATCTGGCAAGAATGGATATGGGACAAAGCATTGGAAACCGCCAGTTCTTTCCTGCAATTCACGTAACTTGATTAAGTGTGTAAGTCTTTGGTCAATTGTTTCTATTGTTCCAAATAACATTGTGCAATTTGTTGGTATGCCAAGTAAATGTGCTGTCTCATGAATTTCTATATATTCAGAAGAAGATTCTTTTCCTCGACAAATCACTGATCTCACATTATCATCTAATATTTCAGCTCCACCGCCTGGTATTGATCCTAGCCCTGATTTCTTCAAGCGTGATAGGGTTTCTTTAATTGTCAATTCAGAGAGATTTGCTATATGCTTAATCTCAACTGCTGTCAATGCTTTAATGTGAATATGCGGATATTCTTTACGGACCCTAGAAAACAACTCAGTGTAATATGATACATCCCATTCAGGGTGCAGCCCACCAACAGAGTGGACTTCGTCAACATGTGAGGAGTATTTACTTAGGTCTTGGACATATTCATCAATATCCATTTGGTAAGCATCTTTAGCACGTCTTCCTCTTCGAAAAGCACAGAATTTACAGGCTAACGTACAAATGTTGCTTTGGTTAATGTGGACGTTGACATTAAAGAAAACTGATTTCCCAAACCTTGCTCGTTTTGCGTAATTTGCAAGCATACCGATTGTGTCAAGGTCAGGAGAGGTGAAAAGGAAATGTCCATCTTCTCTACTTAGAGGAATTCCTGCCGAAATTTTCTCCACAATAGGAACAAACAATTCTGGCCAATTTTCGTTTTGCAACGAACCTTTCAATTCGTCCTGCCAAAACTCCATTTCGCCCGCAGCCATGATTGTGGCCCAGTGACGGTTGTTATTGAACCCAACCCCTAGTTGCGGCGACTGGTGCGCACCTTGAATACTCCTGTTGAGCGTAGGAACTTTCGAAATTCTTCAATCATTAAGACCGTGCTAGCAACTAAGACTACTATCACCCAGTCATCTCTATCCAGTGTTACAGTAGATAGCAGCTCGCCGATTTCAAACGACGTCAACGGGACTGTAAGCTCTGCACCTTGCACTGCCAATAGCAAAAGCAATATCGAGGAAAATATGGCAAGATACATTGCTCTGTTGCTAAACAGTCCTAGTTTAAACACACTATCTTCATTACTTCGACAATTCATTACATTGAATAGTTGATACATGATGAATACGCTGAAACACATGGTTCTAGCATACGCCTCGTCTTGGCGTGATTCAAGAGTCAAATAATATACAATTAAAGTTCCAATTACCATAACAGTTCCTAAGTAAAATATTAGCAACAGATCTGTCATATTCGGCAAAGATTCATCTGAGGGCCTTGGTGGCCTTTCCATAACATTAGCATGTCGCTTTTCAACTCCCAAAGCAATCGCTGGCGGACCATCCATGAGTATGTTAATCACTAGTATTTGAGTAGCAGTAAGAGGTAATGGCCACTGAAATAATACGGACGCAAAAAGCAGTAACAAAACCGCAGCGACGTTAGTGGATACCTGATATCGCACGAAATTACGAATGTTCGCATAGATTTTGCGTCCCTCTTCAACCGCGTTTACAATATTTGCGAAGTTATCGTCTTGAAGAACCATATCTGATGCATCTTTTGCGACATCTGTTCCAGCAATTCCCATAGATATACCAATGTTTGCTCGGGAAAGAGCTGGAGCGTCATTAACGCCATCGCCAGTCATTGCTACCACTTCTCCTTCATCTTGCAGTGCGGTGACGATGCGCATTTTTTGTTCAGGACTTACCCTGCTAAATATCGCTGTGCCTTTCACAACATCGCGCATTGCTTCATCATCTAACTGGCCTAATCTCTGCCCGCCTATTCCCTCGATATGAGGTTTCGTGATATCCAAATCTTCCCCAATAGATTGAGCAGTTAATTGCTGATCTCCCGTAATCATTTTTACTCTTATGCCTGCTTTTTGACATTTCTTTATTGCAGAGTAAACCTCTGATCTTGGGGGATCTATAATTCCAACCATTCCGAGAAAAATCAGGTTGTCCTCCATATTTTCCATATTTTTTATGTCCTCTCCGGATTCGATTTTTCTAGCGCACAAGGCTATAACACGCATTGCTTTGCTAGCCATTTCTTTGTTTGAATTGGCTGCGTATTCAAAGTCTTCCGACTCTATTGGAACTATTTCTCCGTTCAATATCTTAGACTTCACTAATTCTCTGTAACCACCAGCACCGCCCTTTGAAAATATCCACATATCACCTTCGTATTCGTGGATGACCGACATACGTTTTCTGTCTGTATCAAAGAAGAACTCATGTTTTCTTGGATGTCTTTGAGTGAATTTAGCTACATCGCCGTTAATCTTGTGTCCCAAAACAGCACAGGCGCTGTCGGTTGGGTCTCCAATAGCCGTCCATTGTCCGTCCACTTCAGCTATCTGAGAGTTGTGACAAACAGACAAGCAGGCAGCAGCAAGTCTGAATCCTAGATCACTCTGCAGGCTTGACATTTCATCGTCGTTAAGTTCTTTGCCATTTTCTGTTAACTTTCCAATTGGTGTGAACCCTTCACCGGTTACGGAAAAAGTTTTGTCAGGTAACATTAGTGTCCTTACTGTCATTTGGTTTTTAGTTAAAGTGCCTGTCTTATCTGTGCAAATAACCGTTGTCGAACCTAACGTTTCTACTGCTTTCATTCTTCTAACAATTGCCTTGTGCCTTGCCATGTTTCTCATACCAATGGCGAGAGTTGTCACCAAAATTATGGGTAATCCTTCTGGAACTATCGCGATAAATATCGAAATTGCAATCAAAAACTGGCGCTTTGCTTCATACCAGAGATCACCATCTTCAAAATATTCAACTATCATCTCAATTGATAGAATTAAACTTGCTACAATTAAAGCAATGAATGCGAGAAATTTGCCCAGGGATTCCAATTTGTGCTCCAATGGGGTTTTTGGAGTTTCTGCTAGAGCAATATCACTGGCGATTTTTCCGATCTCAGTTTGCATACCAGTCGCAATTACTATTCCCACAGCCCTACCGGTAGAGATGGTTGTTCCCATATACATCATATTCCGTCTCTCAGCGAGGATTGTATTTTCAGATAAAGGTTCAATAGAAATTTTTGTAGGCATAGATTCACCAGTCAACGCGGATTCGTCAACTTTACATTGCCATGCTTCTGAAACTCTTAGATCAGCGGGGACTTTGTGTCCCTCATCCACTTTTACTAAATCACCAGGCACTAGTTCTACTGTACTAACCTCTAACTCCATTCCATTACGACAAACCACGCACTGAGAAACTGTCATCTGTTTTAAGGCCCCCATTTCCTGTTCAGCCTTGTTTTCCTGCCAATAGCCAAATATTGCATTGGCTGTCAGAACAATAGCAATAAAAATAGCATCGCCCGGTTTATCGGGATGGGTGATTAAAGCTAGTAAACCCGCTCCAATTAACAAGTAACTCATTGGATCATGGTATTGAGACAAAAACCTCAAAATTGCTGAGGTTTTTTCAGGTTCTACTAGTTTGTTTTCACCAAATTGGTCAAGACGTTTTTCCGCTTCTTCCGAGGTTAGTCCTCCAAGTGGTGTAGAATACTCAAGTAGAGTTTCATCAACCGATTTAGTGTGCCAACCTACTGCTCCCATGTAACCACCGATGCTGTTGCCGACTTAATGCTAAATTCTTGCGACTTATCATTGTAGGGGTGGGGCATCCAATGTGTTAATTCCGATTGTTTGACAAACAGAAAGGTGGTCGCAGATGTATGAGCGGACTTGGTGAGCCTTGGATCCCCGCCAATGCCAACATCAAGGAACTAACAAAACGTGTAATCGTAATCGGGGTTATTTTAGGCGCATTAATGACAGCAGCAAATGCATATCTAGGCCTATACGTAGGAATGACAGTTTCTGCTTCTATCCCTGCAGCTGTAATGAGCATGTTGATATTGCGTGGACTTAAATTCAAAGAGGTTACAATACTGGAAAATAATTCAGTACAAACAATGGCTAGCGCTGGCGAATCATTAGCCGCTGGAATTATTTTTACTGTTCCTGCATTATTGGTTTTAGGAATATGGAACGATATTCAATGGTTAGATACATTCCTTATCGCTATTTTAGGAGGTCTCCTTGGTACGATGTTCACAATCGCTTTACGCCGTTTGTTCATAGTTGAAGAGGCTTTACCATATCCAGAAGGAGTAGCATGTCGTGAAGTCCTTGTTGCTGGTGAAAAAGGCGGGTCTGGACTGATTGCAATTGTATACGCACTCGCTATTGGGGCAATTTATGGGTGGATGATAAAAGCCTTCAAAGCAACTCAGTATAAATTGGAAGGTGTTTCTGGCGCTTTTGGGACTAGATTTTATTCGGGAAGTGAACTATCTCTTGCTTTATTGTCTGTTGGCTACATAGTAGGTCTGCGCATAGCCTCATTCATATTTCTTGGCGGAGTGTTAGGATTTGTTGTTCTTGTTCCTATATTTGGTATGATTAATGGATTTCCCGATGGTAACGTTTTGAACGGAGTCCAAACCATAATTGACAAAGACGACTACAAGGCTGTTTGGATAGAACAGATCAGATATGCTGGTGTAGGTGCAATGGTAGTTGGGGGCGTTTACACACTTTGGTCAATGCGTAAAACCATTATAGAAGGCCTCTCAAAAGCGATAAAGAAAACCGATCAGAATGTTGAACAAAAGCGAACTGAGATAGATTTACCTCTAAACAAAGTTATGCAATTTTGTGGAATTTTAGTAGTCTTAATTTTCTTATTTTACTACTATGCAACAGGCAGCCTTGTAATGGCATTAGCCGGCGCTTTATTCTTAGCAGTAGTATCATTCTTTTTTGCTGCCGTTGCAGGTTACATAGCAGGGGTAGTTGGATCGTCAAATTCTCCAGTTTCTGGTATGACTATTGCAACATTACTTTTCACCATTGGACTTGTCTGGGTTGTAGGTGGATTGATTTTGGACATGAATGAAAGGGACATGATGGTTGCAACCATGTTTATTGCTGCAATAGTCGCTACATCTGCAGCGATTGCTGGGGACGTAATGCAGGACCTCAAAACAGGACACATGGTTGGGGCCACCCCATGGAGACAGCAAATTGCTGAGATTATTGGAGTTGTTGTCGGAGCATTGGTAATAGGTCCCGTTTTATCCATATTACACAAAGCATTCTACATAACGCAAACAGCATGCTATCGATCAGAAGGAGATGGTTCGGCGGTTTGCGAAGATGCATTGTTTGCGCCTCAGGCTGAATTAATTGGAGCTATTGTGCAGGGTGCATTTGGTGGAGAGTTAAATTTACAGATGGTTTTACTTGGAGCGATAATAGCTGTAATATTAATACGACTAGGAATGCCTGTGATGAGTGTTGCTATTGGTATATATTTGCCATTATATCTTTCTGTTCCTATAATGGCTGGAGGAGTAATATCGCACATCCTTCTTTCTAGCGCAAGATTACGAATTGATGAAACATTGGACGGAGAGCCTAGCAAAGAGGCTAAATTTGCCATCAAGGAGGTCCAAGACAAGGGCGTCTTGATAGGAGCAGGATTTATCGCTGGAGAATCACTGATGGGTGTTCTACTAGCAGTGTTCATAGTAGCGGACAAGAATTTCCCAAACAATGGAATTCTTCCAAGTGATTGGTTTGGAGGAATCGGCACTCTAGGGGATATGTTCTCGTTTTTGTTCTACCTGTGGTTTGTAGCCATATTTGTGATGCTCTCAGCTAGAGCCTTGCCAAATAAGGGCCGATTAGGTTCTGATTGCATGTATGTCCTAGCTGATGGCGCAAATAGGTTGAGAAAGGCTTTTACTATTCCCAAAATAAACCTCCCTTTAATTGAAGACAACGAAGATTAAGTTGTCTAAATAAAGCAAAATCATCAATAGCCATAGGCAAAAGCATGAAAACGGCGGGGCTAACTTGGTAGGTAAAACTGTATCCGAATTAGAAGAAATGGCTAGAAGGTGTCGTGTGGAAATCTGCAAGATGACTCACAGAATACAGGCAGGACACCCCGGTGGATCATTGTCAGAAATAGATATCTTGTGCGGCTTATACGGTCGTCGACTGAGATATCGGCCGGACGAACCAGATTGGAATGACAGAGACCGATTTATACTCTCGAAAGGGCATGCATCCCCAGGTATGTATGCTGTTTTGGCAGAAGTTGGATTCATATCTCATGATGATCTTAAATCATACCGAGTGAAAGGCGGAGTTTGTCAAGGCCATGTTGATAGCAAGTGGTGTCCAGGTGTTGATTTTTCTGCTGGAAGCCTTGGAATGGGATTGTCATTTGGTTTAGGTTGTGCAATTGCTGCGAGACTTGAGGGTTCATCACGAAATGCGTATGTCATGGTAGGCGATGGAGAAATACAGGAAGGTAGTATATGGGAAGCAGCCATGGCTGCTGCTCACCATGAACTTGGAAACCTGAAACTATTCATTGATTGTAATAGGATTCAAAATGATGATTTCTGTGATGCTCAAATGCGTATGTTCGATATCCCTGCGAAATGGAAAGCTTTTGGTTGGTCTGTTCGAGTAATTGACGGACATGATATGGAAGAAATTATACAAGCTATTGAATGGATGGACACTGTTCAAGACAAACCATGCGTTGTGATAGCAAATACAGTCAAAGGAAAGGGTGTCTCGTTTATGGAAAACAATCCTGCGTTTCACGGAGCGGCTCCAAATGATGCACAGTTGAGGCAAGCTTTGATTGAACTGGGGGTAGAACAATGAGTCGAATGGCTGCTACTAGAGATGGTTATGGAGAAGCTCTTTTGGAGTTAGTTGCTAATCCAAAGGTTGTAGTTTTAGAAGCCGATTTAGGTAAATCAACAAAATCGCTTCATTTTAGAAACTCACACCCTGAAAGAACAGTGTCTTGCGGGATTGGAGAACAGAATATGTTGCTTATTGGCGCTGGTTTAGCATCAAGCGGGTTTATTCCCTTTGCAAGCACATTTGCAATATTCACAGAAAGAGCATTCGAGCAAATGCGAAATGGTATAGCTAGGCCGGATTTAGCAGTTCACCTGTGTGGATCTCATGGTGGAACTCACACAGGTACTGATGGTTCCAGTGCCCAATCAATCGAAGACCTAGCTATTTATCGAACTTTACCCAACGTTGTTGTGATTCACCCTTGTGATGATATATCGACTAAAGAGTTGACAATGCAGTTACCAAATTTGAATAAACCATCATACATGAGAACGGCTAGAAATAAAACACCTGTGCTATACGAGGGTCGGTTAAGTGAGATTAAAATTGGTAAAGGTATTGAACTAACAAGCGGTGATGATGTCGCAATAATAGCGTGTGGAGTTCTTGTTCATGAATCGATCAGAGCAGCAGAAATTCTAGAGGAAAATGGAATTAATGCTACCGTAGTAGACATGCATACAATAAAACCCCTTGACAAAGCCCTAATCGACAAGTTATCAACTAAATGTGGGGCTATTGTAACCGCTGAAGACCATTCCGTAATAGGGGGTTTGGGTGGCGCTGTTTCGGAATACGTCGTATCATCTAATCCGATACCGATTGAAAAAATAGGTGTCAATGACAGATTTGGGGAATCGGCAGAAGCTGACGAAATGCTAGAGATTATGGGACTTAAATCAAACAACATTGTTGATGCAGTCCACCGAGTGCTTTCAAGGAAGAGTTGAAGCACTGTCTTTACGTGGGTAAGATTATGGAATTCTTCTTGGATACCGCAGATGTTGATGAAATTAGGGAAATTGCCTCATGGGGAATATTAGATGGTGTCACGACCAACCCCTCGTTGATAAAAAAAAGTGGGAGAGATTTCAAAACTGTTGTAGCCGAAATTGCATCGATATGCGATGGCCCAATATCAGCAGAAGTCACCGCATTGGATACCCAAGGAATGGTCGAACAAGGTCGGGCATTGAAAAAAGAACTTCCTGAGAACGTCATAATAAAAATACCATGCACTCCAGAAGGATTAGCAGCAACAAAAATACTCAATTCAGAAGGTATCAATACAAACGTTACACTGGTTTTTTCTGCTGCACAGGCCCTGATGGCTGCCAAAGCGGGAGCAACTTATGTTTCTCCTTTCATTGGTCGAGTAGATGATACGGGATCTGACGGAATGACTTTGATAGCAGAGATAATGTCAACATGGGAAAATTATGACATCAAAACGAAAGTATTGGCGGCGTCTATAAGACACCCAACTCATGTTTTAGCATGCATGCAACTAGGTGCCCACACAGTGACTATGCCTACAAAAACCTTCAGACAATTGATGAAACATCCTCTAACAGACAAAGGCCTCGAAGGATTTTTGAAAGACTGGGCCGAGGTAGAAGCAGCGGGTAACGCTTGATGCGAACGATTGATAATGAGAACCAAACCACGAGAAAATAGGAGGCGGTTATTGTCGACGAACACAATGATAAGGTCAAACGTCTTTTAGATGGTGAAATAGATGAAGCTGAAATCGCCGCTGACCCTGTTTTGTCATCTCTTGCAGAGAGAATTTTTGGTCTAAATATCGAACCAATAACGCCCACCAAGCCCAGCCAAGGAGTGGACTTACAGAATGTCGAGGTTGTAACTGCTGTTGGTGGACAAGACCCAATGATTGAGGTCGTCCCAGGCTTAGAACCAAAACAAACTGTCGATGTAATGGAGATGCCTCCTTTACCCAAAGCTACTAACTCAAAATCAACTAACCTGAAGTTGAAATCGTTTGGGTTTGTCTCCCTTTTTGCTGCGGTTGGCAACATTTTTGGGATATTTGGTGGATTAAATTCACTCTGTGAGGGCGGTAAATGTAATTCAGAAGCAACTAGGTTAAATTGGATTGACTTGCACAATATCACAAATGAGGCTGGATGGTCACTGCCTTATCCTGAATTGGGAATACCTGATTACGTTGCACTAGTTTGTAGCCTCTTAGTTCTAGTTATTGCTTTCACAAAAAAATGAGTATTCGCCAAGTCACATTCGGGGTTGTATAAATGGGCAAGGCAAAAAGGGGAATTCCATCGAAATCTGAGGATTTTAACTCATGGTATCCATTTATTGTTGAGGCAGCTGAATTGGTTGACAAGCGCTACCCAATTAAAGGAATGGATGTTTGGCGACCCTATGGTTGGAAAACCATGAAACTGATAGATTCACTTACCCATTTAGAAATGGAGAGAACCAATCATGAGGAAGTCAATTTTCCCTTATTAATCCCCGAAAATTTGTTAGAAAAAGAAAACGCTCTTGTCTCCCGTCTAAAGAGGGCAAGAGAAGAGGGTGTTGACCCTGATGATTTGAGGGATGAGGATGATGAGGGCGGTTTTAAAAAAGAGGTTTATTGGGTTAAACATGCTGGTGAAACTGACCTTGAAATACCGATGTTTTTACGACCTACAAGCGAAACTGCGATGTATACAATGTTCCCACTTTGGATAAGATCACACAAGGACCTACCACTAAAAGTGTATCAAATGGTGAACACTTTTCGTTATGAAACTAAACAAACCCGTTCATTTATCAGAGTTAGAGAGATTCATTTTTTCGAGGCTCACACTGCTCATGCAGATGAGGATTGTGCAACAAAGCAAATAGAGCAAGACTTGGAAATTGTTGATAATTTAATGCATGATTTATGCCTACCGATAATAAAAGCCAAGAGACCTGTTTGGGATACTTTTCCTGGAGCATTCTACACAATTGGAATAGACGCTATCATGCCTAATGGAAGAACACTCCAGGTGGCTTCATGTCACCACTATCGCGACCAATGGGCAAAAGCATTCGATCTAACATATGAAAACCTTGATGCAAAACAGGAATACTGTCATCAAACTACGTATGGAATGTCAGAGAGATTAATGGGTGCAGTTGTGGGAATGCATGGGGACGACAATGGATTAATACTCCCACCAGCAATTGCCCCATTTCAGATTGTAATTTGTCCAATGATTAGAAAGGACTCAGACATAGATGTGGTTTCTAAAGCGGAAGAATTGGGAGATGTACTGAAGTCAGCAGGATTGAGGGTTAAAGTAGATTCAAGAGATATCCATGCTGGTCAAAAATACTTTGATTGGGAAATCAAAGGAGTCCCCCTAAGACTAGACCTCGGACCTCGGGATATCAAAGGTGGAACGGCTTTTGCAGCAAGAAGAACTGGTGGGAAGGAACCACTTCCGTTAGATAATATAGTGGATGAATGCAAAAGAGTCCTCGTCGAAATAGCTGATGAATTGCGCAGTAGGGCTAAATCCCATACAGAGAATGTTGTTTTACCATTGTCTAGTTTAGAAGATATCGATGAGGGAAAGATATACGAAATCCCATTTGATGGAACCGATGCTCATGCTGAAACTATAGAAAAGAAAACGGGGCTATCTTTTTTGGGAGATTCCACTACTCCATACTCTAGTGAAATGCCATGCTTTATGTCGGGGAAGTTAACCCG
>MDTD01089757.1_pt1 | contig 11324 bp, 10 predicted proteins | sample 811221 | NCBI WGS metagenome assembly MDTD01 (sample SAMN05326646, study PRJNA326480) | marine metagenome | isolation source: seawater | place: Pacific Ocean: South West | collected 2011
ATATAAATTCTTTAATAAAACGTGAGGATATACTATTATAAATCTTCAATTACAACAGTAAAAAGGCAAAATTTAAATAAATTTTAATATGTTTTCAGTAATATTTCCAGGGCAAGGTTCTCAGTTAGTAGGAATGGGAAAAGAATTTTATGATAATTTTGGTATCGTAAAAGATCTTTTTAAAGAGGCAGATGATGCATTGAATGTATCCTTATCAAAAATAATTTTAGAGGGACCGAAAGAAGAATTAAATCTTACTATAAATACTCAACCTGCAATTTTTTTAATTAGTTATTCAATCTTCCAAGTTGCTAAACAGGAATTTAACTCAAATTTGAATAAAGCAAAATTTTTTGCTGGTCATTCTTTAGGAGAATACTCAGCTATTGCATGTGCTGGATATTTAGATTTTCAAGACACAATTAAAATTTTGAGAATTAGAGGCAACGCAATGCAAAACTCAGTTCCTAAAGGTGAGGGTGGGATGATAGCGATTTTAGGAGCTACTATTGAAAAAATTGAAGAAATATTAAAAAAAAATCAAAATAATTTTTTAGTTGAAATTGCGAATGATAATTCTGATGGTCAAATAGTTTTAAGTGGAAAAAATCAAGATTTAGAAAAATTAAGCTCTTTCTTAAGAGAAAGTAAAATTAAAAATATTAAACTTCCCGTAAGTGCACCTTTTCACTGTAGTTTAATGAATAAAGCTACCGAGGTAATGAGAGAAGAACTATCCAAGCTAACATTTAAAAAGGGTATTAATCCTCTAATTTCTAATATTACTGCAGATGAAATCTTCAATGCTGATGAATTAAAAGATTTACTTGTTAAACAAATAGAAAATAGGGTTCGATGGAGAGAAAGTGTAATTAATATGATCAATAAAGGTGTAAAACATTTTATTGAGATTGGACCTGGAAAAGTATTATCAGGTTTAGTAAAAAGAATTAATAATGAGGTTGAAGTAAGCTCAATAAATAATGTAGAAGAGATTAAAAAAATCAAAATATGAAAGATTTAGAAAATAAAAATATTATTGTAACAGGCGCGTCCGGTGGAATTGGAAATTCAATTGTTGAGAAATTAAATGATGCTGGAGCTAAAGTATTAGCAACAGGGACAAAAATTGATAAACTTGAAGAACTTAAAAAAAGATTTAATAAAATAAAAATTTTAAAATTTGATATATCTCAATCTGAAAGAATTGAGGAATTTATTGAGAATGCCACTAATGAATTAGGGGGGCTTGATTGTGTCGTTAACAATGCTGGCATAACTCAAGATAATTTAGCTATAAGAATGAATATAGATGAATGGAGAAAAGTAATAGATATTAATTTAACTTCTACTTTTTTAATAAGTAAATTTGCTATTAAAAAAATGCTTAAAAATAAAAAAGGAAAAATAATTAATATAACCTCTGTAGTAGGACATACCGGTAATCTTGGCCAAGCAAATTATACTGCTTCAAAAGCTGGAATAGTTGCTATGTCTAAAAGTTTGGCAATTGAATATGCAAAGAAAAATATTAATGTAAATTGTATATCACCAGGATTTATAAAAACTTCAATGACAGAGAAAATTGATGAGAAATTTAAAGAGATTATTGTCTCAAAAATACCTTCAGCTAGACTTGGAGACCCTGAAGATATTGCAAATGCAGTTATTTTTTTAGCCTCAGCAAGCTCAGATTATGTTAATGGTGAAACTTTGCACGTTAATGGGGGCATGTATATGGCTTGACAAACTAGGTAATTAAACTAATAACGAATTTATAACAAAAAAGGATCAATATGTCAGAAGATGTTTCAAGCAAAGTAAAAAAAATCGTAGCAGACCACTTAGGGATAGATGAAGCTAAGGTTACTGAGGAGTCGAGTTTTATAGATGATTTAGGTGCGGATAGTTTAGACACTGTAGAATTAGTGATGGCTTTTGAAGAGGAATTTGGTTCAGAAATTTCTGATAGTGAAGCAGAAAAAATTTTAACAGTGGGAGACGCTGTTAAATTTATAGAAGGTAAAGCAAATTAATAAATATTCTTGATGCCCACTTCTAATGATGGGATAATGGTTATTTTATCATCTCCGTCTGGAGCTGGAAAAACTACTTTAGTAAATCTTTTATCAAAACAAGATAACTTTGAAGTTTCAATTTCCCATACTACAAGGCAACCTCGTCCAAAGGAAACTCCAAACAAAGACTATTATTTTGTATCTGATCAAGATTTTAAAAGATTAATTAAAAATGAGGAGTTTCTTGAATATGCCAAAGTTTTTAATAACTATTATGGAACAACGAGAACACCTGTAATTGATAAACTAAATAAAGGAAGAAACGTATTATTTGATATAGACTGGCAGGGGGCGGACCAAATTAAAAACAAAAACTTAGATTTCAAATTAATTACATTTTTTATCCTCCCACCAAGTAAAGAAATTTTATTTGAAAGATTATCAAGTAGAGATATGAAAGATAAACTTATAGTCGAGGAAAGAATGAAACAATTTGAGAGAGACGTGCTTCATTGGATTAATTACAATTATGTTGTAATTAATGATGACTTAAATGCTTGTTATAGTAAAATTAATAAATTAATTAATGCTGAAATAAATAACGGTTCAAAAGATTATGATGTAGAATTCATTCGAAATCACGTTGAAAAATTAACCTCGTAAATTTTCATACTCACTTGTAAGTTTATAATAAGTTTCAAAATCTAAATTTTGCGGTCTTAGATTAAGGTCTATTTCAAGTTTTTTAGCTATATGAAAATCTCCATTAAATAAATTATTGTATGGTTTTCTTAGCATTTTACGTCTGTGCATAAAAAAAATTCTCGTCAATTTTTCTAGATTTTTAGGTTTATTTAAAGGAAAAAAATTTGTTTTTGGCTCGAATAATAAAACGCTACTATCAACTTTAGGTTTTGGAGAAAAACAAACTGGTTTTATATCACAAATTTTTTTTATATTTAATTTCCAATTTGCTAAAACTGTTAATCTACCATAATTCTTAGTGTTAAATTTTGAAATTATTCGATCAGCAACTTCTTTTTGAAACATTAAAATTAAATAATCAAACCAAAAATTATTATTATCAATATTCAAAATCCATTTACATAAAATCTCAGTTGAAATATTATATGGCAAATTTCCAAAAACTGTTAATAGATCATTATCTAAAGAAGTTTCATTAACTTTTAAAACATCTTCATTTATTATTTTTATTTCAGATCCAAGATTTTTTTTTAAACTCTCTAATAAATTAAAATCTTTTTCAATAACAATCATTTTTTTTGGTTTCTTTTTTAATAAAGATTTTGTTAAATTTCCTGTGCCTGGACCAATTTCTAAAATAGACTTATCTCTTACTTGAACAATGTTAGTTATTTTTTCAATAATTGTTTTATCAATTAGAAAGTTTTGACCAAGGCTTTTTTTAGCTCTGATCATTATTTATCTAGGAATTGAATCGCTTTAAGTAAACTTTTAGGATTTGATTTATTTTTTCCAATCATATTTTCGTTTGGTCCATGATCAGGCGAAATTCTTAAAAATGGCAATCCCATCGTGATATTAATCGCATCGTATTCATAGATTGTTTTTAAAGGTGCTAAAACTTGATCATGGTACATGCCAACGATTACATCAAAATTTTTTCTATTCCTTTTCATAAATATTGTATCAGCTGCATAAGGCCCCTTAATATTAATAAATTTTTTTTTTAAAGATTCTATTGCTGGCTTTATTATTTTTTCATCCTCATCATATTTATTCGTAGTTTCACAATGAGGGTTTAGTCCAGTAACACCGATTGATGGTTTAAAATGCAAATATTTCATATAAAAATCGTTTAATAAAATTATTTTTTCAATGACTAATTTTTTTGTAATTTTTTTTGCAATTGAATTTACAGGAAGATGAGTAGTAACAGGACTTACAGCAAGCTTTTCATTAAAAATTAACATACCTGACATTTTTGAATTAAACATGGAAGATAGATATTCTGTTATTCCTGGAAATTTTTTATCTAAGAAATGTTTTTTAGAAATAGGACCATTGATCATTTTATTAGTATATCCACTTTTAATTATATTAGATGCCGTCGAAAAACTTTTTTTTATATAGAATTTAGATTTTATTGATATATTTTCGAAAGCTTTCATGGCTTTGTAATCTATATCTATTAAATTTATCTTTTTATTATTTAGTTTTTGGTTTTTAAGATTATTTATTTTAATTAAATTAATTTCTTTTTTAAAATTAAAATGTTCCATTTGAAGTTGCAGTAATTTTAACGAACAAATCAAAATTAATGGGCTTTTAAATTTATTAGATTTTATTACTTTAAAAAATATTTCTAGAAAAACACTATTTGGTTCTCCTGCAACTATAATTATTGGTTTACCTTTCATTGATTGAGTATCCAACTTTCACTTTATTAAAATAAATTCTTGAAAATTTTTCTAATTTTTTATTTTTTTCAATTTGAATTAATTTTTGTAATTCTTTTTCTTTGTCAAAAGTATTTGCTAAAGTTCTTATTTCATTTACTTTTAATATAATAAAATTATTTTCCAATTTAATTATATCTGTTTTTTCATCGATTTTGAGATTTTTAATTTGTTCAAAAATTTTTCTTGATAGAGAATCTTCATTAACCCAACCTATTTTACCACCATATTTTGAACTTTCAGCAACACTAAAAATATTAGCTGTATTATCAAAACCTATTTCATCAATACTTTTTTTTATTCTATTTGAGATAATATCTATGTTTTCATCTTTTTTTTTTTTAAAAACAATCTCTGATAAAAAAAACTCTCTTTTCTTTTTATTTGTATTTGAGATTTTTGAAAGGAGTTTCTTTTCATTTATTTTTATTTGATTATTAAATTTATTAAATATTATTTCATTCCAAAAAAGTTCAATTTTTATTTTTAATTTAACTTCCTCAAAATTATAAGTATTGTATTTTAGTAGGTCTTCACTAAAATTATCTACATCATTATAACCTAATTTTTTTAATAAATTTTCAATATATTTATCAGCAAATGAATTTCCCTTTTCAATTTGAATAAATTTCGATATTTCTTTTTTTTTAATAATTTCCTTGATCAGGGATTGTTTCGCCAATTGATCTATTTTTTCATTTTCAAGAGAATTAAGATTTGGATTTAAAACTTTAAGGTAACCTCTTTCTTTTACGACATCATAATTTGATATAATTTCATCATCAACTGATGCAATTATTGAAATCTTAGCATTTGATGGGCTTAATAAAACTAATATTGTTGCAAATGATAAACAGATATAAAGAGGCAAATATTTCATGAATTCTTTTTAATTAATCAATTATTTTTATCGAAGGGTAGTATTGCAAATTTCAAAAAAATACTTTCATTTGGTTTGATATCCTTATCACTATAATAATCTTTATTATATTCTATAGATGCCTGTAAACAATCATTTTTGTATTGATATGCTAAGTTATAAAATTCTGTAAGATCTGAAATTTTATTTCTTCTAGTTGAAAAGGATAAATTGTTTGATTCATCTAAAATTATTTTTGTTGTGTTACTTACATAAGAATTATTATTAAGAGAGTTGTTTTCATTAAAATATTCAAAACTTGTTACAATATTATTTATTTTAATTTCTGTAGTTAAATTTTCATAGTTAATATTGTCCAAATCATTTCTAATGGAAGAATTATAATTAAATTTTATTTTATCATTAGGTATGTAAGAAACTTCACTTAGAATACTTGATACTTTTTGACTTATTTGACTTCCATTTGATAGATCATTATTATCTTTAAATCTGAGATTATTAGCAATTTTAAAGTTAAATAACTCATTTGAGTCTTCTTGTTTCAAAATCGAAAAATCATTTCCATATGTTAAAGACAAGCCACCTTCAAGAGAGTCGTTTTTTTTAGTTCTATTCAATGAATAAATATTATTTACGTCTAATTTTAAATAATCATCCTTGTAATTTTTAGTGTGTTTTGGAGCAACTTTTAGACTTAATCTAGGATTGATTATCTTTTTAAATTTTTGATTATTCTTTGCTAATGGATAAGAGGAATTAAATTGAAATAAACCAGATAAATAAGCACTCTCATGATTTTTAAATAATGATGAGTTTTTAGAATTTGTATTAGAATTTTTTATTATAAATTCATAATTGTTATATAATCCATCTTTTGTAATTTTAGGAAATGAAGTAAAGATTATATCGTTTATATTTGAAGACTCAGTCACGTTAGTATTATAATTTTTTGATTGAACCTCTGTTTTGAAAATAAAATCTCCATTTAATTTAGTGTTGTTATTTAATTGTGTTTCTAAATTAACTTTTGGAAAAATATATTCATATCGATCATTATCCTCTTTATTAAGATCCTCATAAATTACAGTGCTTATATTTGCAGTTGTTTTATCAGTAACAAAGTCCACTTTTAAAAAATTTTCTAAAAAATTTTCGTCACTTAATATTTTAGATTTTATTTTATTTTTTCTTATATATGTATCTTTCGATGTTTTCTGGACTTTAAAATTAAGGTTAGTTTCAATAAAATTATCTAAATTAAATTCTTTATCATAAGAATAAAATAAATGACTACTTAATTTACTATAATCATCAACTTTAAAACTAAAATCTGAAATATGATTGCTATTCTTATTAACTTGTCTAAACTCTGTTTGAAGTAAAAATTCATCGCCTAAATATAATCTAGGTGAAAATGTTAAATCTTTGTTATCTGAAATAACCAAATAATATGGTAAATTTAAATAGTTTTTTCTATTACTGGAATTTTTTAATGAGGGTACTAAAAAACCAGATTTTCTTTTAAGAGTAGGGTCCGGATGATGAAATTTTGGCAGATATAAAACAGGTTTATCGTAAATTTTTAATAATGCATTTTCATAATTTATTGTTTGATTATTTTTATCGTGTCTAATTTTTTCTGCAGAAATTTCCCATGGTGGACAACCATCTCTTTTTTTGCAAGATGTGAATACACCTCTCGTTATTTCTGTTTCATTCTCGTTATTTATTATACTATTCCCCTTTATTCTGGGTTGATTATCCCTGTTAAATAGTTTTTCATTTAAATTTAATGCAATGTCTTTTCCAAACAAATTATTTGTCTTTGTATTAAAGTAAGCTATTTTTGTTTTAAAATTATTACTATCTTTATCAATTAATTCTAAATTATTTATTTTAAGTAAACTTTTTTTTAATTCATAAATAAAGCTATCGACGATAAAATTATTTTTATAATTATCTAAAATATATGATTTAGATTTAGAGGAAAGAATATTGCTTTTATAATTATAATTAACTTTTTTGGAGTTTATTATTATACTTTTGTCTAAATCTTTTGCTTTAATTTTTCCACTTGCTTCAAATATTTGATTTTTTTGATCAATAAATCCATTATCAAAATTAATTTTAAGATTATCAGATTTTATCCAAATAAATCCATTACCCTCAATTTCAAGTATTTCTAAATCATTTAAATATTTGAAATAATTTGCTGTTATTTCAATATTTTTATCTTTTGAAATAGCTTTGGCATTTTTTGCTTTTATTACATTTCCTTCTTCTAATATTTCTATTTCATTAGTTTCAAAATCAAAATTTATATTTTGCGCAGTACAGACACTAGCAAAAAACATTGATACAAGAATATAATATATTATCTTAATTTTCATTTACACTCACCAAGCCGATTATTGTTATTATTGATAAGATAATAATAGGAAACATGACTGACAACATAATTGGTAATTTACCGTTATTTCCTAATGATGTGAAAAAAAACATTAAATAATAAATTAAAACTGAAAGTAAAAACCCTATCGTAATATATACTAATAATGAACTATTCTTTGTTATATTTAGCATTATGATTGATGATAAGATTGTTAAAATTGCATAAACTAATGGTGTAGTAATAAGTTTTAATAATTGGGTGAATATTTCATCAGAGGAATAGCCTAGTTTTTCAAAGTCTTTTTTTTGATCAAAAAGTTTCAAAACATCAAGTGTCGATACATTCGAAAAAATATTTTTTATTTTGTTATAATTGAAGTTTGTTTGCATAAAAATTATTTTTTCATTTGTAAAAGTTATATTATCTTTTGTTATTTTCGGATTATATATAATCCAATCTCTATTTTTAATATCAATTTTTTTTGACTGAATAATTCTGATTAGGTTAAAATCCATGTCATATTCACTTATAACCGTATTTGATATAAAATTATCTTTAAATAACTTAGATTTTATAATAAGTTTTTTATCTTTAACTTCATCTTTAATCCAAAGCCCACTTTTTGTAACCATAGCCAAATACTTATTATCGTCTGATAAATTATTTTTTATATTTGAATAATGAAATTTTAAATTTGAAGCTAAATTATAAAATATTAACACATTGAAAATACCCAAAATAATAGCTATTTGAAATAATATTTTTATTATAGATAAATTATTAAGACCATTAGATTTTAATAAGTTTAATTCATCTTTTTTAAATAAATCGTAAATAACGAATTGTGTTGTAAGTAAAAAAATAAATGGAAAAATTTCAAATAAAGTAATCGGGGCATTAAGTAATGTTAAGTAGTATGGAAATAAAAAATTAACATCTAATTTTTTTGAGAAAGAAATTTCCTCTAAGCTACCTAAAATTATTGTAAGTGATAAAAAAATTAATGTAATCAAAATAAATTTAGTTAAAAAATTTTGTAAAATATGTTTTTGATAAATTTTAAACATTATTAACCCTCAAATAAATTAATGAATATAATATTCCAAACAAAATAAATGGAGTTAAAAAATAAATAAGTAATGTAATGCTTGAAGTAGTGGAATATCTTAAAGTTGTTTCTGATATTATGATAAGCAGTAAGGTGAATAAAAAAATATAATTTTTTATCTTATTGTAATTTGGCTTAACTTTTCCTGATATAAACAAAAAACAACAAGTCATTGCAATTAACGGTAGGTACAATGGTTTAAAAAAACGTTTGAGTAACTCTTGTTTATTATCATTTAACGTATCTTTATTACATTTCCTATTTTCATAATTAATAATTTCTTTAAAAAAATCTTTTTCAAAAATACAGCTTAATAAATAAATTGAATTAGTCTCTTGAATTTTAGGAATCGTAATAGTGTTTGAGCCAAATGATTTTAAGTTAAAATCTATTTGATTAAATTCAAAAGTATTAATCCTTGCATCATCAATGTTAATAACTTTTCCATCAAATAAAACAAATTTTTTATTTTTTTTATCTGATGTTATTATTCCTTTTTTTGCATAAATTAATCTTGAGTAGGCTTTTGAAGAATCATCTATGAAAACATTTGAATAGTTTTCCAAATCTTTTTTTTCAATATAAATTGTTAAACCTTTTACTGCATTGATAAACTTTCCTTCTTTTATGAGACTTGTAAAAAAGTCAATATTAGAATCTTTTAAAAGTTTTCTTGCTTTAAATTGAGAAGATGGTGAGACATAAGAACCCAGAAATATTTGAATTATCATTAATAAAATTGAAAAAATTAAAATTATATTTACAAACCTAATTTTACTAATTCCATTTAACCAAAATATACTTAATTCATTGTTCAGCTCATATTTAATTATCGTATAAAATAAAGAAATAAAAAAAACAAAAGGTAGTATTCTATGGATAATTTTTGGAAAATTTAAGAGAGTATAGGCAAAATAAACCTTCAATCCATGTCCATCTTCTGAGACAAAGTCAAAGTAGTTTACAGCCTGCAGTGTCCATACTATAAGACCTAAAATTAAAATTGAAATTAAAAAAAAAGATACTACATCTAAGATGAAATTTTTAAAGATTAACTTTTTCATTGAAAATAGTATATTTCTAAATATATATCACTCAATTTTAATAGAGTGAATTTAAAATTTATGAATGTAAAAATTAATTATAAATATAGTAGTTTAAAAAATAGTATTGGTAATTTGGTCCTTTTTGCGGGTGAAAAATTTAGTATAAAACCAATAAAAAACCGTATTTCTGAGACTGACTTTTCATTTGTTTCAGACTTATTAAAATCAAGCGATTTAAAAAAAAATATACTTAAATTTGATTTAACCTCAAAAAAGAAAATAATCTTAGTAAATGTAAAAGAAAAATCTAGCAGTTCTGATGTAGAAAATTTAGGTGCAGAATTGTATGACTTTATTAAAGCTAATAAAATTACAAATATAAATATTGACTCTAAAAGTTTAAGAGCAAAGCCAGGGAGAAACTTTGTTGAAAGATTTTTACACGGACTAATTTTAAAGTCATATGAATTTAATAAATATATTTCAAAAAAACAAAAAAAAATTATTGAAATAAATATACATGGAGAAAAAACTAAGACCTCAGATAAAAATCGGTCAAAATTTAGAGCTTTAGAAAAAGGATGTTTTTTTGCAAGAGACTTAGTATCTGAACCAGGAAATATTTTACATCCAGATGAATATGCAAAAAGAATTAATTCACTGAAAAAAATTGGTTTAAAGATAAATATTTATAATGACCAAAAATTAAAGAAACTCGGAATGAACGCTTTACTTGGTGTTGGTCAGGGAAGTATAAGAGGGTCGTACCTTGTAACTATGGAGTGGCAGGGAGCTAAAAATAATTCGAATCCTTTAGCATTTGTTGGAAAGGGAGTATGTTTCGATACTGGTGGTTACTCTCTTAAACCAGCAAAGTTTATGGAAGATATGACATACGACATGGCTGGTTCAGCTACAGTTGTTGGATTAATGATGAACCTTGCATTAAGAAAAGCAAAAATTAATGCAGTTGGTGTTGTGGGACTTGTGGAGAACATGGTGGGAGGAAATGCTCAAAGACCTGGAGATATAGTAAAATCTTATAGTGGAAAAACTATTGAGATATTGAATACAGATGCAGAGGGAAGATTAGTTTTAGCTGACGCTTTAACTTACACAGAAAAAAAATTTAAACCTAGATTTATTATTGACTTAGCAACCTTGACTGGTGCAATTATTGTTTCTTTAGGTTCTGAATACGCAGGTCTTTTTTCAAACAACGATGAATTATCGAAAAAATTACTAAAAGCTGGTGAAAAAGTGAATGAAAAATTGTGGAGAATGCCTCTTCATAAAAATTTTGATAAACTAATAAATTCAAAGAATGCAGATATGCAAAACATAAATTATGTTGGTGGAGCAGGTTCAACAACTGCAGCACAATTTTTACAAAGATTTATTTTAAATAAAACACCTTGGGCTCACCTTGATATAGCTGG
>MDTD01147567.1_pt1 | contig 11323 bp, 6 predicted proteins | sample 811221 | NCBI WGS metagenome assembly MDTD01 (sample SAMN05326646, study PRJNA326480) | marine metagenome | isolation source: seawater | place: Pacific Ocean: South West | collected 2011
GATACCTAGACAGATTAAGTGTGAGTTGGAGCTAAAATGGCAGGAAAGTCTAATACTAGTGCTACTTTTTTCGCTCAAAAGAAACTTTTGGGAAAGGCTCACACGTCAAATTTAAAAGTTGATGGTGAAGAGGTAATAGGTTCGAATGTGCAATCTTCGACGGGATTGCTTTTTGGGGAACCTATACCAAAAAGTCCTGCTCAAACTCTCTATGCTTTGCAAAACGCTACGGGCTCTGCCGCAAACACTGTCGAGTATATAGAGTTTGTTTTAACTGCTCTTACAGGAACTACATACAATGCCTCTAGTGCTGGCGGCGGTTCAGGAAGTGATTCTGGCGAAAACTCACAATCTTCCGGTCCACACGCATATAAATTTGTTTTACCGTCAAATTACGAATCGCTTTCATCTAATGCTAGAAAAGGGAACGGTGTCTTTGACAATAGTAAACTTGTACATGAAACCTTAGGCGAATTACAACTTGTGCCTCCATTTTATTCGCAAACTGCTCCAAATCCTTACATAGTGAAAATATACAAGGATAATGGTGGATCACCTGGTGATGAAATACCGCTTTTAGATAACGTAGATTGGAATGTTGACTATTACAACGGCATTCTTTTCTTACAGGATTATGTTGCTAGTAAAATACCAGCCTTTGCACGAGCCTTTGCCTATGTAGGTAAAATGGCAGAGGAAGTAATATCCTCTGGGTCAGGCGGTGGCGCCGGTGATGCAGATAATTTAGGCGGCGGCGAAGGTATCTTCGCCCAGAAAGTCGGTTCTGAGCTGCAGTTTAAATCAATTCAAGCTGGCTCTAATGTATCAGTATCAAGCGATTCTAATTCCATAACAATATCTTCAACAGTAAACGCAGTTGAGGTATCTGGTGTAAATAAATTTGTAAAAATATTTGAGTCAGACATTTCAGCTGGCGATACAGTAACATTTTCTGATTTTCAATCGAGTTTTATTACAAATTCTGGATCGCTAGATGTTTATTATAATGGCCAGCTAGCTCTTTCAGGAAACCAGTCTTCGGTTAACGCCGGTAACGCTGACTACTTTTTGCACGGCGCCAATGGATTAAGGTTTGGTTTTGATATATTTACAGATGACATACTCACGCTCAAACAAACACTTGTTACAACTGGTTCTGCTGGTACGACAAGTGGTTATCTTTTGCACTCTGAAGACTCGGGTTTAGCCAACGCCCGCGTTTTGACAGCAGGAGATGGAATAACCATCAGCACTGCAAATCCAAGACAATTGACAATTTCTTCTACTGGCCTTGTGGCAAGGGGTAAGAAGTTTTTTGACGTTACCTCGTCTTGGAATGCCTCAACCCCATTTCATCCTTTGGCTGGAATTAATTTTGCTGATGCGGGTTACGACTTCAATAAGATAGATGTGTTTTATAATGGTCAAGCTCTGCGATCCGGATCTAATTATGATTACATTATTCAAGGCACAGGTTCTATTGTTTTTGGATTTGATCTCCACGTAGACGATTATATATTGGTCACAACTTTTTAGCAGATGTTTAACTTCCGCATAATTATAAATGAATAGAGAGAAAACATGTATAAAACTTCCGATTTAAGCATTGCTGCATATTTAATGATGAAAGGCATGAAACTACTAAATGCCTATAGAACAAGCAATGGCCAGTTTATGTTTGAGTTCGATGACCCAAACAACGAGGGTCCACGGTTTGCGATTGAGTTTACGAATAGTGAGTCCGCAGTTTACGACAACCATGTAAGGAATTTAAAAAAAATCTTATATAGAAATTAGAAATTAAAGTTTAGTCTTCCATCCTTTTGCCGCATATATATTATTAAAGGTTGGCGTATTTTCCAAGTTAGTTTCGTTAATAAAAAAATGCTATAATAATAATTGGAGAAACAAAAATGGCTATTAAAACACAATTAAGGGTCAATCAAATGACAGGTTCTCTCGGAGACTTCGAGGGAGGTATCATTGATTCAAGACCTGCGTCTGCTGCAGCAAATCTGCAAAGCATCGCATTAAATTCAGGTTCTTTAGGCGGCGTTCTTTCTGAAATGGCTTCTGCTATTAAGAGAATTCACGGTGACGGAACCTTTGCAAAAGCACCTTCTGGCGAATTCGCTCAAGCGCTTAAAATCAGAAACGCTGGCGGTTTAACGATCGGCGCTGGTGGTGATGAATTTACTATTACCGAAAATAGTGATGACGTTACTTTAACAAACACTATTGACAACAAAGACATCATCTTTAATGTGAAAACTGCTGGTGGCGCTGGTGAAGTTGCTAGATTTGCTGGAAACGTTGGTGGAAACATCAAGGCACTTCGGATCACTCAGGGCGCTCAGCTCGGTTTCGATGGTACGGCTTCCATGAACGAGCGTATTTCAGGTAATGGTGACGACCTCATCCTTACTGCTGGTACTAACGTAAATATCGTTGCTGCCGGTATCGATACTTCTGGTCAAGACATTAATCTTCTCATCAGAGAAGGCCAAGCAAACGCATTCTCGATTGATGCATCCGGTGGTCAAGCAGATCTTCTGAAGGTTGACACTGCTAATGATAAAGTTGTTCTTCATGCACTTGAGGTTACTGGTGACTTGACTATTAATGGTACTACCACTACTGTTGACACAACTAACTTGTTGGTAAAAGACAAGCTTATCACTCTCAACGACGGCGGTGGAGCAACTTCTGGAAATGGTTCTGGTATTGAAATTGAGGAAAATGGATCACCAACAGGCTTCTTTAAAGTAGCTGGCGACCGTGCTGGTTGGGAACTTCAAGCTCCTGCAAACAACAACACCTTGACGATCGATGCACTTGCTGTGTCGACTTTGACTGTTGAGGCTTCTGCAAACTTGAACCAAGATGTAACTTCGGATGCAATTCCAACGTTCCGTGGCTTCGTTATGGGTAACGCTGGTGAAAACTCAATTAGTATTCCTGACGCCCAAGCTGATGCTTTGACAATTAAGGAAGCCGGTAACTTCTACATGAAGTTTAGAACTGTCGATACTGAAGAAGGTATTCAGATCTTTAAGCCTCTTGACATTGTCGGTAATGATAACGATCGTGCTATCATGTTACCAGATAACAAAGCCACTGCTCTTGAAATCGTTGAAGGTGGTAACTCCTATCTTAGGTTTGATACTCAGGATGCTGGTCCTGGCCTTATCGTTGCTGGCAAAGAACTTCAAGCATTAGCAGGCTTAGAAGTTGGTAATGGTACAACATCTGCTGGTGGTATCAAATTTAAGGAAGATGGAGACAATGGAAACAACTTCATGGAGCTTCGAGGTCCTGCCACTCTTGGAGACGACAATCTTGTCATCACCTTGCCTGCAAATGCTGGTTCTCCCGGACAGGTTCTTCAAACAGATGGTGCTGGTAACCTTTCATTCGTAAATTCTGGTGGAGCAGCGTCTTCTACTAAGATTACAGGTGTAGTTAATGGTGCCAACGGTGTCGCTGCTGGTACTCTGCTTTCTGGTGACGGATCATTCTCTGCCTACGACCACAGTGCTCTTAACGGTTCTACTGCTAAGAACTCACTTGACGTATTTGTCAATGGTCAGCTTCTTGTTTCTTGCTCATCTGGTGACTTTGGTGATAACCAAGCTACCATCGCTGGAAACAATACTGGTGATTACTTAATCAGTGAGAACTTTGCTAGTGGTAATAATGGAGACATCAAGTTCACTTTCGATCTTGAAAAAGACGACGTGGTTGTAATCTCTATTCGTGGATAAATCAAAAGCATCTTAGATGCACTAAAAGGAGCAGCTTGCTGCTCCTTTTTTATTTACTTATTTTTTGTCGTATTATAATATGATTGGTCTTGGAGGAATGTATGAAACTAGTAGAAGATAAACTAAAAGCTTTTGAGCAACAAAAAGAGCAACTAAACGACGGCAGTAGAATCATAGAATCATTGTCGGCCAGTGTAAGAAAAGAAGTATTACAGGCTATTGATGATGCTAATGGTACCGCTTCTGTAGATGAAAGAATTCAGAATCTGGTATCTGGCCTTCAGAATGTTTTAGATGTTGTAGTAAATTTTGGTAATGATTTTGCAAAAGAAATGTTTATATGTGAAACAAAAATCTCGGCTTTAGAAGAGGTTCTAGACTCATATATTGATGAGGCTCATGAAGATTTAGCCGAAGAATAATTAATGCGAATAATTATTACCAGTTAGAGGTTAATTTATGGCTGGGATTCTGGATATTAAAAGAAGAATAATGGATGCGATCATTACCGTCGACGGCCGACGGCAGATGGCTTCGAATGTCATCGATTTATCGTTTGCAACATTTTCTGACGAAGGATTGTTTTACGATTCTATAGATGGCAAATCTGCCCGAGACATATCAGATCTTCCTGTTTTGGAAGTTATGTCGTTACCCAGAGACACAATCATACCAGAGGTTGATGACGATGGAGCCTTTTCTCTAAATTTGGCAGATGGAAATAAAATAGTTCACGGGCGAAAGGTCATTAGTGGCGCTTTAGACACAATCCAGGTTGACGAGAACGGAGCGCGCAGCGTTATTAAAGTTGAATCTGTGCTAACGGGTACTATAAATGTTTATTCCGGCGCTCTTGACGTTATCAGAACAGCTAAAAAACATTTTCAGCAATTAAACGTATTAAAAACAGACGACGGACTACTTGACAGCGCATTTAGATCTGATGTTGACAGAATTAATTTAGCAACCACCGAGATAGAAGCTAGTCTTAGTACTATATCTCCGCTGATGTTTGATGATTCGATCAATCATATTGTCAATACTAGGTATTTACCGCCTGAAGTTACGACAGACGAAAGTAAATCTATTCCGATGGGTGATTATCCAAAATTTAATAAAGAACCGTATAATAATTTTGAGTCGTTTGAGGAAAACGAATTAGCAGATTCTATTTCTTTCCGAGAAATTAATTTTACGTCTTCTGGCCGCGCAAACAACTTGCTAGGCCAAGTGTTTGAGATAGGAGAAAATGGTACTACAAAATTAGCTATAGTAGACTATGGAGAATTTGTTGATGAGCGTCAAAACCGTTATAGGGTTTTTTATTTAGGAAAACCACTAAGAGACGCGAACGGCACTCCTAAATTTTGTAAGTTATTTACTCTGGTGTTTGAAAAATGAAAATTAAATCAGCTAAAAGAAAGCCAAACACTAAAAAAACTTTGGCTAAAAATATATTTAAAGCCTCAAAAAAAGATCGAAAAGATCAAGCGGATGTGGACCTGATTGATATAGAGGTGATATCTTCTCCTGCCACAGATAACTCTTCTGGCCGTTTGCAATTATCGGTAGCTTCCTTACCTGAGAAATTGGTTAGCCAGGGATTTGAAAAAATAGAAGTGGTTGCAGAAGAAGAGTTACAACCAAAACTTAAGAAAAAGGCATCTGCTGAAGACATTGAAAATTTATTGAAAAAAGAACAATCTAGCCAGAAGCCTTTTAAAGAAAAAACTTTTAATGTTGATCTAACAAGATCTATCAGCAAGAAAAAATTGCCATTATTAGAAAAATCTGCTATAAATGAAAAAGAAGATGACGAGCAGGAAATTGAGTTAAAGTTTGTCAAGTCTGTTAAATCCAAAATACAAAAACCGACTATTAGCAGCGAAGTAGAATTTTCTAAGTCTGCACAGACAGACAGACAAAATGTACTAGAATTAAGGTTAGGAAAACAAAACAAAGCAGTGCAGGATCAGGCAACTGAAGATCTGCAAGACAAGGAAATTAGCACGGAAGGAGACATTGATCAACCTATCTCTAGAATAAAAAATGATTTTAATGTTTCTAGAGCTGTTTCTAATGAAGAGCGTGAGACACCAAAAGAAGAGCCACTTATAAAGATACTGAAAAGTAAAGTCACCAATTCTGGTAATAAAAGGAAGCCTAGTATCTCTACTAGAAAAGAGATCAAAACTGGAGTTATTAATCCTAGAAAAAAAATTCAAAGGCCCTTAATTAAAACTTTACGCAGAATTCCGGCTCCTAAAATTGTTTCCGATCGAATAAATCTAGATTTACCAGGTCCAAAATCTAGGTTGTTTGTAAGGCTAGTTAATAGAAAAACCGGTAGAGTTTTTAGAAAACCCCTTCGGCCTAGAAGACTACAGCTGGTCCCTTTTAGGGAAACGTATCCATACAAGTCAGACTTAAATTTGCCAAAAATAAACGTTTCTTATTTAAACGATAGTCAAGCGCTTGTAAGCCTTACCAAGATTAATCCAAGAATAGAAACACTTTCTGTGTACAGAAGAGAAATTTCTAGAAGGCCATTTGAAGATGAATACGAATTAGTCAATTCTATTGATGACCCTCCTGGTTCTTTTTCTTTTATCGACGATATTGAAAATGCACGTGCTTTTAAATACGTTTGTGTCGCAGATAATTTGCCTCTTTACAGCTTTCAAATATACAAAAACAAAGGATTTGTTTATGAAAATATGCAAGAGCCCTTTATTTTTGCATATCAACAAAGTAGTAATGTTATTATTGAGGTAAAAAAGTTTCCTAGCTTTTACAGGAAACTGCTTGTTTATAGAAAATCTTCTGCAGAAGATGAAGAGATATTAGTAGATGCAATTATGCTAACAGGCCGAGGGCGTCGAAGATTTCGGTTAATTGACGATCCTCCACCGATAGAGCAAGTAATAAGGTATAAATTCTGTGCCATAGACGAATATGGGATAGAGACTGTATTGGAAGAAAAACCAGAAGTTGTTTACACTGCCAGACTAGGCCGAGAACGAGCCAGTATTTTAAAATTTTCCGCTGGTTATAACAAAAATACTAATGAGGTTGACATTAAGGGAACAGCAAGGGTTGAAAATTTGTTTATTGCAACATCTGACGCTGAACTAAAAAATCCATCAGACCAAACGCTTAAGGCTGCAGCTCGAGGCCAGAATATAGTCAAAATTCAAATCAGAAGAATAAATCTAAAAACAAGAGAAGACGAAATTATTTTAAAGCAAATAATAAATCCTGGGTTAAGCAAGTTTAACACAGAGCTTCTTTCGCTGAATAGACTGCAGTTTTCTTTTTCTGATTCTGGAGAAAATGCCCTTACATTTGGATATACTCCATTGTTTGATATGACTAGATACACCTATATTGCAAGGGTTATAGTCTATCCACTTGGAATAGAATTAAGAAAGGTTTCCGACTTTGAAAAAATAGAAGGAGTCGTAGCTCCCGGTAGACTTAAATATGATTTTGATCCCGTTATTTTTGACCATCCTTCAAACCTAGAATTAGGTATTATGCCAGCTTCTGCAAATTCTCGTGCTTTTGAAAATGCCGAAATCGTCGGCGCTACGTCAAGATCTAAATTAAGAAGAGTTACTGTTTTGCAATCTGATATAGAAGATGCTATTGATTTAGAAGTCAATATACTTCCAGATTCCGTCTTCGATCCAGTTGTCAGGCTCCGTGGAAAAGTACCACAAGGTCTCCTTGATGATTTAGACCATGTTGCAATTCAGTTAGAATATGATTCTGTTAATAGATCAGATATCATTGATAGGGTGTTTTTACTTAATGGCGAATTTGAATACTATGACTATTCATTTGATGATCTTGCATGCGATGAAATCAAGTACAGTTTGGTGGGCATTGGAAAGGATTTTAAAAAAATATTTACTTCTGAGCCAGTTTCATTGTCTCTATCTGACCCGAAACTAAAACTGATCCAAGCAAGAAAAAAATCTTACGGCAAACAATTACAATTCTTGAAACAAAAAGCAGAAAAAAGGGCAAAGCTTCGGCTTCGCCGTCCTGGATTTAAGAGAGGCTTGAGAAACGATGGCGAATAGTAAACTTTTTCGTAGGGCTCAACAACGCTCTCCTCATGGTGGCCAAAGCAAAGATGGCTACCACGGTTTTAACAGTGTAATCAAACAACTTCAGAAAACACAGATAAAAAAATGTCAACCATACACCACGATGAAGGCAATCGCTTCTAAAATAGGAACGAGTCCCAATCATCTATACACAAAAATATTGTTTTCTAATGTTTATGGCCAAGTTAAACTTTTAATTTCTGTAGGAAAGAATAAAGACCAGGCCATTGCAGGCAAGTCGTTTATGGTTATAGCCAACATCTTACAAGACAAAATTCAAGCTGTTACGCCCTTGCCAACCAGAGCTAATGAAAAGGCAATACAAGAAAGAAATAAAAAATCTAAAGGCGAAATTTCTAAGCAGCAGACCCCATCTAGAAGTGCCCGAACTCGTTCTTTAAGGTATAGAAAAAGATCCAGAAGGTATAACCGCAGATTAAGATTGCGAAGCGCCAAAAGAAGGCCGGCCAAGAATCAGTTAAGAATAAAGAATTTTCATGAAACAGGAGCCCCTGCGCCCGTAGAGTTTAATGCGCCTCAATCTTCTGTTCCATCAAAAGATTTTGCTTCCATATTTGAAGATTCTAACAATAAGCTTTACGACGAAACTGTTTTAAATGATATTCAGGTTGATAATCCTCCTGGGGTTGCAAAATTTATTGGCCTTGGAGTTAATATAGACAGACCAAGTGTTATATCATCTACAGAATTAAGTCCGATAGTTCTTGATGAGGATTTAGATGTCTATGACCAGTTGATTCTTGATAGGAAATTTAGAATAGAGACGGTGTACAATAATCTACAAAAAACAGAAGAAGAAGATATAGAAGGCCTTCTAGAGACAATGCAGGAATTTAGGCTGCTTACAGAGAATTCTATAGGTTCGTTGGGAGTCATTTCTTTGTTGGACGACCAGCTGGTAGCAGAGATATCAAAAAATATGAGCGACTTAGGAAAAGTTCTAGGGTTTTCTACGTCTGTCAGCAACAGTCAGCTTTATTCACAAATTATTAATGACCTTGGAGAATACTCGTCTGTTGGAACGTATAATACTGAAAATGGTGATAGAAAACTTTCTCTTAAGGATGGAGAAATAAATATTGATGAATACTATCGTTTTGAATTTTTCACCGGGCGGAATCCTTATAGTTCTTATTTTTTAAGGAACAACGGCCGTCTTCGTCCACCCTCGGACCACCGCTATTATAGATTTGGCCAAACCGGCACATATTTGGGATTTTACAATGAGACCGATCCAAACTCTTTAAGAAATGCAGGCGGATCTAAAAATACTGGAAATTCTTCTGTTTTGATTTCTCCATCAACCGGCCCAAGTTTTGTCAACGATTTACAGACTGTTTACTTTGAGCTGCTTATGTCCAGATTAATAGATGTTAGTGACACAAATGCCAAATTTTTAAAAGACAACGATTATAAAAATATAGCTCGAGCATTCCTAGGAAATTTTAGTGATCCAACTACACCTTTGAATGACGTAGATGTTCCAACAGCGCTTGCATCAATCATAAAGTTTAATGCAGCAGGTGAAAATTATTATCCACTCGAGCAACACTTGGGATCTGGGCTCAAAGGAAGAACGTTCTTGGACGCTGTAGTTCAGCCAGCTGTTGGTGCCTTAATTGAAGATTCAGAAGCAAACTTTGATCTCTTAAATGCGTGGGTTGAAAATGCAGATTCTAATTTATCTAAATTCTTAAAATATGTTGATGCAACGTGCTTAGACGGCGGCGCTGGAATAGTTATGAATGAAATAGTTTTAGCCGCAATTAAATGTGTCGCTGATCCGGATGCCAAAATAGGTTCAAAAAAACATCCAAAGTCTACTGAAATGACTCTATTTAATGATAACCTGACTTCTGAAAACATTGCAAGAATTCTAGATGTTGGGAGCGCTTACTTTGCTGGGTCTGGCTCTGATCGACTTGGCCACATATACAATACTTTCGGTTATTCGTTTTTTAGAGGACAGGGATATTTACAGTATACTTTAGGAAGCAGAAGCGACGCCGGCATTTTTCATAATCGATCTTACAATAAATCTATAAGTTATAAAATATTGAATGGTAATTCGTGGGATCCAGACTTGGCTCGTTCTATTAATGATGGCAATGTTGTTTCTGAGCAGTTAAACAACATATATGAAGAATTTTCTAGATTCCTCAATCTATTAGAAAATAACATTATGACAAGTATTGATTTATTGCTAGCAGATGCTGGACTTTTGGTGTTGACGGATCCTCCGACGTACAATTCCGATACTAGTTCATATTTCTTTGAGGAAAAAACAGCCGCAGTTGATAGACCTGACTTATTAAAAGGTGATGCACTCGGTACTTTTGAAGCTACAAAATTTTCTAGCTTGCCTAGATTTTTCATAAGAGCTCTGCTAGCTAACGGTGCTCATCAAATATTTCGAAGATCAGGATTTTTAAAATCAGAGGAAAATATAGTAAAGGCAGCAAAAGTCTCAGTTCAAAACCTTGATGTAGAAATAGGTCCTGTTCGATGGAAAATGACTGTCGGCAGCTGGCCTCCAGAGTCTGGAGATTTTGATGATCTCTCTACAGACGACTTTGCGGCGCTGGTTCCTCAAGAGGTTCAGGATGCGCTTGCAAACCCGCCTGAAGACGAAATTAATATCGATTCTGATGGTAACGTTGAAAATGTTAATGTTGATAATCCTGCCGAAGGCTGGGACTTTATAGATTCAACAGATGGATTTTGCCCTTTGACTTTAATGTTAGACGGAGAAGATAATTCAGAAAATAGTTTATCTTTAGTAAGAGGAAATAGAGCATTTTTCGACAATATATACGATCGTCTAGTTGTAGATAGAATACGAATCAATAAAATGAAGCAATTTCTTAGAAAACCTGTTGATGCTTACAGGGTCTTTCCTGAAACACTAGAAGAAGCCTCGAGTACTCTTTCATTAGATTCGCTGATTTCTCTATCCCAAATTCCTGGAATAGATGGTCAAGAATTAGTAAAGTTTACAAGTGAAAATCAACTAGCAAACATGAAAAAAACTTTAAAAATTGAGGGACCATCTGATACTTTAAGATATCTACCAAACAAATACGCTATATCCGATAACGAATACCAGTGTGCGAAAAGATTTATACAAGATTATACTGAAAAAAAATTCAGCGACATAAAAAAATGTGTGGTTCAAACAATAGGGATCCCGACCGGTCTTTTGTCCTCTTTAGGGTTAGCACAAAATAAATTTTCTCTTACCAGAGATGCGGAATTTATGTTTTTTCCTGATTGTTCTTGGTCTTCTAAACTAAACGTTTATCATCCTTCTATTTATATGATTCCTGGCTCATTTTCAAACGTTGATGAAAATTCTTCTTTTGGAGACATGGTTTTTAATGCTAAATATTTCGTTTGTGACAAAAGATCAGCTAGTTTAATGAA
>MDTD01005350.1_pt1 | contig 11322 bp, 11 predicted proteins | sample 811221 | NCBI WGS metagenome assembly MDTD01 (sample SAMN05326646, study PRJNA326480) | marine metagenome | isolation source: seawater | place: Pacific Ocean: South West | collected 2011
TTCTGGATTAATTTTTCAGCTTTTTCAATCAAATTGATGTTAAAACCGCCACAAAGCCCCCTGTCGGATGTGCACAGGAGCACGGCCACCTTCTTGACTTCTTCTCTGGGTACCAGGAGAGGAGATGCATCCTCTCCGGATTTCCCTGCGATGCTGCCGAGTACTTCGGCAAATTTAGACGCGTAGGGCTTAAATGCCTCCATGGCGTTCTGTGCACCGCGCAATCTTGAAGTGGCGACCATTTTCATGGCAGAAGTAATCTGCTTCGTCTTTTTAACGCTGCTGATCTTTGATTGTACTTCTTTTAGCGTTGCCATATGATCTACCTTTCAAGCCTATTTAGTTTTGTCTTTCTCACGAATATTTTCTAGGTTCACACTGTAAATCTTACAGGGTTTCCTTGAATTCTTCGCCATAGGCTTCCAGGCATTGTTTCAGTTTGGCTTCGATTTCATCATCGATCTTTTCTTTTTCTTTCAGACCGGCGAAGATTTCGGGGAAACGGTTTTCAACGAAGGTGTACAGGCCTTCTTCGTACTGGGAAACCGCTTCTTTGGGGAACTGGTCCATGTAGCCTTTGGTGCCGGCGTACAGGGCAGTTACCTGTTTTTCCATGGGCAGGGGCTGATACTGGGGCTGTTTCAGCAGTTCAACCAGTCTTTCACCACGGGTCAGCTGTCTCTGGGTGGCGGCGTCAAGGTCGGAACCGAAGGCGGCAAAGGCTTCCAGTTCACGGTACTGGGCAAGATCCAGACGCAGGGTACCTGCTACCTGTTTCATGGCTTTTACCTGGGCTGCACCACCAACACGGGATACGGACAGACCAACGTCAATGGCCGGACGGATACCGGCAAAGAAAAGGTCCTTATCCAGGAAGATCTGGCCGTCTGTGATGGAGATAACGTTTGTGGGGATGAAGGCGGATACGTCACCTTCCTGGGTTTCAATGATCGGCAGAGCGGTCAGAGAACCTGCACCCAGTTCGTCACTCATCTTGGCAGAACGTTCCAGCAACCGGCTATGGTTGTAGAAAATGTCGCCAGGGAAGGCCTCACGTCCGGGAGGACGTCTGAGCAGCAGGGATACCTGACGGTAAGCGGCAGCCTGTTTTGAAAGGTCATCGTAAACGATGAGGGCATGCTCGCCTTTGTCACGGAAGTATTCACCCATGGCGCAACCGGCGTAAGGTGCCAGGTACTGCATGGCGGCAGACTCGGAAGCGGAGGCGATAACAACAGTGGTGTATTCCATTGCACCGTGTTCTTCAAGGGCGGCAACAACCTGGGCTACTGTGGATTTTTTCTGGCCGCAGGCAACGTATACACATTTGATGCCACTTTCTTTCTGGGCGATGATGGCGTCAACTGCAACCGCAGTTTTACCGATCTGACGGTCACCGATGATCAGCTCACGCTGGCCGCGGCCAACAGGAGTCATACCGTCAACAGCCTTGGAACCTGTGTAGCAGGGTTCGTGAACGCCTTTTCTGGCGATAACACCAGGGGCAACCAGCTCCATGTTCATGTAAGTATCGGAGTTGATGGGGCCTTTGCCGTCAACCGGCTCACCAGTGGTGGTTACAACGCGGCCCAGCAGGGCTTCGCCGACAGGAACAGAGGCGATACGGTCGGTTCTTTTTACAACGTCGCCTTCTTTGATAACCTTGTCATCACCGAGGATGGCAACACCAACGTTGTCTTCTTCCAAGTTGAGTGCCAGTCCCAGGATACCGCCGGGAAACTCAACCAGCTCCATGGCTTTTACTTTTTCCAAACCATATACGCGGGCGATACCGTCACCCGCAGACAGAACAACACCTGTCTCGCTCAGATCTACTTCCGCATCAAAGCCCTTAATTTGATCTTTTATAATCTGGCTTATTTCTTCTGCTTTAATTTCCATTAGACACTCTCACCTTTTTTTAAAGTTTCCCTCATATTCATCAGCTGAGTTTTTACGCTGCCGTCAAGAACAAGATCGCCGATTTTTGTTACAATACCGCCGATGAGGCTCGGATCTTCTTCTACGCTAAGAACAATGGTTTTTCCGGTCTTCTGAGCCAGGGATTTCTGAATTTTCTCAGTGGCTTTCTTGGTCAGCTTCCGCGCCGACGTCACAGTGGCTTTCACCACACCGTTGAGTTCGTCAGCCATGTCGTTGTAATAGGAAGCGATATCCCGCAAAAAGCCGATTCTCCCCTTGTCAAACAACAGGATCAGGAAAGATTTCATCACCGCGGAAACCTTAACCCCGTCAATTACTGCCAGCAGCAGTTTTTTTCTGTCGTTTTTGTTGATCAGGGGATTTATCAGTGCCTGCTCAAACCCATCCTGGCTGTCGAAAAGCCCCACGATTCCAGTCAGTTCCTTGTTGTATTGATCCGCATTGCCGTCTTCCTGGCCGATGAGTATCAATGCTTTGGCATAACGCCGTGCAACCGCAAGATTTTTCATTATGCCTCCACCTTTTTCAAGTATTGATCAACAAGTCTATCCTGATCCGCCGCTTTGATGGATTTTTTGATGACGTCCTCTGCCCGGTCCATTGCCATTTCAGCGATCTCCTGCTGAAGTGCAGCTTTGGCAGCCTTGAATTCCTGGTCGATATTGCGTTTGGCCATATCTTCCAGCTTATCCGCCTGCGCGCCAGCTTCTGCAATGATTCTCTTCTTGGCTTCTTCGCCCTGCTTGATGTAATCTTCAACGATCTGCTTAGATTCCTGTTCAAGATTTCTGAAGCGGGCTTCGTACTCAGCCAGTTTCTTTTCAGCGTCAGCCTTTTTGAGCTCCAGTTCGCTCAGTTCTTCCTCAATATCCTTTGCGCGGGAAGAAAAAAACTGGGACACGGGCTTTCTGGCAATAAAAAAACCAGCCACGGCAAGAATGCCAAAGTTTAACAATTTCCAGGTATCAATAGTGAGCCATGAGTTATGCACCTCACCATGACCGCCGCCGCCCGCCGCCATAACGGCGGTAGAGCCGGCGACCATGGCCATGACTGCACCAGACACCTTAATGCATTTTTTCCAATCTATTTTGTCCATTAACAAGCCCTCCCTAAAATCTTTTCACCGATGGCCTTGGCATATGCGTCAACCTCGGCTTCAAGCGCTTTTCGGGCCTGCTCGGTCTCTTCTGCCACCTGTTGCTTAATCGCGGCAAAATTGGCCTGAGCTTTTTTGTTAATCTGCTCGATTATTTCCTTTTCCTCAGCAGACGCCTCTTCGATAAAGGCCTCTTTCTTCTTTAAACCCTCAGCTCTGGCTTCTTTCAAACCGTCTTTGTAAGCGTCTTTCTGGGCATCGAGATCAGCCACGGCCTTATCGGCGCCGTTGGCAAGGCCGTCGACCTTGTTTTTTCTCTCTTTAATGACGTTACGAATCGGTTTGTAAAGAACCATGTTGAGGACAAAGAGCAGGATAAGGAAATTGATCATCTGATATACCAATGATATATCAGGAATCACAGTTATCATAAAATTCCCTCCGCCAGTTAAATGATTACTAAAAAATCAACCACTTATATCCTATTGGCCAGATCTTTACCAAATCTGACCCAAATTCAAAAATAGATCGAGACTTGAGTACCATCCGGCAAATCATTTGTCAACATTGAACCACAAATAATTTACCGGTCCAAAACCTCTTTATTCAAGGCCTTCCGGCCAGCATGAACCCTGTAAAAACGCAACTAAATTATTCACTTTTTTTGATCTTTGTTCATAAAAAAATTGAATAAACATCAACGAAACTTGATGGTATAGAAGCGTTAAAATTTTATCCGCTAGTAAATTTTCTCATACTGATGTTCAATAAAATGCCAAACCCCACCATATTGGTCACCACTGACGAACCGCCGTAAGAAACCAGGGGAAGCGGCACCCCCACCACCGGCATCAGTCCCATGACCATGCCGATATTGATGAAAATCTGCCAGAAAATCATGATGGTCACCCCGAAGGCCAGCAAAGACCCGAACATATTCCGGCAGGCGTAGGCAATATTCAGCCCCCAAAAGAGCAGGAAAAAATAAAGGACCAGCAGCACTCCGCATCCCACCAGGCCCCACTCTTCGGCCAGAACGGAAAGAATAAAATCGGTGTGCTGTTCGGGCAGGAAGTTCAGCTTGTTCTGGGTCCCCTGAAGAAAACCTTTTCCCGTGATCATGCCGGAACCGATGGCTATTTTAGACTGAATAATATGATATCCTGCCCCAAGGGGATCGCGGTCCGGATCAAGAAAGGTCAGTATCCTGCCTTTCTGGTACTCCTTAAGACCGAAAAACCATACCAGGGGCACAGCGGAAAAGCCCAGGCCCGCCAGGGTAAAAAACACCTTTTTCTCAACCTTCACAAAAAGAGTGATGGAGCCTGCGATCAGGAGCAAAAGCAGCCCTGTGCCTAAATCCGGTTGAATCACGATCAGCCCGAAGGGAATCAGACATAGAATGGCCGGCTTGATCAGGTTCCGAAACCCAAGCCCCTCAAGCGATACATTATTGGAGTAGACCGCAGCCAGACTCATGATCAAAGAAATTTTCATCAGTTCGGAGGACTGCATCCGCAACGGCCCGATCACCAGCCAGCGCCGGGACCCGCCCCCCATGGTCCCCGTCACCAGGGTAGACACCAGCAATCCCACACAGAGGATATAGATAAAGAGGTTCATCTTGTTCAGCTCCCTGAAATCGACGACCAGGGTGCTCATCATAACGATAAACCCAACCCCCATCCACACGACCTGCCGTTTGAACAGCGGATGAACGCCGGCACCGTCCCAGCCGGCTGTGACGGCCGAATAAAGGATCACCAGGCCTGCAATACAGATCAAACAGATAATACCTAAAAATCCCCAGTCAAAGTTTTCAATCAGCCGTCGGTCAAACATCATCCTGTGTTACTCCTGATTGTCCGGCGCGACTTGGGAGGCCGCAGTTTCAATTGGTGTTGCAAGGGAATTTTTTTCGGATTTCAGATAAGTGGCCACCAGATCACCGGCCACAGGCGCCGCCGCACTGGACCCGTGCTCTCCGTGTTCGATAATCACGGAGATGGCTATTTTCGGGTTTTCAGCCGGTGCGTAGCAGACAAACCAGGCGTGATCCTGCAGGGTGCGTTTCAGTTTTTTATTTTCAAACTTTTCCCCCGCCTTCCGGCTGAAAACCTGTGCCGTCCCGGTTTTCCCTGCGATATTGATTCCTTTTACGCGTACACGCCGGGCCGTTCCCCGGTTCCCCTGAACCACCTTGAACAGCCCCTCTTTCACAATGGAAAGGTTTTCCCCGGACGCGGGGAGCCCCCCGGTAATCTCCGGCTCAATCTCTTTGACCACACTACCGTTGGTATCCTTGATCGCCTTGACAATACGGGGCTTATACAGGGTGCCGCCGTTGCCCACAGCCGCGATAAATACGGCCATCTGCAACGGGGTTACCAGGTTAAACCCCTGGCCGATACTGATGGAAAGGGTCTCCCCGGCCTGCCAGGATTCCCTGTATCTGGATTTTTTCCATGCAGCCGTAGGAATAAGCCCATCCCTTTCGTGGGCCAGGTTAACCCCGGTAAGCCGTCCCAGCCCCGCGCCGTTAGCATACTGGGCAAGCACATCCACACCAAGCTTTTCACCGGTTTGATAGAAAAAGACGTCACAGGACTGGGCCATGGCGTCCACCACGCTAATTTCACCGTGGCCGTGACGATTCCAGCACTGGTAACGCCGGTTGCCGAACCGGTAAAAACCGGGGCAATAAGAGGTTGAGTTTCTGTCAATCGCCTTTTCTTCCAAACCGGCAAGGGCCGTAATGATTTTGTAGGTGGATGCCGGGGGATACTCGGCCTGGATCGCTTTATTATTCATGGGACGTCCGGGATCGTCCATCAGCGTCCGCCATTTCTTTGTGGAAATCCCGCCGATAAAATCGTTCTGGTCAAAACTGGGGGTGGAGGCCATGACAAGGACATCCCCGTTGGACGGATCAATGGCCACAACGGCCCCGTCCTTGCCTGTCAGCAGCTCCTCGGCACGCTGCTGAAGCTTTAGATCAAGGGTCAGGCTCAGATCATTGCCGGACTGCGGTTCAACCGTTTTCAACACTTTGATCACCCTGCCGTTCACGTCCACTTCCACCTGACGCCCCCCCCTGCGGCCCTGGAGGAAAGACTCAAAACTTTTTTCCACACCGTAACGGCCGATGGAATCGCCGGACCTAAGATTGGGATATTGTCCGCTTTCAAGCTCTTTGCGGTTGATCTGCCCCAGGTACCCCAGAAGATGGGCGGCGGTTTTTTTATATATATAATGTCGGGTGGGTTCGATATCGATATAGATGCCGGGCAGGTCAAACTGGTGCGCCTCGACAATGGCCAATTGATCCCGGGTAATATCCCGTTTCAGGGTAAGGGGCTTATAAAACGCCGCCCTTCCCGCTTTTTCGATACTGTCCATCAGGTCTTCGTAAGGCTCGTCAATGAGCATGGCAAGGCGGCTTACCGTCTCCCTCAAGGGATTGGCATCCTCTAAAACAATGGTGAGATCAAAGGCTGGCCGGTTATCCACAAGCAGGTTGTTCTGCCGGTCGTAAATCAACCCCCGTGAGGATTTGATGCTTTTCAGCCGGACACAGTTGGTTTTGGAAAGCCGCCGGAACTCCTCCCCCTTGATCAGTTGAAGATACATCAGGCGAAGGAAAAGCAATGAAAATACGGCAATGATGCAAAGACTGGCCCCGATCAACCGCTGCTTAATCCAGTCCCGGTCGGGATTTTTGTTGATTCCGGCCACCCTACCCCCTGTACTTTCGTGCCATCTCACGGCGCATGTAACGAATAATAAACACGTAGTTCTGCCGCAGGACATTGGTCACCCACACCCCCACAGGGATGAACACCACCCCCCAGAAGAGCTGTCGGATCACCAGGGAATAATCCACGGAGGCAATCCCTGCCTGCCCGTGGGTGACAAAGACCGAAAACAGAATCAACACCTGCTGTATGGCCACGGCAATGAGACTTACGGTCATCATGAACAAGGCGCTGCGCTGGAATACGAATTGCTTGAACATCTGGACCACAAGAAAAACCCACAGGTAGGAAAACACGTGCAAAAAGAATGGCCCCCCCGAAAGGCTGTCCATTAAGATTCCGATGACGACAATGGCCGCCACCGCAGTATACCCCGAATAGGCAAGGCTCAGATAGAGTGCCACGATGATCAGGGTATCAAAACACTGGGAAAACCATGTGAATTCGGGAAATACAACGGTCTGGCAGATAATAAGACCCAGGGTTACCATGAAGAAAAACGAAAAATTCATCATGCCCGTATCCCCCCGGCCTTATTCACCATTCTTGTATACCAACACGTCCTCAAGCTTGTCAAAATCCACACTTGTTTCGATCACAATATCCTGAAACAACTGGGAATGTTCCTTTTTCACATCCAGAATCCGGCCGATTTTCAATCCCTTGGGAAACACCTGATCCAAACCGGATGATACAATCATTTCGCCTGGCATCACCTCGTCTTTGCGCAATGTGTAAACAAAGGAACAGGTATCTTCGTTATTTCCCTTGACCATCCCCCTGACCCGGCTGTTCTGGACCAGGGCATCCACGGCGGAGTTCCTGTCCGTGATCAGCAGCACCCGGGAATAGCTTGCCGCCACATGGATGATCTGTCCGACAATACCCTCAGAGACAAGTACGGGGGAGCCTTTGATAATCCCGTCGGACTCCCCCTTATCGATCATTATGGTTTTTACCCAGGGCGATGGGTCCCGGGCAATGACCTGGGCGGCCACATAGGTGGCCGGCTTGGACCCGGTGAAGTTCACAAACTTCCGGAGACGTGCATTCTCCAGCTCCAGCTCTTCATACCGGTTCTGAATTTCAGTGGCTTTTGCCAGACGGGCCTTTAAACGCCCGTTTTCCTCCACAGCCAGAACCGCTGTAAAATAGGTCCGCCACACGCCCTCCGTAAACCCGAGGGTCCGGGTTACCACATATTGGAACGGCGAAGTCACGGAGACGGCAAGGCGCTTTATACCACTGACCGGAACAGAGTCCCGGCTGGTCATGGTGATAACGATAAAATTTACCGCAATGAACACGCCCGCCAGGACGACAATAATCATCCGTCGGGAAAACATGTATCAGCTGATGACCACTTCTTTCAGGATTTCAATGGAGTCCAGGGATTTACCGCATCCCAGTGCCACTGTCGACAGGGGATCATCCGTGACAACGATGGGCAGCCCGCTCTTTTCCTTGAGCAGTTTGTCAAGGTTCTTCAACAGAGCCCCGCCGCCGGTGAGAACGATACCGGAGTCCACAATATCAGCGGCCAGTTCCGGGGGTGTCTGTTCCAGGGCAATACGGACGGTTTCCACGATGGCATCGATCTGTTCGGAGATGGCCACCCGGACCTCTTCGGAGTCGATGGCCAGAATTTTGGGAATACCGGAAACCAGGTCCCGCCCTTTGACCTCGATGGTTTCCAAATGCTCCGGATCAGGGTAGGCGTTACCGATGGTGGTTTTGATGATTTCAGCGGTGCGCTCACCTATGAGCAGGTTGTATTTTCTTTTGATGTGCTGGCTGATGGAAGAGTCCATCTTGTCACCCGCCACCCTCAAAGACCGGGTGTACACCACACCGGCCAGGGAGATTACGGCCACTTCCGTGGTACCGCCGCCGATATCAACCACCATGTTACAGGTGGGTTCGGTGATGGGCAGACCGGCACCGATGGCTGCGGCCATTGGCTCTTCGATAAGGAACACCTCCCTTGCACCGGCAGATTCGGCAGACTCTCTTACCGCCCGTTTTTCCACCTGGGTGATGCCTGATGGCACGGCAATGATAATCCGGGGACGAACCAGTGTTTTTCTATTGTTATGAACTTTACGGATAAAATGCTTGAGCATGGCCTCGGTAACTTCAAAGTCGGCAATGACCCCGTCCCGCATGGGCCGGATGGCAACGATATTGCCCGGTGTACGCCCCAGCATCCGTTTTGCCTCAAGCCCTACGGCCAGCACTTTGTTTTTCGAACGTTTGTCCGTTCTCACTGCAACAACAGAGGGTTCACTCAATACGATCCCTTTCCCCTTCACGTAAACCAAGGTATTCGCTGTTCCAAGGTCGATGGCAAGGTCGTTGGAAAAGGCGCCAAGCAGCGTATCTGTTACAAAGTTCATTTGTCCTCTTTCACACAAGTATATGGTTGAAGATGCACGTCTTTTGAAAAAACATTATTAAAAGATATTTGCTAACAAACTTACACAAATTTTACAAGAATAAAAGTGTTTCACACCTGTATATTTGTATTGGAATTTGATGAGGCGATTTCATGGATCAAATTGTGTATCCGCGGCCTGAATTCCTTTATTTTCCAATTGTCACGGCTGGGATGGACCCGGTTGGTGAGCAGCACCACCACCCGCCCTGTTTCAGGCGCCATCCACAGGGAAGTGCCTGTGAATCCCAGATGGCCGATGCCGTTGCGCGGGAACCCGGTTCCGGCAGAGGAATTTCCCCCGGACGGTGTGTCGAACCCCGCCACACGGCTCCTGCCGGCAGCCTTCTGCATGAAAGATTGCAACACCTTGGGCCTGAGGACTTTGGGATGGCCGTTTCCCAGTGCTTTTAAAATTTCATCACCGAGCCTGTACACGGACAGTGCGTCTCCGAAAAGCCCGGCATGGCCTTCGATCCCCCCGGCGGCCCAGGCATTTTCATCCTCCACCTCCCCGGCCATCACCCTGCCCCGCCAGGGGCACCTGGACGTGGGCACAATATCTTCGAAGCTGGCCGGATTCTCCTTGGCCTTAAGATCAATGAAAAACAATCGCTCCAGCCCCAAAGGCGCATAGATACGTTGCCGTACAAAGCGGTCCAGACGCTGCCCCGAGACCGTCTCCACGACACGGGCCAGGAGCATAAATCCCAGATCGCTGTAAAGCTCATTTTCCCCCGGCAACCCTTCCAGCGGTTCGGAAAGAATCATCTGACAAAGCTTATATCTGGGATTCGGATCCTTTGGATCAATACGTTTGAAATATGCCCGGTGGGCCGGCAGCCCCGAGGTATGCCGAAGCAGCATATCCAAGGTGATATCAGCCTTGTCCGTATCTTTAACGCCAGGCAACAACTCTGACAGGGGTGAGGACAATGCCATAAGACCCTCCCCGATCAATTCGGACACAGCCAACGTGGTGGCCAAGGGCTTTGTCAGGGACGCCAGGTCATAGACGGATGACGGGGTTACCTTTCTGTTTCCCGCCTGATCACAGGTACCGGCAGCACCGTGAAACATTATCTTACCGGACTCCGCCCAGAGCAGCACCGCCCCGGGAAAAACCCCGCCGGAAACGGCCCGGTTCATTTCTTGGGCTAATTCAGGGATATGGGTCACGCGTCATTCTCCCAGATGATCCGGGACCGGTCTGCATCCATCACCACCTGCTGCCCCATGATAAGAGATCGGTTGGTTTCTCCGTGGCCGGACTCAAGCCCCATCATTACGGGGATATCCATACCACCGAATACCTCTGAAACAATTTCGGGGATATAATCCGGGTTGGCGCAATCTTCGAAAGATCCCGTAACAACCCCTTTTATGGAGGCAAAACCCCCCGCCATTTTCATCTGGGACAGCATCCGGTCGATTTTGTAGGCCGGCTCCCCCACATCCTCTAAAAAGAGGATACCTCCGGAAAAATCCGGTTGATAGGGCGTACCGATCATGTGCACCAGGGTGGCAAGATTGCCCCCGACAAGCCGTCCTTTGGCCCTGCCCCCGGCAAGACACCTGGCATCCGGGACGGCAATTTCGGTCAACGCTCCGGTGAGCGCCCGGTAGACCCCCTCCAGGGTCGTCTGGTTGGCCTTTGCTAAAGAGACCAGGTTCGGGCCGTGAACCGCTTCCACACCTTCCTTGGCGACCAGGGCGGCGATCAAGGCAGTGGCATCGGAAAAGCCGATAAATAGGGTGGGATTGCGCCGGATAGTATCCCAGTCCAGAAAATCCAGAATCCGCATGGCCCCGAATCCCCCGCGCACGGAGATGACAGCCTTCACCTCGGGGTCTAAAAACAACCGGCTTACGATACCGGCCCTTGCCCTGTCCGTTCCGGCAAGATATCTCAACTTTCCGAAAATTTCCTCGTGTACCCGGGTTCTGAACCCCATATCGTTCAGACAGCCAAGCCCTTTATCAAAGAGCCTTCGGTCAAACCGTGCAGACGGCGCCGCGACCCCGATAATATCTCCTTTTTTCAGTGAAATGCCCATATGTAAATCGAATAATACCTCTTTTTACTTAAA
>MDTD01074789.1_pt1 | contig 11322 bp, 11 predicted proteins | sample 811221 | NCBI WGS metagenome assembly MDTD01 (sample SAMN05326646, study PRJNA326480) | marine metagenome | isolation source: seawater | place: Pacific Ocean: South West | collected 2011
GACGCCCAGACAGGCGCGTTACAAGAGCTGAAAGTCCGTCAGGTCCATAATAGTCAATCACGCCTTTGTCACCATGTGTCCATAATAGCTGGCCAAAACGCACAGCTGGCTGAACAAAAATTCGATCATACAGCTCATCAAAATACCATTTGTTTAAAAGGAACTGATAAACTGCACCGGCCCCATTCGCGAGAGTGGCCGGCAGCCATGGCAGAACAACATAAGCAATAAAGGCACTTAAAACCCCCGCTGAAGCCAACCCTATGGGTAACAGCTTGACCCAGGTCGGAACATGATGAGCAGCTTCCATCGCCTGATGTGTGGGCAGAATAAACAGCGAATTACCCCAAAATTGCTGCCAATGATGACCAACAAACAAGTCATAGCCCATCCAGCCTGCAAATATTGCCCCCAGTGCAAGCGGAACAAGCGGTAATGTCATCACATTCGGACTTTCATGAACATGCGCCATCACGTCATCACTTGCCCTGGGGGTGCCGTGAAAGGCTAGAATCAGAAGACGCCAGCTGTAAAATGCGGTCAGCAAGGCCGCTGCACACCCCAGCCAGAAGGCAAGCAAACCAACATCAGTGTGCGCACCATAAGCAGCTTCTAAAATCATATCTTTTGAATAGAACCCGGCAAAAAACGGAAATCCCGCTAAGGCAAGAGAGCCTATCCACATCATCGCATAAGTAACCGGGATTTGGCGCCACACCCCCCCCATCTTCCGCAGGTCCTGCTCATCTGACAGGGCATGAATTACAGACCCTGCTCCTAAAAACAGAAGCGCTTTGAAAAAGGCATGCGTAGTAAGATGGAACATCGCAGCCGGATAGGCAGACACTCCTGCCGCGAAAAACATATATCCCAGCTGTGAGCATGTAGAATAGGCAATAACACGTTTGATATCAAACTGGGTCATCCCGATTGAAGCCGCAAAAATAGCGGTCAACGCGCCGACAAATGTTATCATATCTAACGCGAAAGGTGCATATTCAATAACCGGTGACATCCGACAGACCAAAAATACACCTGCTGTCACCATGGTCGCGGCATGAATAAGCGCAGATACAGGGGTAGGCCCCTCCATTGCATCCGGCAACCAGGTATGAAGCCCCAATTGTGCGGATTTCCCCATTGCGCCAATAAAGAGCAGAACAGAGACCACTTCCAACGCTGGTAACGGTACGCCAAAAATGCCGAGCATTGCAGACTGATAACTGGCGATAGACGCAAATATATAATCAAAGCTAACAGAACCAGTCAGCGCAAAAATAGCCAAAATACCTAATACAAAACCAAAATCTCCAACCCGGTTCACTACAAATGCCTTCATGGCAGCTGTATGTGCAGATTCTTTATGGTACCAGAAGCCAATCAAGAGATATGAGGCAACGCCAACACCCTCCCAGCCAAAGAACAACTGCACCAGATTATCCGCGGTAACCAGCATCAGCATGGCGAAAGTAAATAGGCTGAGATAAGCCATGAAGCGGGCAATGGATTTGTCATGATGCATATAACCAACAGAGTAGATATGCACACAGGATGAAACACCCGTAACAACGATTAGCATTACAGCTGTCAGCGTATCAAAACGCAGGGTCCAATGCGCCTGAAAGCTACCTGAACCAATCCATCTGCTAACATTAACAATGGCCTGTTCACCGCCCAATGCAATTGTTCCAAAGGCAAAACAAGATAGAATAAAAGACAGACATACGCCTGTAATACTGACCGTAACAGCAGCGCCGTCTAATTTCCGGAGTGAGAATAGGCCAGCAGCGATTGCGCCAAACAGCGGCAGAAACACAATGGCTTTGTAAAACATCTTCTGCCTCAGCCTTTCATCACGTTAATATCTTCAACCGCAATTGACCCACGATTGCGAAAATAAACCACCAGAATGGCAAGACCAATTGCTGCTTCAGCGGCTGCAACAGTAAGGATAAACAAAGAAAAGATTTGCCCAGTCAAATCAGAAGAATAGGCCGAAAAGGCAACCATATTGATGCTGACAGATAATAGGATCAACTCAATTGACATCAGAATGGTGATGACATTTTTTCTGTTGATAAAAATACCAAACACGCCAAACACAAATAAAATACCAGCCACCGTCAGATAATGGGCCAGGGTAATTTCCCCCATCATTGCCCTGCCTCCTCTGCACCTTTGCCAGATTGAACTTTTGCTAGTCTAACTGTTTCTAGCCTTGTCCGGCGGTTCTGCTCTGCAATAACCTGCCGGCGCACCCCAGACCTCCGCCTCAAAGTCAGGGCAATTGCCCCAACCATAGCAACCAGCAGAATAAGGCCAGCCAATTGGAATAGATAAATATAATCGGTATATATCACCTGACCCAAGGCCCGTGTGTTATGAACACCCTGCTGAGCAGGCAAACTTGTCGACATATCAGAATATTCAAAGAAGGTTACGAACAGTTCAGCAATCAAAACGCCGCCGACCACAAGCCCAAGTGGACGATATTTCTGAAAGCCTTCGCGCAATTCAGAAAAGTTAATATCCAACATCATCACGACAAACAAAAATAGAACTGCGACTGCTCCAACATAGACAACGACAAGAAGCATTGCCAGAAATTCAGCATTCAGCAAAATAAAAAGACCGGCTGCGTTAAAGAACGCCAAGATTAGAAATAACACTGAATGAACCGGGTTACGCGACGAGATCACCATCAGACCCGACAGGCAGGTCATAAGCGCGAACAGATAAAAAAAACCTGAAGAAATCATTTTATCTCAGCTCCCAAATCTGTCTGGCTACCGCCACTTTGCATCAGCTGCCAGATTACGGGCAATTTCTGCTTCCCACCTGTCACCATTTGCCAGCAGCTTTTCCTTATCATAGAACAGCTCTTCACGGGTCTCAGTGGCAAATTCAAAGTTCGGACCTTCAACAATCGCGTCAACCGGACACGCCTCTTGACAAAAACCGCAATAAATACATTTAGTCATATCAATGTCATAACGAGTTGTCCGTCGAGATCCGTCAAGACGGGGTTCAGCTTCAATTGTAATGGCTTGTGCCGGACAAACCGCTTCACACAACTTACAAGCAATACAGCGTTCCTCACCATTTGGGTAGCGGCGCAACACATGCTCGCCTCTGAAACGCGGCGACAAATAGCCCTTTTCATAGGGATAATTTAAGGTCACTTTTGGCTTGAAAAAATATTTCAGTGTCAGAAATAGGCCCCTAGCCAATTCCAGCAACAGAAAAGACCGTAATGCATTCACCATCGCGCTCATAACAATTTTCCTTATCTCCTATATTTACCCGCCAAGAACCGGCAGGTTGTCTGTTGCTACTAAAAATCCAGCTGTCAGAACTACGTAAATCAATGAGAAAGGGAGAAAGATCTTCCATCCCAGACGCATCAACTGGTCATAACGGTAGCGCGGTGTTGTTGCCCGCACCCACAAAAAAACAAATAACACCAAACAGATTTTCAGGATAAACCAAAAAGGCCCAGGTAAAAGATTAAAAGGTGCAATGTTAACTGGTGGCAACCACCCCCCTAAAAAAAGAATAGTCGTCATTGCGCTCATCAGGATCATATTTGCATATTCTCCTAAAAAAAACAGAGCAAAGCTCATTGATGAATATTCAACAAAATACCCAGCCACTAATTCAGACTCACCTTCCGGCAAGTCAAAAGGAGCACGGTTTGTTTCAGCTAGTGTTGAAATGAAAAATACAACAAACATCGGGAAAAGCGGCAGGGCAAACCACATATCCCGCTGCGCTTCCACAATTAAGGACAAATTCAAAGAGCCAACACAAATCAGAACATTGATGATTACAAGCCCCATCGACACTTCATAAGACACCATCTGTGCGGCAGAGCGAAGTGCACCTAAAAACGCGTATTTCGAATTGCTGGCCCATCCAGCCATGATTACGCCGTAAACCCCTAATGAGCTGATCGCAAACAAATAGAGAATACCCACATTAACATCCGCTAGAACTAGTCCCTCCCCAAACGGAATTACAGCCCAGGCCACGAGAGCGAGCACAAAGGTCAGCATAGGCGCGATGATGAAAACAGTCTTATCTGCACCAGCAGGAAGAATGGTTTCTTTAGCCATCAGCTTCAGAGCATCAGCAAAAGGCTGAAATAAACCAAATGGGCCGACAACATTTGGCCCCTTTCGCAATTGCATAAAACCAATAACACGGCGTTCTGCAAGTGTCAGATAAGCAACACCGATCAAAAGCGGGATGACCACAGCCATGACCTTCGCGACCATCCAAGCTAATTCGATATACCAAATCTGTTCCATCAGTCTTTCCCCTCGCCTTGCTGTCTATTCCGCAGCCAAACTCGGCCTATGAGACTGAATGGATTGATGACATTCTGCCATCGTTTCTGATGTACGCGATATCGCGCAGGTCATATGAAATTGGTTCAAACTGGCTGAGACAGGTTCATCTGAGAGCTTGCCTGCCCGCCCGAATTTACCCCATTTTGAGGGCAGTATTTCATCCAAAGCAGCAAATGAAGATGTGGCTGCAATTAAGCTGCCACGTAGGTCAGCTGCTGTATCAAACGGCAGGGTTTTTCCAACATGTTCAGATACAGCTCTTATGATTGCCCAATCTTCTTTCGCGTCACCAGGAGGAAATGTGGCGCGGCGGGCCATCTGAACGCGGCCCTCAAAATTCACATATAAGCCATCTTTTTCGGTATACGCGGCGCCAGGCAAAATCACATCCGCAGCTGCGGCCCCTGCATCACCGTGATGGCCCTGATAAATAACAAAACTGTTGGCGAGAGCTGATGTATTAACCTCGTCCGCTCCCAGCAGCCAGACCAGCTTCATTTGACCCTTTGCCGCTGCTTTCAGAATGCCAGCCACATTCTTACCGCCCTTTCCAGGTACGAAACCTATATCAAGACCAGCAACACGCGCAGCAGCGGTATGCAAAACATTAAACCCATTCCAGCTGTCCGTAACCATGCCTGTTTTATCAGCGATTTCACGAGCAATACCTAAAATCACCTCACCATCGGCACGCCGCAATGCGCCCATCCCAAGAATTATCATGGGGCGTTTTGCTTTTTTCAGCGTCTTCGCAAATTCATGACTACCAGTGGCCAGCTGTTTAAGGACAGATATATCAGCACCTAGTTGGATTACAGGGTAAGTCAGATCTACTTCAGAGCCAATCACGGCAATTGGCGTTCTGTTATTCAAAAAATTGCGTCTAATGCGGGCATTCATCACTGCCGCCTCGATGCGCGGGTTACTGCCAACGATCAAAATTGCATCAGCATCATCTATCCCGGAAATTGTGGTGTTAAACAGATAAGATGCGCGCAGCTTGTCGCTTAGCTTTGCTCCATCCTGACGGCAGTCAATGTTTGGACTGCCCAATTTATCAAACAGGCTTTTCAGCCCAAACATGGCTTCTGCGTCAATCTGATCGCCGGCAATTGCTGCCATTTGTGTTGGTTTTGTTTTTTTAATTTTTGCTGTTACGGCCGCAAATGCTTTATCCCAGCTGACTGGGTGAAGGCGACCATCCTCGCCGCGCAGATAGGGTTTATCCAAGCGCTGACGCCGCAATCCATCAATTGCATAACGTGTTTTATCCGAAATCCATTCTTCATTGATGTCTTCATTTAGACGTGGCAAAACACGCATCACCTGACTTCCTCTTGCATCAATGCGGATATTACTGCCCATCGCATCCATTACATCAATTGATTCCACTTTGTTTAATTCCCATGGTCTGGCCACAAAAGCGTAGGGACGTGATGTAAGTGCGCCCACCGGACACAAATCAATAACGTTTGCAGATAATTCACTAGCTAGGGTCTGTTCCAAATAAGTGGTGATCTCAACATTCTCACCGCGGCCAATTGCACCCAAATTCGGCGCCCCTGCAATTTCTGTTGAAAACCGGACACAGCGCGTACAATGGATACACCGTGTCATCACAGTTTTAATCAAAGGCCCCATGTGTTTTTCACTTACAGCCCGTTTATTTTCAGAATAACGTGACGCGTCATGACCATAACCCATCGCTTGATCCTGCAAATCACATTCGCCACCCTGATCGCAAATCGGACAATCAAGAGGATGATTGACAAGCAGAAATTCCATTACCCCTTCCCGCGCTTTTTTGATGCGCTCTGACTTTGTATCAATCACCATCCCATCACCAGCAGGCATGGCACAAGACGCGATGGGCTTTGGTGCACGCTCCATATCCACCAGGCACATACGGCAATTACCCGCAATTGACAGCCGCTCATGATAACAGAAACGCGGAATTTCGGCTCCGGCTTCTTCACACGCCTGAAGGACCGTTGCCCCTTCCTCTACTTCGACCTCAACACCGTCAACGATTAGCTTTGGCATAACACAATCTCTTTATTCTGCAGCACTGACCACGGCCTGATGAGCTGCAATACGGCGCTCAATTTCAGGCCGAAAATGCTTGATCAATCCCTGTATCGGCCAGGCTGCCGCATCGCCAAGAGCGCAAATGGTATGACCTTCGACTTGCCGGGTAACCTGCTCAAGAGTTTCGATTTCATAGATTTCCGCTTCACCGCGCACAAGTCGATCCATCATTCGCCACATCCAGCCTGTACCTTCACGGCAAGGTGTGCATTGTCCACAACTTTCATGCTTATAAAAATAAGACAAACGAGCAATAGCCCTCACAATATCTGTGCTTTTATCCATCACTATAATACCAGCTGTGCCCAATCCGGTCCCTGCTGCACGAAGCGCATCAAAATCCATAGTCATAGTCTCGCAGACGTCTTTTGGCATCAGCGGTGTGGAAGACCCGCCAGGAATAATCGCCAGAAGATTTTTCCATCCCCCACGCACACCGCCAGCATGTTTTTCTATTAACTCTTTTAACGGGATGCCCATTTCTTCTTCCACGTTACAGGGCTTATTAACATGACCAGAAATGCAAAACAGCTTTGTGCCAGTGTTATTTTCCTTACCTAAACCAGCAAACCAGGCTCCACCTCTTCGCAATATTGTCGGTGCGACTGCAATCGATTCAACGTTATTTACTGTGGTTGGACAGCCATAAAGACCTACGCCAGCTGGAAAAGGTGGCTTTAAACGAGGTTGGCCCTTCTTGCCCTCAAGCGATTCAAGCAATGCTGTCTCTTCGCCACAGATATAAGCACCCGCACCACGATGAAGGTAAACATCAAATGCCCAACTAGATCCGGCAGCGTTTGCACCTAACAGCCCGGCATTATATGCCTCATCAATGGCTGCCTGCAAAACCCTATACTCATTATAAAATTCGCCGCGAACATAGATATAGGCCGCATTGGCGCGCATTGCAAAACCTGCAACAACACAGCCCTCGATTAGCTTATGTGGTTCATGCCGGATAATATCTCTGTCTTTGCATGTTCCTGGCTCAGATTCATCAGCATTGACAACCAGATAATGCGGGCGCGCACCAACTTCCTTTGGCATAAATGACCACTTCAGACCAGTTGGAAACCCTGCACCACCCCTGCCCCGCAGGCCAGAGGCTTTCATTTCCTCAACAATCGCATCATGGCCGCGGGCAAGTATAGCTGCTGTGTTATCCCAATCACCGCGTTCCCTTGCGCCGGCAAGACCAGCATCACCCCAGCCATACAAGTTCGTGAAAATTCTATCCTTATCTGCCAGCATCACCTACTCCGAGTCACCTTCTTTTTCACAACTTTAAGTGTTGTTGCCCCATCTTCTGATTCTGATCCCTGACGGCCGATCACAGAGCCAAATTCTGGCTGGTTGTCATCAGCTAATTCATTCAACAGTCTAGCTGTTGCCTGATAATCCATGTCCTCATAGAAATCATCATTAACCTGCAAAATAGGCGCGTTTACACATGCTCCTAGACATTCCACTTCCAATAACGAGAATTTGCCACATGCTGACATTTCGCCAGAAACAATGTTCAGCTTGTCCTTGATACAGCGACTAATGTCATCAGATCCCCGCAACATACACGGTGTTGTACCGCAAACCTGAAGATACCATTTACCCACCGGCTTTAGGTTAAACATCGTGTAAAAGCTTGCAACCTCCAGAACGCGCATCACCGGCAGTTCCAGCCGCTCTGCAACTGCTTCAATAGCTTTCATCGGAATCCAGTTATCATTCTGTTTTTGCACAATATATAACAGAGATTTTACAGCACTGGCTTGCCGGCCAGCAGGATATTTTGCAATTTGCTGCTTTATTTCTGCTTCACTTTCAGTTGTAAAACTGAAGGTTTCAGGCTGATTTTCGGCAATAAGGGTTGAAATACTCATCTGTCAATTTCACCAAATACAACATCCAATGAGCCAATAATCGCGACTGAATCCGCTAGCATATGCCCTCGCGACATGTAATCGACAGCAGCCATGAAATAATATCCTGGAGCACGCAGACGTGCCCTATAAGGCTTATTTGTACCATCTGCAACTAGATAGACACCGAATTCACCCTTTGGAGCCTCAACAGCTGTGTAACTGTCTCCTTCAGGAAGGTGAAATCCTTCTGTGTAAAGCTTGAAATGATGGATAAGGGCTTCCATAGATTGCTTCATCTCGCCCCGGCGCGGAGGAGTCACCTTGTTATTTTCAGCCAGAACCGGCCCGTCAGGCATTGTTTCAATAACTTGTCTGATAATGCGCAGTGACTGTTTCATCTCTTCAATTCGCACTAAATACCGGGCGTAACAGTCTCCTGTTGTGCCAACAGGAACATCAAAATCCATCTCTGCATAGCTGTCATAAGGCTGGGCTTTACGCAAATCCCACGCATGTCCAGTTGCCCGCAACACAGGGCCAGTTATGCCCAGGTCAAGCGCTTCTTCAAATGACAACACGCCAATATCAACAGTACGCTGTTTAAAAATACGATTATTTGTCAATAATGACTCAAGGTCAGTAATAAATTCAGGAAACTTATCTGCCCAGGCAAGTATATCATCTGTCAGTCCATTAGGAAGATCCTGATGAACACCACCAGGGCGAAAATAAGCGGCATGCAAGCGTGCGCCGGATGCCCGCTCGTAAAATTCCATCAGCGCTTCACGTTCTTCAAACCCCCACAAAAGCGGAGTCATTGCTCCCACATCAATGGCAAATGTGGTCAGATTTAAAACGTGATTCAGTATGCGACCAATCTCGCAATACAGGACTCTGATATGCTGAGCACGTTTCGGCACCTCAATCACAAGAGCCTTTTCAATTGCAAGCGCCCATGCATGCTCCTGATTCATCGGCGAGACGTAATCAAGCCGGTCAAAATAAGGCAAGGCCTGAAGATAGGTTTTATTTTCAATTAGCTTTTCTGTGCCTCGATGCAAAAGCCCTACATGCGGGTCTGCGCGGTCTATAATTTCTCCATCCATTTCAAGAACTAGGCGAAGCACTCCATGCGCTGCAGGGTGCTGCGGACCGAAATTCAGGGTTAATGGCCGAATCTGCATCTCACCCATTTATTAGCTCTCACTTTCCATCTTATCAGCTGCTGTTTTATTTGCTGCATTTATCTCCATGCCTTCTAATTGCACACCTTCCCAAGGGCTGAGAAAATCAAAATCGCGATATTCCTGTGTCAGCTTTACAGGCTCATAAACGACGCGGCGTTCAGTATCATTGTACCGCACCTCAGCATATCCAGTCAGAGGAAAATCTTTACGCAACGGATGACCTTCAAAACCATAATCGGTGAGCAGGCGTCGTAAATCAGTATGCCCTGAAAAGAAAATCCCAAACATATCCCAAACTTCTCGCTCTGCCCAGTTAGCCGAGGCAAAAACATCAATGGCTGATGGCACAACATCGCCATCTGCAATAGATGTGACAATGCGCAGGCGAGCATTCAAGTCAAGAGATAGCATCTGGTAAATTATTTCGAAGCGAGCAACCTTCTCTGGAAAATCGACAGCCGTCAAATCACTTAATTGTTTGAACTGAAGGACCGGATCGTCACGAACTGTTTTCAGCACATAAAGTAATTCATCAACTTTACAGCGCAAACGTATTTCCCCGCCTGAAGCGTCCAGTTGCACGCCCTCACCGAACAGAGAAGATAACCGGTCAACTATCACTACGCGCTGCTTTTCGAAATCTGACATTTCGTTGCCTTCTGGCACAATCTCATGTGTTGTGGAAGAACCCGTCATTTTTGTCCTGTCGTCATAATTCACTGAGGCTTTGTGGTAGTCAGCCTTTGATTGCTAAATCGCCTAACACCTCACGTCCGGGCAATCGTTCCTGTCCGTTTAATTTTTTTCTGCAACTGTAGCAATCCATAAACCAGAGCTTCTGCCGTGGGAGGACAGCCAGGAACGTAAACGTCAACCGGAACAATCCGGTCACAGCCCCGTACCACGGCATAAGAATAATGATAATAACCACCGCCATTCGCACATGAACCCATTGACAGCACCCAACGTGGCTCTGGCATCTGGTCGTACACGCGGCGCAATGCAGGCGCCATTTTATTGGTCAATGTACCAGCGACGATCATAACGTCTGATTGACGTGGACTCGGCCTGAAAAGCATACCGTATCGGTCGAGGTCGTAACGGCTGGCTGCAGAATGGATCATTTCAACGGCACAGCAAGCTAAGCCAAAAGTCATTGGCCACAAAGAGCCGGACCGCGCCCAGTTAAAAAGCTTGTCAGCCTTGGCAATGACAAAACCACGATTTGTTATCTCATCAGTAACGGCATTCAAAACAGCGTCTTGATCTGCTCCTGGTGGAATTGGCTTTTCTAATGTCGGACCATTAAACCCATTAGGTAGCAGTGGCTTTTCGCTTATTCCCATTCTAAAGCTCCTTTTTTCCACTCATAAACAAAGCCAATAGTAAGAACAGAAAGAAACACCATCATTGACCAAAATCCATACATACCTATGTCCCCAAGTGCGACAGCCCAGGGAAATAGAAAAGCAATTTCAAGGTCAAAAATTATAAACAGTATAGCCACTAAATAGAAGCGAACATCAAAAGGTTTACGTGAGTCATCAAACGCATCAAAACCGCACTCATATGCCGTCAATTTTTCAATATCAGGCTTTTGCGAACCTACCACAAATGCGCCAATAACAAACGCAGCAGACAACCCGGTTGCGATAGCCATGAAGACAGCAATTGGCAGATATTCGCTTAAGTAAAATTCCATTATTTTGTTCCCACGCTGAAAAGACCGTTAATAAACGACCTGTAATTCGCTTGCTTAAGCCAACCGGCCCAAAATTGCAAGTCGCAAAGGGCCGGTTTTCCTCACTTCAGAATGGTTTTTCACGCAAAGTC
>MDTD01036927.1_pt1 | contig 11321 bp, 10 predicted proteins | sample 811221 | NCBI WGS metagenome assembly MDTD01 (sample SAMN05326646, study PRJNA326480) | marine metagenome | isolation source: seawater | place: Pacific Ocean: South West | collected 2011
AATGATATTTATAATGAATCTCCATTTATACATGAAAAATTTTTGTACTTAATAAAAAATGAGGATGATTATGAGTATGGATTTGGGTTTGTTCATGAAGCTATGTGGGGTGGAAGTACATATGTGAATGGAAAATTTCCAAGCTCATTTAATGATTTTTTAAAAGTAATTATAAGTGCTGATGGAGAAAAAATGGAAGGACAAATACATGAAAATGCTTTAGGTAATCATTTAGGAATTTGGGATTTTTACTATAAAAAAAATAAACAAATCCAATGTTTTAAAATTCTATTATCAGCATTTTTTTGAAGATACCAGCGGCTTAAGATTTCAAAATAGATTTGATGGTTTATGGGGTTTTGAATATAATGATCTATCTTCAAAGTTTAATTTTTTAGTAGAATACATTAATACTAGTAATCAGGATAGGGATCCACCTTATGTGAATGAAAATTATTATAATCACAGTGAATACACATTAGGTTGGAGTTATAAAGGCTATGTTATTGGCAACCCATTTCTTAATAACATCAATAATAATCCATCTAAAGTTATTCACGCAGCTATCAGCAATAGTGATTTTAATAATTATAAATTTAAAATTTTACTTTCAAAAAGAATAGATATGAATGATACATTAAAATATTCATTAAGTATTGGAAAAGTTTTTAAAAACTTTACAACATCGATTTTATTCAATGGTTCAGAATCAAAGAATATAGGTTTAAGAATTTTTTACGATATATAATTTCTCTCAATTAAATCACAAATTATATGTCCAATTAAGATATGCATCTCTTGAATACGTTGAGTACTTTTCGAATCTACATTAATATTTAAGTCCGAAATACTTCTTAACTTACCGCCATCATTTCCAGTAAGAGAAATGACTTTAATTCCAGATTTTTTTGCATAAGTTGCTGCATTATTAATATTCATGGAGTTGCCACTAGTTGAAAGTCCGATTAAAACATCATCTTTTTTACCATTAGCTTGTAATTGACGGGTAAAAATATTTTCAAAAGAGTCATCATTTGACCAAGCTGTCAAAAAAGCAGTATCAACATTTAAGCATATTGAATTAAATGGTTTGATTTTATTTTTATGCATTCCCCCAATTAATTCAGCAGATAAGTGATTTGCCTGAGATGCACTTCCACCATTACCACACCAAAAAATTTTTGAACCATTATTTATAGCATTAGTCATTATTTCAATAGCTTTATCAATTTTTAACTCATCAAACTTTTTGACAGTCTCTGAGTGTTCATCAATAAATTGTCTAATCAATTTTTTATTCATTTGTTTTAATATAATTATTTATCTCGTCAATTGTAACAGTGGCAGTTCCAGTCTTACTAACTGCTAATGCAGAAGCATTAATAGCAAATTCTGCAGATTTTAGAATATCTTTGGTGACGGCAAATGCTAAACCTATGCTTGAAATAACTGTATCACCGGCTCCTGTAACGTCAGGCGTTTTTACCAATCTTGCTTTTAAGTGTTTTACATAATCATTTCTGCCTATAATTGTTATTCCCTCATCTCCTCTTTTGGCGATTATGTATTTAAGATTATATTTTTTTAATATCATTCTGCATGATTGTACAATATCACTTTCTGAAACAATATTATTGCCTGATAATTGTTTTAGTTCATTTAGATTGGGTGTTATAATATCACTTTGATTAAAATTAATAAATGATTTCTTAGGATCTAACAATACTGTGGTGTTTTCTGGTTTTTTAAACCAATTCTTTGTTAATACTCCTTTATTATAATCTGAAAGCACAATAATATCATAATTGTTAAAACTTTCGTTCATAAAACTACATTTTTGTTCTAAATATTCTTCATTATCGATTCTAGCAACTTGTTTACCATTTGAATAGATACGTTGCTTCAAAGTTGTGTTAAAATTTTTAATTTTATCAATATATGATATATTAACACCTTCTTTATTCAAGATTGATAAAAGTTTTTCACCCCATGAATCATCTCCAATTACACCAGCGCATGAAACTTTTGCTCCAAGTGATGAAATATTCATTGCAACATTAGCTGCCCCGCCAGCTATGGAATAATTACTATTTGGACAAATAACTGGAACAGGTGCTTCTGGAGATAATCTTGATGATGAGCCCATTATATAATTATCAATCATTAAATCTCCCACTACTAACACTTTTGTTGATTGGAAATCAAAGCTCATTTAATCTTTCCTTGGTTTTCAATAATCTCTTTTTTTCTTTTTAAGACCTCCTCATCAATTAAATATTTTTTATTAATAATATTAAGTTCATTATTTAGTTCGTATACTAATGGAACTCCTGTAGGAATATTTAATTCAATGATTTCTTCTTTTGATAAATTTTCTAATATTTTTACAATTGCTCTCAAAGAATTGCTATGAGCTACGATAAGATGATTGCCTCGATTATTTTTAATATTATTAGAGAAATGTTTCCAAAAAGGATTTAATCTGTCAATAACTTGTTTTAAGCTTTCACCGGTAGGAAGTTCATTTTTAATGTTTTTAAATTTTTTATTAAATTTTGGATGTCTTTTATCATCATTAGATAGCTGGGGAGGTGGAATATCATAACTTCTTCTCCAAATTTTTACTTGATCTTCTCCAAATTTTAAGGCTGTTTCTGATTTATTTAAACCTTGGAGAGCTCCATAGTGTCTTTCATTTAGCCTCCAGTCAAATATTATTTTATCTTTAGGAAAATTTATAATTTTTGTGACTATATCAGCAGTTTGAGTAGCTCTCTTAAGAATTGAAGAATGAACGCTATCTATATTAAGATTATTTTTAATTAATTGATTTGCAGAAAAAGTAGCTTCTTTAACTCCTTCTTCCGTTAAAGATACATCTTTCCATCCTGTAAATCTATTTTCAAGATTCCATTTGCTTTGACCATGGCGAAGTAGAATTAATTTCATATAATTTATAATGTTAATGATATATCAAAAGCTAAGTATTTTCTAAAAATTAAATACTAATCAATTTAAAAATATTGTATATATAAGAAAAAATGATTTTAATGATTTTGAGAATTATCAAATCAAACGCCATCGATTAAATTTTTTAATCTTGTGGTCAAATTATTTTTTTAATATTTTGTTGAGTGTTAATAAAAAAAATCAGCTATTTTCTAAAAATTTACTCAACTTTAAATAATTAAACTTAATTGAAAAAACTTGTCCAAAATCTAAAAAATGGTAATACAGAGGTGATAGATATACCAATACCTAATATCTCTAGCAAGCAAGTTTTAATAAAAACAACCCATTCATTAGTTTCGCTTGGCACTGAAAGAATGTTAGTTGATTTTGCTAAATCTAATTATATAAATAAGGCTCTTAAACAGCCTGAAAAAGTAAAAATGGTTTTAAATAAGATAAAATCTGATGGTATTTCTTCAACAGTTGAATCGGTTTTGAATAAGTTAGATGAACCCATGCCACTAGGTTATTGTAATGTTGGAATTGTTAAGGAAGTGGGGAGTGAAGTATATGATATTAAACCTGGCGATAGAGTTGTATCAAACGGTTCTCACTCTGAATATGTAGCTATTCCTAAAAATCTAGTTCAAAAAATTCCTGATGATGTTAAAAATGAAGATGCAGTATTTACTGTAATTGGTTCAATAGCATTACAAGGAATTAGGTTGTGCAATCCAACATATGGAGAAAAAATTGTTGTTATAGGTTTAGGGTTAGTTGGCCTTATTACAGTTCAACTTCTAAAAGCCAATGGTTGTGATGTTATAGGAATTGATTATGATAAAAATAAATGTGATATTGCTAAATCATATGGTGCAACTGTAGTTAATCCCACAAAAGAAGATGTAGTTCAAGTCGTTAACAGTCAAACTAAGATGATCGGTGCTGATGCTGTAATAATTACTGCTGCAACAAAATCTAATGATGTAATATCTCAGGCAGCAAATATTTCCAGGAAAAAAGGTAGAATCATTTTGGTGGGTGTTGTGGGCTTAGATATTAACAGAGCAGATTTTTATGAAAAAGAATTAACATTTCAAGTCTCTTGTAGTTACGGGCCAGGAAGATATGATAAAGAATATGAAGAGAAGGGTAATGATTATCCTTTAGCTTATGTTAGATGGACTGAAAAAAGAAATTTTGAATGTATTTTGGATTCTATTTCAGATAAAAAATTAAATTTTGAAAAGTTAATTACTGAAACTGTTCCATTTGAAGATTATAATAATATTTACGACAATATTAGTAGCAGTGATTCAATTGCCAGTATTTTCGAGTACAGCTCTATCATTTCTGATTTAAAGAAAATAGATTTTAAAAGTTTTAATATGACACAATCCGATTGTGTGGTAGGTGTTCTTGGTGCAGGTGCATTTACTAAGTCCACTCTTTTACCTGTTCTAAACAAAATAGGTGTTACATTTAAAGGAATAAGTTCTTTTAATGGTCTAAATGGAACTTTATTAGCTAAGAAATATAACTTTAATTACAGCACATCTGATTATAGTGATTTAATTAATGATGAGCATATTGACACAATTATTATTACAACGAGACATGATAGTCACGCAGAACTTGTTATAAAATGCATTAAAGCAAATAAGAATGTTTTTGTTGAAAAACCCTTAGCGCTGAATGAAGAAGAACTAAATAAAATAATAAAAGCCTACAAAAATGCACAAAATCCATCAATAATTGTTGGCTTTAATAGAAGATTTTCCCCTCATATTAAAGCTATTAAAAAATCATTAGATAAAAACTCTCCTGTAAATATAGTAGCTACAATGAATGCTGGATTTATTCCAGAAGATCATTGGACTCAAGATATGAAAACTGGAGGTGGAAGAATTATTGGTGAAGCATGTCATTATATTGATTTATGTAATTTCATTACAGGTTCAAAAGTAAAATCTGTTTGTATGAATAGTATGGGATTAATTCCTTCACTTAAAACAGATAATGTAAGTATGTTATTGAAATTTGAAGATGGATCCAATGCTACAATAAATTATTTTTCAAATGGCTCAAAGTCATACAGTAAAGAGAGGTTAGAAGTCTATCAGAATAACAGTACTTATGTAATGGACAACTTTCGAAATACAAAAGGTTTTAATGTTTCTAAGTTTAAAAATTTGAGTACAAGACTTAATAAAGGTCATAAAGAACAGTTCGAAAAATATTTTCACAGTTTACAGAATGGTCTTGAACCAATTATTAATTTCAATGTAATAGTAAATACGACTAAAGTATCTTTCGCAGCGTTAAAATCACTTAAAGACTCTAAGTGGATAGATATAAAATAGGAATTTATTTTAGAACCATAAAGAATCTGAAATTAATTCAGATTTATTACCGTTTATTTTATTTTTTTCGAAATAAGTTATTTATAAAAAAATATCATTATAAAAATATTAAACCAAATTCAAATATCTCCTGGAAAAATACCATTAATTCATTTCAAAGTTACTATGGTAATAATACCTTTGAATTTTTAAACAAAAAGAAAAAATTTAGTAAGATTGATTGGAATTTCAGTGATTATGGGAAGCTTTGGAATTATAATTTGGTATATTTTGATTTCTTGAATCAAGAGGACTTAGAATTAAAAGAAAGTTTAAATTTAATTCATAATTTTATTGAAAAAGATGACAGTCACATAAGCGGTAATGAGCCATACACTATTTCTCTTAGAAACATCAATTGGATAAAATTTTTATTAGTCAACGATATTAAAGACAGGGATATTGACGATTATTTGTTTAACTCATATAAAAGTTTAATTGATAATTTAGAATATCACCTACTTGGAAATCATCTATTGGAAAATGCCTTTTCTCTTATTTTCGGAGCCTATTATTTTGACAATACTGATTTTTATAAAAAGGCTAAAAAAATCTTAATGAAAGAACTTGATATTCAAATTCTTAATGATGGTGGCCATTTTGAATTAAGTCCCATGTATCATTCAATTATATTACATAGAATTCTTGATTGTATTTATCTAATGGATAACAATACAATTGATTCAACTGATCTTTATAAAAAATTAAGAAATAAAGCAATTCTCATGCTTTCTTGGCTTGAATCAATATCATATAAAAATAATGAAATACCACATTTTAACGACTCTGTCGATGGAGTTGCTCTTTCTCCAAAAGAGTTATTTATTTATGCGAATTCAATTGGCATAAAGTGGAATAAATCAATTTTAGATGAGTCAGGTTATAGAAAGTTTTCAAATGAAAAATATGAATGTATAATTGACGTTGGACCACTTGGTCCACATTATTTATTGGGACATAGTCATAGCGATATATCTAATTTTGAATTTAGATTTAAATCTATACCCTTTATTGTGGATACGGGAACTTCTACTTATGAAAATAATAAAACAAGAATTATAGAAAAATCTACAAATTCTCATAATACTATCATGGTCAATGATATAAGCCAATCTGAAATGTGGAATTCATTTAGAGTTGGTAGAATAGCAAAAGTTACAAATCTTTTTGAAGAAAATAATTTTGTGAGTGTAAGTCATAATGGTTATAGCCACATAAATATGCAACATTGTAGAGAATTTTTATTTAATGATAATTCAATAATGATAAAAGATAAAGTTAAAGGACCTCATTTGACAAATATCAAATCATCTCTTCACTTTCATCCTGATAGAAAAATTAAACTATTAGATAATAGTGTTTTAATTGATGATAAAGTCGAGCTAAAATTGATTAATCATATAAAGTTAAAAGTAATAAATTACGATTATTGTGAGGGTTTTAATAAAACTAAAAAGGCAAAAAAATTGATAAGTTTTGTCAATAATGAATCTTTGATAACGATTAATTTTTAAAAATAAGTCTATGAAAAATATTATTACAGTTGTAGGTGCAAGACCAAATTTCATGAAAGTAGCACCTTTACTTAGATTGTTAGATTGTAACATAAATTTTAATTCTTTACTTGTACATACTGGTCAACATTATGATCATAAAATGTCTGATGTATTTTTTAATGAATTAGAAATTAGAAAGCCTGATTTCAATTTAGATGTAGGTTCAGCTTCTCATGCTCAGCAAACTTCTAAAATTATGCTCGGTTTTGAAGAGTTGTGTATACAACATTCTCCAGAATTAGTGATTGTTGTTGGCGATGTTAATTCAACTATTGCATGTTCGTTGGTAGCAAAAAAATTAAACATTAGAGTTGCGCATATTGAGGCTGGACTTAGAAGTAATGACAGAAATATGCCAGAAGAAATTAATAGAATAGTTACTGATTCTATATCAGATTACTTTTTTGTTACTGAACAAAGTGGTGTTGATAATTTGAACAGGGAGGGTAAGACAGACAATATATATTTTATAGGAAATCTTATGATTGATAGCTTGCATTTTGGCTTAAAAAAAATTGAGAATAGGAAGCCCTTTTTTGATAAAAATTATGGGTTGGTAACTCTACATAGACCTTCTAATGTAGATAGTATACAAAAGCTAAAACAAATTTTAGAAGCATTGGAAATTATATCCGAAGAATTACCCTTGTTTTTTTCGATTCATCCTAGAACGCAAAATATAATTGAACATAATAATATTGAATTTTCAAGGAATATTAATATTCTAAAACCACAGCCTTATTTATCATTTCTCCATATTATGAGGGATGCAAAAATGGTGTTCACGGATAGTGGCGGTATTCAAGAAGAAACAACAGCTTTGAAAAAAAGATGTTTTACTATTAGGGAAAATACAGAAAGACCAATTACACTACTTGAAGGTTCAAACGTTTTAGCTGGAACATCAAAAAAATCAATATTAAATAACTATAAAAGTAATAAACAAAAATCAAAAGAGTTTAAAATACCAAAATTTTGGGATGGTAAATCATCAAGCAGACTTATTAAAATATTAGAAGAAATTATTTAGATGATTTTTGTAACACATTTTTTTAGTCCTGAAATTGGAGCAGCTTCTCATAGAATTTCAAATCTAGCAATGAGAATGATTGAAGATGATAAAAAACTTTTCGTAATTACGACAACACCATCATACAAGCTAGAAAAAAAGATTAATTATTATGAGTCTAAAGAAAAATTAAAGATAATTAGATTTCCTGTATTTCATAATAATAGTAAAAATATAATTTTACGTCTAATTACAATGTTGAGCTTTTCATTTTATCTTATTTTGCTTATCCCTATAATAATTTTCTTAAAAGATAAAAGAGTTTTCATTCAGGGACATCCTTTAATTAGTTCATTTTTTAGTATCTTGATTTTCAAAAAAATTTTTTCAAAAAAAATTATTTTAAATGTATCCGATTTATGGCCAAAATCAGGGTTAGAACTAGGAGTTTTTAAAAAAGGCTATTTCTATTCAATGCTTAAAATAATTGAAAGGTTTAATTACAAAAATTCTGATTTAATTATTACACAATCGGAAGAATCAAAATCTTATATTTCGAAAATTTTCCCTAAAAAAAATATTAATGTTTTTTATAACGTACCAAGATCTAATTTTCATGAAAAAACATTGAAGAGAAACGGACATTTGAATCTTATTTATGCTGGTCTTTTAGGGCATGCGCAAAATTTATTAGAAACTTGTAAAATGATTGATTTTGATAGTTCAAATATTATTTTCAACATTTATGGTGAAGGTTCCCAAAAAAAGGAAATTATCAATTATATTAAAGAAAATAACATTTCAAATATAATAGTAAATGACTTCATAACTAAAGAAAGCCTTAATCAAACATTAATTGAGTCAGATATTGGAATTGTTCAGCTTAAAAAGAAAATTTATGGAGCCCTCCCTTCCAAATTATTCCATTATTTAAATTATAATTTACCTATTCTATATATTGGTGAAGGAGAAGCTGCTGACATAATTAATGATAATTCTTATGGTTGGACTTTTAAAAACAATGATTACAATGGTGTTAATGAGTTAATTAATAATCTTAATACGGACAGAACACCTTTAAGCATATGTATGACAAATATTAAAAATAATTTTAAATTAAAATTTAATTATGATCTACAATATCAAAATTTTTCTTCAAAAATAAAATTATAAATTACCTTTTATCCATTCATCAACTTTCATTGAAGGATACCACTTTAAAATTTCATTAGCCTTTTTAATATTAGCTAAAGATTCTCTAGGCTCTTTAACTGCAGGAATATATTTTTTCTTACTATTAAAAAAATCAGCTATCTGATTAATAGAAAAACTTTTACCATAACCTAGATTAAAAACTTCGCCTTTAAAGTTTTTATTGCTATGCATAGCAAGGTAATTTGCATTAGCCAAATCTTTAACATAAATGAAATCTCTTCTTTGTTCACCATCTCCAGTTATTGTTAAAGGAAGATTATTTTGAATTTGATATTTAAATATTCCTATGACAGTTGCATATGCACCTGAAATTTTTTGTCTTTCTCCAAATGCGTTAAAATATCTTAAAGAGCATGTATTTATATCATATAATTGACTAAAAACTTTACACATAATTTCACCATAATATTTTTGAGATCCATATGGTGAAATAGGATTTATTGGATTTAGTTCTGATATTGGGATGTCATCTGTATCTCCATAAACTGCAGCAGATGAAGAATAAATGAATTTTTTTACATTTGCCTTAACAGCTGCTTGGAGAAGGTTTAGTGTCCCTATTGTATTATTTAGTTCATATATGCTTGGTTTCTCAATTGATTCTTGAACATCAATTAAGGCAGCACAATGAAAAATACCTTCACAATTATTTAAAATTTTTGATAATTCATCAATCTTATGATTATCTGCAATATCTATATTAAAATATTGAGCTTTTGAGTTTATCAGTGGCTTTCGATTGTTGGTATTATTATCTATGACAACTACATTATTATTTTCTTCAATCAATTTATCAACAATGTGACTGCCAATAAATCCACTTCCTCCTGAAACAATATATTTTTTCATCATAGGTAAATTAAATTAATAATTAATTTTTTGTATAATTACATTTTAATATAAATATATAATTTTGCATTTAATGATTATATATTTCAAAATGCAATATCAATCTGTAAAGAAAGTTTTGGATTATTTATTCTTAGTCGTTATGTCTCCTATAATATTTTTAATAATTATATTTTTTTCATTCTTAATCAAATTATTTAACCCAAAAGATAAAATTTTTTTTATTCAAGAGAGAGTTGGATATAAAGAAAAAGTTTTTAAAATTTTCAAATTTAGAACAATGTATTCTAATTCAGAAAGTAATCTTTTTACATCAGACAATGACACAAGAATAGATCGTCTTGGTGTTTATTTACGAAAACTAAGAATAGATGAAGTTCCCCAGTTTATAAATATATTACTAGGTGATATGTCGTTAATTGGTCCTAGGCCGGAACAAGTTCACTTTGTAAAAGAATTATCTAAAAAATATGGTAAAAGATTTGATACTAGACACGATGTTCTGCCTGGCATAACTGGATTGGCTCAAGTTGAGCATGGTTATGTTGCTGATTTTGATGATTATTCAAAGAAAATTGATTATGACTTATTTTATGTTAAGAATATGTCACTTCTCCAAGATATTTGGATATTTTTTAAAACTTTTCAGATAGTTTTTTTCAAAATTGGATCAAGATAACTAATATCTATATTCGTCTTTTTTAAACGGTCCTTCAACTTTTACACCAATATATTTTGCTTGGTCTTCAGTGAGTATAGTTAGTTCAGCATCTAAATGTTTCAAGTGCAATCTTGCGACCTCTTCATCAAGTTCTTTAGGTAAATTATATAATCCAACTTCAGGTTTTTCTTTAGCTAAGAATAATTGAGCTAATACTTGATTTGCAAATGAGGTTGACATAACAAAACTTGCATGTCCGGTTGCACAACCTAAATTGACCAATCTACCTTCTGCTAAAAGGTATATTTCTTTACCGTCAGGAAAAGTGTATCTATCATATTGTGGCTTAATTTGTTCTTTTGTAGCATCCGAATCATTTAAAGCATCAACTTGAATTTCATTGTCAAAGTGGCCGATATTGCAAACAATGGCTTGATCTTTCATTTTTTTAATATGGTCAAGAGTAATTATATCTTTATTTCCTGTGGTTGTGACAAATAATTGACCTTTATGTAAAACGCTTTCTAGTGTTCTAACTTCAAATCCTTCCATTGCAGCTTGCAATGCACATATAGGATCAATTTCAGTTACAATAACCTTACATCCGTAAGATTTCATAGATTGAGCGCAGCCTTTACCCACGTCACCATAACCACATACTACAACTGTTTTACCAG
>MDTD01047453.1_pt1 | contig 11321 bp, 10 predicted proteins | sample 811221 | NCBI WGS metagenome assembly MDTD01 (sample SAMN05326646, study PRJNA326480) | marine metagenome | isolation source: seawater | place: Pacific Ocean: South West | collected 2011
CGTGCAAAGTGTGTTAAATGATGGTTTAAGAACAAAAGATATTTTATCTAAAGGATTGAAGGAAGTATCAACATCACAAATGGGTGATGCGATCATTTCAAAATTGCAATAATTAACTAATTAACTTAAACTTATCATATGCCAAGCTATACTGCACCAGTTGAAGATATGATGTTTCTCTTTGAAAAATTAAGAGATAATAAAAATTATAATGAGATTGAAAAATATAAGGAAATTACTCCTGATCTTGTAAAAGATATTTTAGAAGAGGCAGCCAAGATAAATCAAAATTTAATTCTTCCGTTAGCAAAAGCTGGAGACGAAAATCCTGCAGTTTTAGAGAATGGAGTTGTAAGAACACCTCCAGGATACAAAGATGCCTATAAAAAATATATCGAAGATGGTTGGACGTCTTTATCATGTGATCCAAAATATGGAGGCCAAGGTATGCCCAAAACCGTAAGTGCATTTTTTGATGAAATGTTATCTTCTGCTAGTTTGTCATTTAAACTTTATAGTGAGTTGAGTATTGGAGCTTATAATTGTATTAATCACCATGCATCAGAGGAAGTAAAAGAAAAATACTTACCAAAAATAGTAGAAGGTAAATGGAGTGGAACAATGTGTTTAACCGAACCTGTATGTGGAACAGATTTAGGTTTGTTAAAAACTAAAGCTATAGAGCATACGGATGGTACATTTAAACTAAGTGGGCAAAAAATTTTCATAACTTCTGGTGATCATGATTTAACTGAGAATATTATTCACTTAGTTCTAGCGAGAGTATCAGACTCACCTTCTGGAACAAAAGGGATAAGCTTATTTTTAGTACCTAAATTTATAGTGAACGAAGATGGATCAGTAGGATCAAGAAATGGTGTTACGACAGGTTCTATAGAAAGCAAAATGGGAATAAAAGGTTCAGCTACTTGTGTTTTGAATTTTGATGAAGCAATAGGTTATATGATTGGTAAAAAAGACAAAGGTCTTAACGCCATGTTTACAATGATGAATCTTGAGAGAATAGTTGTTGGAATTCAAGGATTAGGAATTTCTGAAATTGCTTATCAAAATTCATTAGCTTATTCCAAAGAGAGAAAACAAGGAAAAACAAATAATACAAAATCAAATAATGGTGCTGATCTTATTATTGAACATGCAGATATAAGAAGATCATTACTAAATATGAAATCAATTATTGAAGGTGAAAGAGCTCTTTGTTTTTGGTTGTCACAACAAACTGAAGTAAGTCTTTATCATACTGATGACAAAATAAAACAAGAGGCTTCAGATTATGTTTCGTTGATGACTCCAGTTGTTAAATCTCTTTTTACTGATTTAGCTGTGGAAATAACCAATGATGCTATGCAAATTCATGGAGGTTATGGATATACTAAAGATCAAGGTATAGAACAGCTCTATCGAGACAACAGAATAACACCTATTTACGAAGGTACAAACTCAGTACAAGCTGCAGACTTAGTTTTTAGAAAATTATCGAATAGGAATGGAAACGTAATAACAAAGTTTTTGGAGATGATTAAAGCTGAATGTAAGAGTAATAATGAAAAAGTTAAACCCTTCATAAAAGAGTTTAATCATTATCATGAACTTTTGACTAAGTTCAGCACTTGGATCGCTGATAAAAACAAAACAGAAAAAGATGATGTTAGTGCAGCTGCAAATGATTATCTAAGAACCTTGGGTTATGTATCAATTGCTTATGCTTGGATAAAAGTTTTAGAGGTAAGTGTTAAAAATTTTGATGAAAATAAAGATTTTTATCAAGATAAAATTGACACAGCAAAATTTTATTTTGAAAGGGTTTTACCAAGGTCTGAACAACATTATAAATCAGCAATTTCCGGAAGTTCAAATATTATGAAGTTTAAATTTAATTAATTATGAATAATTATGAATTAAATTTAGATAAAAATCATGCAAATTATGTTCCTCTTTCACCTTTAACATTCTTACAAAGAGTTAATGATGTTTATCCAAATTATGAAGCAATAGTCTATGAAGATAGAAAATATAATTGGAGTGATGTTTATAAAAGAACAAAAAAATTTGCTAGTGCATTAGAAAAAATTGGTGTTGGCAAAGGTGATACCGTATCTTTTTTAGCCTTTAATACACCAGAAATTTTTGAGGCACACTATTCTGTCCCTATGACTGGCGGTGTTCTTAATACAATTAATATAAGATTAGATGCTAATACAATTTCTTATATTTTAAATCATAGCGAAGCAAAAGTTCTCGTAGTTGATAGACAATTACACAAAGAAGTTACTAAAGCATTATCTAAAGTTGATAGGAAAATAATTATAATTGATATTCATGATAAATTTGCAGATCAATCAAAATTAAAAAAAATTGGTGAACTAGAATATGAAAGCTTTTTAGAAACTGGGGATGATAATTATGAATTTAAAATGCCTGATAATGAATGGCAAGCTATCTCATTAAGCTATACTTCTGGAACAACGGGTAATCCTAAAGGAGTTGTTTACCATCATAGAGGATCATATTTAATGTCTACAGGTAGTGCGGTTGCATGGAACATGCCGAATAGATTAAATTTTTTAACCGTTGTACCAATGTTTCATTGTAATGGATGGTGTTATCCTTGGACTGTTCCAATGTTAAATGGACGAACAATATGTTTAAGAAATATTGATGTTAAAAAAATTTTTGAATTAATTGAAAAATATAACATTACCCATTTTGGAGGAGCACCTATAGTTTTGAATATGATTACTGGAGCACCAGAATCAGAAAGAAAAAAACTAAAGCATAAAGTACATGTTCTAACAGCAGGCGCACCACCTCCAAGTATAATTTTTAAAAAAATGAGGGATTTAGGTTTTGAAGTAATGCATGTTTATGGATTAACAGAAACCTATGGCCATGTTACTCAATGTGCTTGGAATGAAGAGTGGGATGGTTTAGATGAGGATAAGCAGAATGAAATTAAAGCCAGACAAGGTGTGAGATATCCAAATTTGGAAGGTGCAAAAATAATGGATCCCGAGACAATGAAGGAGGTACCAAAAGATGGTAAAACAATAGGTGAAATTATGCTTAGAGGCAATGTTGTCATGAAGGGATACTTTAAAGACAAAACTGCAACAGAAAAAGCGATGACAGGAGGCTGGTTCCATTCTGGAGATCTAGCGGTAATGTATCCTGATGGATATATTAAGATACAAGACAGATCCAAGGATATTATTATTTCAGGCGGAGAAAATATTTCATCTATAGAAATAGAAAATACGCTCTCAAAACATCCTTCAGTTTCAATAGCAGCAGTTGTAGCTAAACCAGATGAAAAATGGGGTGAAGTGCCATGCGCCTTTATTGAAATGGTCAAAGATAAGCCTGTGACAGAAAAAGAGTTAATAAATTTTTGTAGAGAAACCTTAGCAGGTTTTAAAGTTCCCAAGGAAGTGATCTTTTGTGAATTACCTAAAACTTCCACAGGGAAAATCCAAAAATTTGAATTAAGAAAAAAATTTTAGGTAAAAATTGAAATTTGAAATAGATAATAAAAACGTTCATGCGTCTGACGCTGGACAAGGTATTGATTTTAATAAGAAAACTCTAGTTTTTTTACATGGAAGTGGCCTATCACATATTGTTTGGTCTTTATCAGAGCAGTACTTTTCAAATAAAGGCTTTAACGTGTTGTCTATAGATCTTCCAGGTCATGGCAATTCAGAAGGACCGTGTCTTGAAAGTATTGAAAAAATTGCAGATTGGTTAGAAAAAGTTTTTAAGAAATTAAAAATTAATGAGATTATAATTATAGGACATTCCCAGGGTTGTTTGGAGGCTTTAGAATATGCCTACAAATATAAAAAAAGATTGGAAAAAATCATTTTTATTGGTGGCTCTTTTAAAATGCCAGTTCATCAAGATCTTATTAATTTAGCAGAAAATGGAGACCGTGATGCTGTGAAATTAATGATGAAATGGGGATATGAGGGTTCTAAAAAATTTATTGGAGGAAATCCTATAGAAAAAATTATTAAATCTCCTAGGGATATAAAAGAAATTTTAGCAGTGGATTTAAAAGCATGTAATAACTATAAAAACGGACAAGTCGCAGCAGAAAATATTGATTGTCCTGCTCTTTTTATTTTTGGAGACTTAGACAAAATGGTAAATATAGAAAAAGGAAAAGAATTTTCACAAATAGTAAAAAATTCCTCCCAGCACATCATTAACTGTGGTCATATGATTATGATTGAAAATGCTTTCGAAATGAGAGACAAGATCCTTGAATTTTTAAAATGATAAAAAACTTTTCAATTGCAAAATCAAGACGTATTAGAAGTACCCCTTATACATCAAGAATAGAAAAACAGGGAGTCACTGCTTACACTGTTTATAATCATATGTTATTGCCAGCAGCTTTTGGTTCTATTGAGGATTTATATAGTCATTTAAAAAAAGATGTACAAGTTTGGGATGTTGCAGCTGAAAGACAAGTTGAGATATCTGGTAAAGATTCAGCAAAACTTGTTCAGTTAATGACTTGTAGAGATTTGTCAAAATCTAAGATTGGCAGATGTTATTACTGTCCAATTATTGATGAGAATGGAAACTTAGTAAATGATCCTGTAATTTTAAAGTTAAATGAGGATCGATGGTGGATATCTATAGCTGACTCTGATGTTCTTTTTTTTGCGAAAGGTTTAGCTTATGGTAATAATTTTGACGTAAAAATTTTTGAGCCTCAAGTTGATATCATAGCAGTTCAAGGTCCAAAATCTTTCAATTTGATGGAAAAAATTTTTGGAAAAAAAATTTTAGAATTAAAATTTTTTGGTTTTAATTATTTTAATTTCAATGGAGTAAATCACTTAATTGCAAGATCTGGCTGGTCGAAGCAAGGTGGTTTTGAAATTTACGTTGAAAATACAAAATCTGGTTTAAATTTATATGATTATTTATTTGACGTCGGCAAAGAATTTAATGTGAGACCAGGTTGTCCAAATTTAATCGAAAGAATTGAGAGCGGTCTGCTTTCTTATGGAAATGATTTTGATAATCAAGATAATCCATTTGAATGTGGATTTGAAAAATATGTAAATTTGGAGTCTGAAATAAATTTTTTAGGTAAAGAAAAACTTAAAAAGATTAAATCTAAGGGAATTTCTAAAAGATTAATGGGAGTAGAAATTGAAAAAAATGCAATAAATCTCTCCATCTCTTTAGAAATAAAAGACGAAAATAATAATTTAATTGGCGAATTAAGATCTGCTTGTTATTCACCACATTTTAAGAAGGTAATAGGAATAGCAATGATTAAAGAGCCCTATTGCAAGACTTCTTCCAAAGGAATAATCGTAATTGATGATAAAACATACCCTGTAAACATTTGCGAATTACCTTTCATTTAGTATAAGACGTATAATGAATATAGCTATTGTAGGTGCTACTGGCAATGTAGGTAGAAAAATTTTAGAAGTACTTGAAAAAAAAGATATATCTTTTGATAATCTTTATTTGATAGCTTCGTCTAAAAGTGCTGGTAAAAAGATTAAATACAAAAATAACGATCTTGAAATTTTTGATTTAGAAAAATTTGACTTTTCAAAAACTCAAATAACTTTTTTCGCGGCGGGTGGAAAAATTTCTGAAAATTATGCAGCTAAAGCAGCACAACATTCGTTAGTTATTGATAATTCAAGTTTTTACAGAATGGACCCTGACGTACCACTAATTGTACCACAAGTTAATCCAGAGCATTTAAAAAAAATTAATAAAAACATTGTTGCTAATCCTAATTGTTCAACAGCACAACTTGTAATAGCCTTAAAACCTTTGCATGATAATTTTAAAATAAAAAGAGTTGTAATATCAACATATCAATCAGTATCTGGTGGAGGTAAAGCACCAATGGACGAGCTTATTGATCAAACAAAACTTTTTTTAGATAATAAAGAAATAAAACCTAAAAATTTTACAAAACAAATTGCATTCAACGCTATCCCACATATTGATGTATTTTCAAATGAAGGTTACACAAAAGAGGAACTTAAAATGACAAATGAAACAAAAAAAATTTTAGATTCAAATATTGAATTGACAGCAACTTGTGTACGCATCCCTGTTTTAGTTTCTCATTCAGAGTCGGTAAATATAGAATTTGAAAAATCTTTTACTTTAGATAAAATAAGAAATCTTTTAAATAATGCTAATGGATGCAAAGTAATTGATAATAGAAAAGATGGTGGTTATTCTACTCCAATTGAAGCAGCAGGTAAAAATGAGACATATATTTCAAGAATTAGAGAAGATAAAACAATTTCTAATGGATTAAATCTATGGATTGTTTCAGATAATTTATTAAGAGGTGCAGCACTAAATGCTGTGGAAATAGCTGAAACATTAATTGAGAATAAATTTTATGGAAAATAAGAATCCCTTATCCCCTCATCTACAAATTTATCGATGGCATATTTCATCACTAGTTTCTATTTCTCATAGAATTACAGGAATAATAAATTTTGTTGCATTAATATTCATATGTATTTGGGTGTCCTTACTTTTTTTAGGTGAGGTAAATTACGGTTTTATTAATCTTTTATTAAAATCAATATTTGGAAAATTTATAATTCTTGCTTTAACTTGGTCTTTTAGTTTTCAAATACTAAGTGAAATTAGACACTTAATTATGGATATGGGCTATGGCTTTGAACTTAAAACTACCAAAATAAGTGGCCTAATAGTTATTTTTGGTTCAATTTTTCTTACAATTATAATCTTTATTATAGGGAAAAACTTATTGTAATGAACTCATCTACAAAAAAATGGATTTTTTTAAAAATAAGCTCTTTAGTATTAATTCCATTAATGCTTTGGTTTATCTTAAATTTTATATCTATCTATGATAAAAGCTTTCTTGAAATTATTGAATTTTTCTCAAATATTGGATCAAAAATATTGTTCAGTTTGTTTATAATTTTTGGTTTTTTTTTCTCTGCCTTGAGCATCAGTGAAGTTTTCGAGGATTATATTGATGAAAATAATCTCAAAAATGTCGCAAATAGACTACTGTATTTATCTGCTATAATAATTCCTTTTTTTACAATAATATTATTATTTAATATAAACTTATGAGTTCATACAAAATAATTGAACATGAATATGATGTAGTTGTTCTTGGTGCGGGCGGATCAGGCCTTAGAGCAGCTGTAGGTTTAAGTGAAGCTGGTTTAAAAACTGCTTGTATATCAAAAGTATTTCCAACTAGAAGCCATACTTCAGCTGCGCAGGGTGGAATTTCTGCTGCTCTAGGTAATATGGGAGAAGATGACTGGCGTTGGCATATGTATGACACAGTGAAAGGTGCTGATTGGCTTGGTGACCAAGATAGTATTGAATACTTATGTAAAGAAGCTCCAAAGGCAGTGATAGAATTAGAAAAATATGGAGTTCCATTTAGTAGAACTGATGACGGTAAAATATATCAAAGACCATTTGGTGGAATGACTAAAAATTACGGAAACGGAATAGTTCAAAGAACTTGCGCTGCAGCTGATAGAACTGGACATGCCATTTTGCACACACTTTATGGTCAAGCGCTAAAACATAACACAGAGTTTTTTATTGAGTATTTCGCTTTAGATTTGTTAATGAAAAATGGTGAGTGTAAAGGTTTGATAGCATGGAATTTAAATGATGGAACAATTCATAGATTTAGAGCTCACACTGTAATTATAGCTACAGGGGGATATGGGAAAGTTTATCACTCAGCTACATCGGCCCATACCTGCACAGGAGATGGAAATGCAATGGTGCTTAGAGCTGGGTTGCCACTGCAAGATATGGAATTTGTTCAGTTTCATCCAACGGGAATCTACGGCCACGGTACTTTAATTACCGAAGGTGCTAGAGGTGAGGGAGGATATCTGACAAATTCAAAAGGTGAAAGATTTATGGAAAGATACGCTCCAAAGGCGAAAGATTTAGCATCAAGAGATGTTGTAAGTCGATCGATGTCAATCGAAATTAATGAGGGCAGAGGTGTTGGAAAAGATGGAGATCATGTTCATCTAAATTTAAGTCATCTGGATAAAGATATTATTGAGAGTAGATTGCCAGGAATAACTGATGCTGCAAGATTATTTGCTAATGTAGATGTAACTAAAGAACCGATACCTGTTGTTCCTACAGTTCATTATAATATGGGCGGTATCCCAACTAATTATAAAGCAGAAGTATTAACTGTAAATGGTTCCGAAAAAACTGTTCCAGGTTTGATGGCAATTGGAGAAGCAGCATGTGTATCAGTTCATGGAGCAAATAGGTTAGGCTCAAATTCTTTAATTGATCTAGTTGTCTTTGGAAGAGCAGCTGCAAAAAGGGCTAGTGAATTAGTAAAACCAGGATCTCCACATGAGGAAATAGGAGAGTTTGAAACTCAAAAATGTTTAGACAGATTTGATAAACTAAGAAACGCAAATGGTGAAAATAGCACTGCTGATTTAAGATTATCAATGCAAAAAACAATGCAAGCAAAATGTGCAGTTTTTAGAACAGAAAAAACTTTAAAAGAAGGGGTTGAGGAAATTAAAAACACTTACGATTGTATGGAAAAAATTTCAGTAAAAGATAAATCGTTGATCTTTAACACTGATTTGGTTGAAACTTTAGAGTTTGATAATTTAATCAGACAAGCTGTTGCAACAGTTGACTCTGCTTACAATAGAAAAGAAAGTAGAGGAGCTCATGCTAGAGAGGATTTTCCAAAAAGGGATGATGAAAAATTTATGCAACACACTCTTTCTTGGTGTGATGGAAAAAATACTAAAATTACTTATAGACCAGTTCATAAGTCAACTTTAACAAATGAAGTACAATATTTTCCACCTCAAGAAAGAGTATATTAATGGTCCAGTTAAATTTACCTAAAAATTCTAAAATTAAAAAAGGTAATTATTTCAAAGATAAATCTGGCTCCAAAAATCTAAAAAAAGTTAATGTTTACAGATGGGATCCTTCAACAGAAGAAAATCCTAGAATTGATACTTATGAAGTAGATATGGATAATTGTCCCTCAAAAGTTTTAGATATTTTAAATAAAATTAAAAACGAAATAGATCCTACATTAGCTTATAGAAGATCCTGTGCTCACGGTGTTTGTGGCTCTTGTGCTATGAATATGGGAGGAAAAAATGGTTTGGCGTGTACAACTCCGCATACTGAGATTAAAGGTGATTTAGATATTTATCCATTGCCCCACTTAAAAGTTAAAAAAGATTTAATTGGTGATTTAGATGGACTTTACAAACAATATAAATCTATAGAGCCGTGGCTTAAATCAAACTCAAAATCTGAAGTTTCAGAAATCTATCAGTCTAAAGAAGATAGAGCTAAATTGGATGGTGCTTATGAATGTATAATGTGCGCATGTTGTTCTACATCATGCCCAAGTTATTGGTGGAATGGTGATAAATATTTAGGTCCAGCAGTTTTACTACAAGCTTATAGGTGGATTATTGATAGCAGGGATGAGGAAAGAAAAGCGAGATTAAAAAAAGTTGCCGATGAATTAAAACTTTATAGGTGTCATACTATTTTAAATTGTACAAGCGCTTGTCCAAAGGGTTTAAATCCCGCAAAAGCAATAGCTGAAATAAAAAAAATGTTAGCAACTGCTAACGTTTAAACAATAGACTAATAACTTTTTTTGATCTAAAAGATCGTATTCATGAGATTAATAGAGCATTATGTTGATGGATCAAAAATTTCTGGTGATTCAAATAAAAAAGGCAAAGTTTTTAATCCTGCAACTGGGGAACAAGAATCTGAAGTAAGACTTGCATCAAAGGCTGATGTAGATCATGCAGTTGTTGCTGCAAAAAAAGCATTTGATACTTGGTCACTAAAACCTTCTTTACAAAGAGCAAGGGTGATTTTTAAATTTAAAGAATTAATTGAAAAAAATTCAGACGAATTAACAAAATTAATTGTTGCCGAGCATGGAAAAGTTTATGAAGATGCCAAAGGTTCTTTAGCAAGAGGCCTTGAGGTAGTTGAATTTGCTTGTGGTATACCACATTTATTAAAAGGAGAATTTTCAGAAAATGTTGGAACAAATGTTGATAGTTGGTCTATTAGGCAGCCGCTAGGAGTCGTTGCTGGAATTACACCTTTTAATTTTCCTGCGATGGTTCCCATGTGGATGTTTCCAATTGCAATTGCCTGTGGAAATACTTTTATTTTAAAACCCTCTGAAAAAGACCCCTCATGCTCAATTCGATTAGCAGAATTACTTACTGAAGCTGGATTACCAAAAGGAGTGTTTAATGTAATAAATGGAGACAAAGAGTCAGTTGATGCTATTTTAGCAAACCCAGATGTTAAAGCAGTTAGTTTTGTAGGATCAACACCTATTGCAAAATATATTTACGAGAACTCAGCTAAAAATGAAAAAAGAGTTCAGGCTCTTGGGGGAGCTAAAAATCATTTGGTTGTAATGCCTGATTGTGACCTTGATTCTGCAGTTAATGGATTAATGGGTGCTGCGTACGGTTCTGCAGGTGAAAGGTGTATGGCGCAATCTGTAGCAGTTGCCGTGGGAGACATAGGCGATGAATTAGTTTCTAGAATGTCAAAAAAAGTTGAAACTCTTAAAGTTGGACCTGGAATGGATAAGGGTTCTGAAATGGGACCATTAATTACTAAAGAACATTTGGAAAAAGTAAAAAACTACGTAGATATCGGAGTTAAAGAAGGCGCAAAACTACTAATTGATGGAAGAAAATTAAAACTTCAAGGATATGAAAATGGTTTTTATATAGGTGGTTGTTTGTTTGATCACGTAAATAAGAATATGAGAATTTATAAAGAAGAAATATTTGGTCCAGTACTGTCAGTTGTTAGAGTAAAAACTTTTGAAGATGCTGCTAAGCTGATAAATGATCATGAATTTGGAAATGGAGTAAGTATTTATACAAGAGATGGTGATGCTGGAAGAACTTTTGCTAGCAAAATTCAAGTAGGCATGGTTGGTATTAATGTACCAATTCCTGTTCCGATGGCTTTTCATAGTTTTGGGGGATGGAAAAGATCTTTATTTGGTGACAGTGCAATGCATGGAATGGAAGGTATAAAATTTTATACAAAATTAAAAACAGTAACTTCACGATGGCCATCAAATATTCGTTCAAACGCGGAATTTGTAATGCCAACAATGAAATAGAGAAAATGACTAAAATATCTTTAATTGGAGCAGGTCAAATAGGTGGAACTTTAGCGCATCTGATTGGAACAAAAGAATTGGTGGATGAAGTAGTATTGTTTGA
>MDTD01015277.1_pt1 | contig 11320 bp, 9 predicted proteins | sample 811221 | NCBI WGS metagenome assembly MDTD01 (sample SAMN05326646, study PRJNA326480) | marine metagenome | isolation source: seawater | place: Pacific Ocean: South West | collected 2011
AACCCTAAACCCTAAACCCTAAACCCTAAACCCTAAACCCTAAACCCTAAACCCTAAACCCTAAACCCTAAACCCTAAATGTTGACTATCTGTGGAATATTCTACGTGGGCACGTTTTTGCCGGTATTCTAGTGGATCTCGCGCGCGGCACACTTTGGCGCGTATCGGAACGCGCGCGGCACACTTCGGCTCGTATCGGAACGCGCGCGGCGCACGTCGACGCGTGGCGGAGCGCACGCGACGCACACGCGGCGCATCGATGGCGAAGCCGGGATCTCATTCGGGCCTCTTCGCACGCTGTGTCGCCCGCGCACGGGCGTCCCTTTCGCCTCGAGGTCGACTCAAACGAATAGTCACCCCGCGAAGACTTTCCTCCACTTTGCTGCTTCTGTTCGCACTCACACCCATCGCGTTCTTCCTCGGATTGGGAACGCATCCGGTTATTGGATGGAACCTTTACGTCATCGGTGACGTCACGAACGGTAATCGAGCGGTGAAGCTCGCGCGGATATTGGGCGGTTGCATACCGTTGGACTCGACGTCTGATTACCATAAAAAACGCTGCGACGCAGCTACAGCGCCGGGAAAACCCCTCAATCGACTGGGTTGGTTCGTTCTACACGTCGTGAATGGCATCTTCTTCCCGGGAACGATCGCCTGGGAATACTTGCACGAGAGGTACTCGGTATTTGATTTCGAAATTTTGTGCGACCGCATCGTTCGACGGCGCGGCGGTTCGCTATCGCATTTGCCTCCATCCGACGCCGTCGTCATACACCTGCGCCTTGGAGACGATATAGAATGGCAGTGGCGCCACACTGATTTATGGGACGGTGAAGATCACAAAAAAGTGAAAAACAAAGCGTACTTCGACGCCGCCGTCGAGAAATTTCCGGTAGACGTGAAAATGGTCATCATCGTCGGTTCAGCCGTGCATAGGAATTACTTGAGTCATAGCAAAGGGAGCGAATGGTACACGAGCAAGGTGGTTGAGTTTTTCACGCGTCGCGGCTACGAAGTCGTGCAGCGGTTGAGCGCGCTTCCGGATGACGATTTCGTCTACTTAGCAAACTCTCGCTACTTTCTCCCGACGGGCGGTGGATATGGCGGTCAAGCGAGCAGTTGCGTCGAGAGGCTTGGTGGCACGTCGATCAACGTACCGGGTGGCGCCGGTTTAGTCATAGAAAAGTTGAGCGCTGAATCGAAAACTGCGCGGTGAGGCTGAAAAAGAAATTCTCTACAATCGGCCACCACAAATTTTAGAATAATCTACTTGTACTGTTATTTATTTCATACCACTGTCTCGCGATGAACGCCAATGGGAAACTTCTCTTAGAGAACACATCGTAGGATACTATTTTGGAAGGTGACACGCTTACACCAGTGATACCTAGTATTACGTTACGCGAGTCGCGCGGGGTAGCGAATGAGAACGGTGGACGCATCGAGCGCGTCGTCGTTTCTCACCTCGAACCAGCCGCCGGTGCGCTCGACGAGTCGTTTGGCGATGCGTAAGCCGGGCGTGCGTTCGCTCATGCGCGCCTCGATGGATAACGAGACGTTGGAGGTGTCGACGTTGACCTCGACGTCGACGAATCCGTCGGCGGAGGCTTCGCACACGCACACGTCGACAACGGCGTCTCGAGGCGAAGACATGAGCGCGACGTCGATCACCTGCGCCAACGCCGAGCGAACGTCCATCGGATTCGCGTACACGACCGTTTGAGACGGTCCATCAGTCTCGGGTAATCGCGCGCGCGTGACGACGCCTTCGCTCGAGGCGACGACGTCCGACGACGCCAAGAGCGCTACGGCGACCTTGGTCACATCACACATCTCGTCTCTCGACGCAGCGACGAGAGCGTCGGCGCGAGCGCCGGCGTTCGCTAATAATCTAGTAGTTCCACGATCCATCACCCCACCGCCGCCGTTGTTATACAAGGCGCCCCTCTCCGCCGCGGATATTGAAGGATACAACGCGCTCTCTAGTTTCGCGCTCAGCTCGGCGAGCGCGTCACCCTGACGCACCAACGCCTCGGCCATATCCCCCGCGGGATCGCCTGGCTTCAAATACGTCTTCAACATCCCTCCGAGCGTGCGAAGCGCGGTGAGCGGTCGTCTGCTCTCGTACAAGTATCCGCCGACCGTTTCGTTCGCTCGATACGTCGCGCCGAGCGCGATGACGCCGTTTCTGTGAATGGCCCACGCGTCGACAAAGGCACTCGCGAACGCCTCGAGCGTGCGTTTCTCCCTCTTGGTGAACGCGCTCGCGCTCGCGCTCGCGCTCGAGCGACGCGCGCGCTCGACGACGATGAGCCCCACGAGCGAGTCCTCGTACGTCAAACACGCCACCACGGCGTTCGCCGACGGCAAATCAAACGTCTTCTGCGCCGCGAGCGTCTCCTGAGGCGCGTCCAAATCGATCGCATGCACGCCCTCGGCGTCGCCGCTCGCACTCGTCGCGTCACCGGCGCCGTTCACGCCGTCCTCATCCCAATCGCCCGTGAAGCTCACCGAGGAGGACGATTTGTTAGGCCACGCGGCGACGCGCGTCAACCGCACGCTCGTCGCTCCACGGACGCCGCGCACATAAATCATACACTTGGCGTCGCCCTCCTCGTCCTCGTCCTCGTCCTCGTCCTCGTCCTCGTGCGCACCGATCGAGAACGCGCGCGCCGTCGACTCGGCGTGCGACTGCGCAAAGCGAAAAAGCAACTCGGCACCCTTCTCGACGCTCTCGTCCTCCGCCTCGCCCTCCCGCGTCCATCTCGCGCGCGACACCGCGAGCGCGCTCGCGCTCGACGCGCCGCCGTCCACCGACGCGCGCGCGTCCCCGTCGTCCCCGTCCCCGTCGGCGCGACACGACGCCGCCGACGACGACGACGCCGACGACGACGGGGACGCGTCGTCTCGCGCGCGAACGCGTCGTCTCGCGCGCGAACGCGTCGACGCGCGCGACGCGCGACGCGCGACGGTCGCCCGCACCGTCGTCGCCCGCACCGTCGTCGTCGACGGCATCGTCGTCGACGCGTGACGCGCGAGCTCGTCCGCCGTCGTGCGCGTCCGTCTCCCTCTGGTTGGCGTCCGTATGGGATTTATTTGACGGCGCACCGTCGTCGTTTCATCGTTTCATCGTTTCATCATTTCCCGACGCGCTCGGGTCGAATCGACGCGTCGTCCGTCGTCGCGCTCGTCCACCGTCTCGTCGCGCGTCATGGCGCCTCGAGGGATGTCCGCGGAGGTGCGCGCGCGCGACTCGGCTCGCGTCGTCGTCGTCGTCGTAATCATCGTCGTCGTCGTAATCATCGCGGTGCCCATTTAAAAGATTCGAGTCGTCGTGATCGTCGTCGTGATCGTCGTCGTCGTTCGAGGGACGAACGAAGACGAGCGTCGTTCGCTCGCGAGCGACCGTTTCATCGACCGACTGACCTCGCGTCCGCGTCTCGATAGGATAAACGAATCACCGTTCTCGGACTCTTCCACGAGTCTCGACACCCGTGGCTGTTGAAGGATGTGGAGAGAGCGGCGGCGAGACGCGGCGTGGTGAGTCAAGCGGTGAAAGACGTCGTGCAATCGCTCGTGGACGATGATTTAGTGCACGTGGATAAGATCGGGACGTCGAACTGGTACTGGGCGTTCCCTGGTGAGGCGACGAATAACGCGCGGTCGGCGTTGGCGAACGCCGAGGCGACAAAGGAGGCGCTCGAGGGGGAGAAGAACGCGTTGACGAAGGAGGTGAATAAGGAGAAGAAGAAGAATCCGGTGACGGATAAACACGAACGAACGAGCGCGGCGTTGGCGAGCGCGAAAGAGTCGAACGCGGCGCTTAAAGATGAACTGGAGACGTTTGCGAGTTCAAATCCGGAGACGGTGGAGGCGACGCGCGCGGGTGCCGAAATTTCAAAGCGCGCCGCCAACGTGTGGACGGATAACGTCTTCATGATGAAGTCTTGGGCGGAGAATAAGATGGGGGATAAAGATCAAGTCTCGCAATTCTTCAAGACGGAGGGCGTGAATCTGAACACGTTCGATTACGTTGAATGAGTGCGAAGAGACTGAAACGATGCACACTCATTTCACGCCGACAATCGAATCGACAATCGACATTTGTAATACTACGATTTACTACAGTAAGTGGATGGATGGACTCTTTCGTCACCCATCACGATTGTTCGATTTGTACGAAAAGCGCGCCGTTCGGGTGCGCGCCCGCGTCGAGCAGAGACGTGGTGTCGCCGCGCGGGAAATTTCTTCGCGGAAAGTTGCTAACCAAGCTATACTCAACCTCGTCGAGTTCGTCCAGCGTGTCGACGAAATCGTAGACATCGGCGATGGTGTCCGAGCTGTGAAACCGACGCGCGGCGCGCGACCCGTCCGGGAGACGAATCGCGAGTTTCGACACCCCCTCTGCCCCCTCCTCGGGCTCTTCGCGCAGGCTCGACGCCTTGGCGACGCGACGACTCTCGATGGCGCGCACGCGCTCTCGCTCGGCGTCCTCTCGTCGACGCAGCTCCTCAGCCTCGACTTGGCGCGCCTCCTCTTCTCGCACGCGTTCCTCCTCTTCTTTGCGGCGCTGTTCTTCCGCCTCTCTCGCTCTCGCCGCGTCGCGCGCGAGCGATTCGGCGAACGCCGCGTCTTGTTCCTCTCGAAGGCGGCGATTCGCATCCGCCTCAGCGTGTCGCGCGCGAGCGTCGTTCAAGACGCTCGTCTGTCCCGCGAGCGCTTCCTCGAAGACACCGATGAGACCATCGGTGTCGATGAAACCCTCGCACGACATGACTAAACTCGCGCCTCCTCCGCGAGACACGGAATCGAGGAGTGCCACGTACGGGTACGCCGACGGGTTCACCTCGGCGGCGAGCGCGTGCGCGTCGCCGTCTCGAAGGCTTCCACCCCACGCGATGAAATTGTCGTTAACGAACGTCGAGACTTCCGGTGAGGCGAGCACTTGAGAACAAAACACCTCGGATTCGTGATGCATCGGCGCGTGCAGGTAGAGAAACAACAGCTTGGTCTCCGTCTTGGCCACCGACAACGCGTCTCGATGCGACAGTTGCACGAAACGCACCCCCGCCGAGGGGTCGTCGGCGTGAAACGATTCCGAAAACCACGCGCTGAACGCGCACGCCGCATCCTCGGACGTCTGTTCGCGCTCCGCGCGCGTCTGTCGCGACCCGTTCGTTCTCTCGCGTTCAATCTCCGCGCGCGCCGCCAAGAGGGCGAGCGGTCGCGCGAATCGCGCGTACGCGCGCGGCGGCAACACCACTCGAAGCGCCGCGTCCACGACGCCCACCGACAGTTTCACCGCCGCCCGCACGATCCCGACGCCCACGACGAGGACGAACGAGAACGGATTCACGCCTCTTCGAACCGGTCGTCTCGTCGTCGTCGTCTCCGCGCGTCGCGTCGTCTCGCGGCGTCCCGAACCGTCCTCCATCGAGGTCGCGGGTCGTCGTCGACGCACACCCACCTCGCGTCCCGGTTCATCCGTCTCGACCGGCGGCACCAACGCACTCTCGACCGCGCGCTGTAAATCCCACCCACTTCGCGCCAATCGCGCCGCGCACGCCTCGCGATCGTCCAGGCTTAAAATCTCCCCGAGCGTCCTCATCATCGCCTCGCGCGTCGCCTCGGCGTCGTCTCGATCGTTGTCGTCGCGCGGAGGCCGCGAGACACCGGCACCGTCGCGCATGTCGTCGTCGCGCGTCGAACGAGGGAGGCGCGCGGTTGACTTTGGCGTCGTCGCGCGAATGGAAGAATGGAGACGGTGATGACGAGTCATTTCGCGTCGTTTCGTTACAACTCAACTCGTGAAAGCGTAAAATGTAAAAGGTACCGCCGCCTCACATGGGCATGAGCGTAAACGTCTGCGTCTCCACGCTCGTGATCCCATCGATCGCGCCGAGTTCCGCGAGAAATTCACTCTCCGGGGCGAACCCGTCGGCTTCCCACGCGCCGAAATCCTCCGCCCCCATCGACGTGTTCACCTTGAAGTCCAAGCATCCACCGCACACGGTGCGCTGCACGCTCCCTCGCGCCTTCATCTGCGGCAGATACTTCTCGAGCACCTTTTGCGCCGAAGCTAACGACGCTTTATCGCCGTCTTCGCTCCATTTACACCGCCACTCGCGCGCGATCGTGTCGAACGACACCCCTTGCGTGATCTCGATCATCGCCCTCGTCGTCGTCGTCGTCGTTCGTCGGTGCGTTCGATTCGAGGAGCGGAAAGCGGCGAGGGCGTGTCGCGTCGCGAATCGAGTCGTCGTCGTCGTCGTCGTCGTCGCGAGGGACATGTATCGTCTCGCGCCCGATTGTGTCGATTGTGTCGTCGTCGCGCTTTCATTCATTCATTCATTCATTCATTCATTCATTCATTCATTCATGCTTTCATGCATTCATTCGAGACGAGACGCGTTCGTTCGTGACTGTGTGACGTCGTGAGGACTCGGACTCGGACTCGGCGGTGGATGCGCGAGGGGAGAGAATCGAGATTCGAGATTGATTCGTCGGTTCGTTCGCGCGCGCGTCTCGTCACCTCGCATGGCTGGGAAGCGACGACGACGAGAGGAGGAGGAGGAGGAGGAGGAGGAGGAGGAGACGAAGAGGGACGAGCGCGCGACGACGACGACGATTTCGGAGGCGCGCGAGAGAGAGGACGATGACGACGACGCGGCTCGATTGGTGGCGCAACATTACAGCGGACGCGCGAATCAATCGCACGCGGAGAGGAAACGATCCGTCATCTATCGATTGCGATGTCTCAACAATTGGGTGAAGAGCGCGGCGTTGCAGCGACGCGTGCGAGAGGGCGATCGAGTGATGGATTTAGCGTGTGGGAAGGGTGGAGATTTAAAAAAGTACGCGCGAGCGAGGATTGCGTCGTACGTGGGCGTGGACATCGCGCTCGAGAGCGTGCGAAGAGACGCGGTGAAGAGGTACAACGCCGAACACGCGCGCGAGTTTCCCGCGACATTCGTCGCGGGAGACGCCTTCGTGGTGGATTTAGCGAAGGTTTTACCGGAGAGCGCGCGCGCTTTGGACGTGATTTCGTGCCAATTCGCGATACACTATTCGTTTTCCACCGAACAACGCGCGAGAACGGCGCTCAGGAACGTGTGTAAGATGCTCAGACCCGGTGGGTTCTTCATCGGCACCACGGTGGACGCGGATGTCCTCGTGAGGAAACTTCGCGAGGTTGACGGGTTGACGTTTTGGAATCCAGTGTACGAGGTGGAATTCGACGAGGCGTTCAAGAGTAAGACGTTCCCCAGAAGCGAGACGGGTGGGTTCGGGATCGAGTACACGTTTACCTTGGCGGACGCGGTGACCAAGTGTCGCGAGTGCATGGTGCCCAAAGACGTGTGGGTGGCGTTGGCGGCGGATTACGGGTTAGAGCTCGTGGAGTGGCAAAATTTCCACGATTACGTCCACTCGCAGTTGACCAGCGCGGACACGCGCGAGCGCGCGTCCGAGCTCTGGTCACAAATCATGGGCGACGACGCGTTGAGTCTCACGGATGAGGAGTGGGAGGCGGCGTATCTGTACACGACGTTCGCGTTTCGCATGAGCGGCTCCCCGGAGAGCGCGGCGGCGGCGAAACTCAAGCGCGCGCCGGTTCCGGAACCCAAGCGCGTGGAACACGACGACGTCATCGTCCTCGAGGGCGCCGCGTGACGACGCAGACTTTGTAAAAACAGGAAAACGAGGAAAACGAAAACGATCACCGACGCGTCGCACGCGTCGCACCGTCCCGTCGCGCGACGTGGCGGTGTGCCGCGTCGCCGTTCTCTTCTTTTTAAGGAATCTCGAGGTCACGTCCTTCTTTTAAGGAATCCCGAGGTCGCGTCGCCGCCCCGTCGCGCGTGTCGGCGCCTCGTCGAGGCCTTAGCACCCCTAACCAACACCCTTCTCCATCGCCCGCGGGACGTTCGCGCCAGACGTCGGCCGACGTCATCACCCGGCGTCGAGAGGACATGCGCGGTTCCAAAACGTCCGATCGCGACGTCGAGCGCGCCGGCGCGGTCGACGCCGCCGACGTCGACGCGGCGCCCGCGAAGCCGTCGCTTCGCGGGAAGGCCGAAGGGATGGCGTCTCCGAGCGTCGAAAAGCGCGCGCGCGCGCTGGGCGGTACGGGCTCGAAGACGCTCGGAAAACAAGTTAAAGACGTCGTCAGCATCGTCGACGTCTATCGCGTCAGGCCTCGACGCCCGTCTCTCATCGGCGGACTCGTCTCGGTCGCCGTCATTCCTGCCACCGCGGTTTTCGTGTGGGCGCTGTACGCCGATTTGAAGACGTCGCCTCCCGTGGAGAGTCAAGAGATCATGTGGACCTACGACGAGGGTCCGTACAAGGCACCGCTTCGATGCGAGGCTCCTGGAGGGTGCTGGGTGAGCAACGCCTACGGGGACGACTCCCACCATCCCTCCGGCCTCGTCGCGAGCGAGAAAGACTGTTTCTACGTCGGTTACAAGGAGAACACCACCGTGCACTTGGGGTACAGTTTCGAACCCTTCGAGGGATTGAGCGTCCTCGCCGAGAGACCTTCGTCGCCGAATCCCAATTTTCAGGTGGCCTCCATCCTCTCAGACATGAATTATTGGAAGGGACGATTTATTGATAACGAAGGCGTCATGCCGTTGTGGTCGTACGCCATGGGAGGGACGACCACGGTGACGTTGGTCATCACCCACAACGAAACGCTCACGGGCGTCGGGGCGAAGCGCACGGAATTTTTCCTTCAACACATCTCGTCCGAGGACGCCATTACGCCCGGCACCACGGGAAATATCACCAAGTGCGACCACAACGTCACCTCGACGACTCACTTACAGACGAGGTTCCGTCTCGCTCCAGAATTTTACAAGGTGACGGTTCGACGCGCGTGGAAATCCTATCTCGCCTTCTTCGGCGCCTCGGCCGGGGTGTGGGCCGCGTTTGTCGCGTGGGGATCCATTATCGTCGCGACGTCGGAATCGTTCCGAGGCGCCTGGCGAGCGGCGGCGAGCGGCGGCGCCGGCGACGGCGGTGGCGGCGCGAGCAACAGCGTCCTCGCCGCGGCGTCGTCTCGCATGCTCGTCGGCGAGTGAGAGTCACCGTCGATCGTTTTCCACGCGCTCCAAACCCACGTTTTCACCCGCGCTCTCCGCGTCGCGGCGAGTAGACTTTTTTGTGTAATACACATGCGTAATAAGGGAGCGCAATCGACCGCGACTCGGCATTCGTTCGCGCGCCATCGTTCGCGCGCCGAGCGGCGACGTGAAAACGAAAACACCGCGCGACGGTCGCGTCGCATCGACGACGCGCGACGACGCGCGCGCGCGTCCCCGTTCGAGCGTTTGAACGATTCATTCATTCATTCATCCATGGGCGCCGCCGGAACGGATGAGACGACGACGACGACGACGACGACGTCGACGCGCGCGCGCGCCAGCGGGTGTCTCGTCGTCGTGTGCGGGAAACCGTCGAGCGGGAAGACGACCGCCGCGTCGATGCTCGCCGAGCGTTTGCGATCGGACGATCCTCGAGGGGCGAACGTCGACGTCGTCGTCGTGGACGAGGCGAGCGTCAACGCCGGGGACAGAAACGAGGCGTACGCCGACGCGACGAGAGAGAAAATGACGCGAGGGGCGCTGCGAAGCGCGTGCGACAGAGCGTTACACGCGCGAGGCCCGTGCGTTATTTTAGATTCGTTGAACGCGATCAAAGGATTTAGGTACGAGTTGTGGTGTTGCGCGCGCGCGCAGGCGACGCGGTATTGCGTCGTGCACGTGGACGCGAGCGACGACGACGTCGAGGCGTGGAACGGCGCGAGACGCGAGGGTGGGAACGAAGATGCGTACGATGATGCGATTTTAAGGGATTTGCGTTTTCGGTTCGAACGACCGATCGCGAGTAATCGATGGGATTCGCCGTTGTTTACGTTTCGACCGGCGACCGATTCCGAGGCGCGCGTCGAGGATTTACTCGACGCCGTGTGCGCGCACGTGCGAGGAGACCAATCGAAGACGACGCCGAGCGCTCGAGCGTTGGTACCGAATAAAGCGACGCAAAACGCGCCGTTGAGTCTAACGAATCTTCGATACGAGATGGATTCGGCGACGCAAGAGGTGTGCGATGCCATCTTATCCGCGCAGGCGAGCAACGGAGGCGCGTGTTGCTCGACGTACGCGTTCGGTCCGGGACTCCCGACGTTGCGATGTTCGCGAGTGCTCACGCTCGCCGAACTCCGACGAAGGAAACGCGACTTTTTACAGCTCGCGTCCAAGTCTCTGAACGCGTCGACGACGCGCGAGGGGGTGAAGAGTTTATTCGTGGACGATTTGCAACGCGCGTTCGCGTAGTTTTTGTAGTCTAGCGTAGTGCATCGATTGAGTAGTGTTCGAATAGCGTCAATGATTAATGATTATTAAAAACAATCTACGTCGCGGCGTCTACGCGTGAAGAGTCGCGCGCTCGCGAGCGTCTTTTTAAAATTCGCGTTGCGCCGGCGCCGCCGGCGCGACGGTTTCAAACGTCCCGCGCTGCGCGTTCCTCGCGCGGCCCTCCTCGATGAGCGCCTGCACGTCACCCGGACGAAGTTCACCCCTCTGCATCGTCTTCACGAGTTCCGTCGCCTCGCTCCTGCGCAAAAGTCCTTTGACGTTGCGCTCGCCTGTGCCGAAACACACCGGACACACGCGAATGCCTCTTCCGAAACACTGCGGACACTCCGTGAACTCGTACGTATCCTTCGAACGCTTTCGGTTCAGCGCCTTCCACTTCCCGGTTCCACCGCACATATCGCACGCCACGATACCTCGTCCACCGCACTCCAAACAATCGTTCGGGCCGAGCTCGGCGCGCGCGACGTCGGCGTCCGGCGCCAACCTCTCGCGCGCGAACGCCGCCGCGCACGCCCCGACCGCGAGCGCGATCCCTCGGCGCCCGAACGTCTCGTCATAACGTCTCGTGCGCCCGAACGTCGTCTCGGACGACGACGAACACGTCCCTTCCGTCGCGCGCGACTCGACGCGCTCGCGGTTCGCGTCGTCGTCCTCCTTTCCCTCGCCGCTCGCGCGCGTCGCCGTGGATGACGCGCGCGTCTCGACCGATCGCGGACGCGCGCCCGTGCCTCGACACGCCGGACACGCGCGCACGCACGCGACGCGACGCGCGAAGAATGTCCCTCTCTCGCTCGTCCCCGTCGTCTTCATCGTCGTCGGTGTCATCGTCGTCCACATCCGTCCCCGTCGCGCGCTGGCGTCACCCATCCATCCGTCACCCATCCATCCGTCACCCATCCATCCGTCACCCATCCATCCGTCACCCATCCATCCGTCAC
>MDTD01109387.1_pt1 | contig 11320 bp, 9 predicted proteins | sample 811221 | NCBI WGS metagenome assembly MDTD01 (sample SAMN05326646, study PRJNA326480) | marine metagenome | isolation source: seawater | place: Pacific Ocean: South West | collected 2011
CCGGTTGAAAAGGTGATAGTAGCAACCTTCGGTCGTGATTTTCATTCGCGCTTGCATGATTATAGCCTTCGGTGGTTGTCATTTGATAATAAATATACAGGAAAAATAATAAAAGTCAAATAACGGACAGTCTATTTATAAATATTTTGTTAGTTATTTAAGGTTAATTCTTTATGTGATATTTAAGTATGGGTGTGTTGGTTTTGTTAACGAATAATTCCCATGCCGATAAGGATGGCGATTGCGACGATGAAACAGCCAATTAGGAATGCCGCAATTGCAGGCATGGATAACATTAAGCCCATCTTAAGAAGCTGTGATTTCGAGGCAGACAAAATATCCGGTTCAGGATTGGAAAACGTGGTGACTCCGCTTTGCTGTTCGCTATAGGGATCAGAGTATTTCCGCATTGTAGTAATGCCGCGAATAAACTCGAGTCTGGCATTTTCCAAGGTGCGATTTGCATCAGCTATCTCGGATTGAGCTGCGTCGGCTGGAAGATCGAGATGCTTGATCTCTTCTGATATTTTCTCGACGAATTCCTGGAACCTCTTTGCCTCGGCAATCAGCTCTTCAGAGTTTTCAATCCGATGAATCAAGGTGATGGACGTTTCAGCACAGCGTCCAAGCAGATCGCGTCTGGTGGCATTGAATTCATCCACCCTTTTGTTCAAAGCTTTTTTCAGAGAGGATGATGCCTGTTCTTCCGTCGGCTTGTCCGTTGGAGTTGCTACCGAATCTTCGCCGGCAGCGGCATCTTTTTCAGCTTTTTTGAGCCTTTCCCGCATACGGTGAAGATCGTTGGTCACAAAATCGTCTTTTGTTAATGGAGACATAATTCCTCCTGAAATTAGCTGTTGTTTGTCATCGAAATCAGATTATCCCGGAATAGTTATACCGAGACGTTCGGCTACGTAATCAGCGTCTTTATCGCCACGTCCACTCAAGTTAACAAGGATATTCGTGTCTTTCGGCAGAGTTTCCGCCAGTTTCGCCGCATACGCTACCGCGTGGGAACTTTCCAGGGCAGGAACGATACCTTCAAGACGCGAAAGGCGCATAAACATGTCCAGGCATTCATCATCGGTGGCCGAGACATATTCAACCCGTTTAATATCTTTGAGCATACAGTGCTGCGGGCCGACGCCAGGATAGTCCAGGCCGGAAGCAATTGAATGAACCGGTAGAGGTTCGCCTGTGTTGTCCTGCAGCAGATAGCATTTAAAGCCGTGGATGACGCCGGGTTTTCCCATAGACATTGTTGCTGCATGCTGCTCGGTGTGTAGACCATGTCCGGCTGGTTCCACGCCGATAAGTTTAACTGTTTCATCATTGAGGAACGCGGTAAAAATACCCATGGCGTTACTGCCTCCGCCAACACATGCAACACAGTAATCGGGCAGGTCCCCAGTCATTTCGATTATCTGTTCACGGGCTTCCCGTCCGACGATGCTCTGGAAATCTCTAACCATCATCGGGAACGGATGAGGTCCGACAACTGAACCGATCGCGTAAAAATAATTATCCGGATCTTTCAACAGTTCTTCGAAAGCACTGTCAACCGCGTCTTTCAATGTTGCGGTGCCGCGGGTTACCGGAACGACATCAGCTCCCAGGATTTTCATTCTGGTTACGTTGGGATGTTCCTTTTTGATATCGACCATGCCCATGTGGATTTCACATTTCATGCCGACCAGGGCACATGCGGTGGCTAATGCAACGCCATGTTGGCCGGCTCCGGTTTCAGCTATCACTTTGGTCTTGTTCATAAACTTGGCCAACAGGGCTTCACCGATACAATGGTTGATCTTGTGGGCACCGGTATGGTTGAGGTCTTCGCGCTTCAGGTAAATCTGGGCGCCGCCGCAATCCGCACTGAGGCGTTTTGCGTGATAGACCGGGCTGGGGCGTCCAACGTAATGCTTGTTCAAATCAGTCAGTTCATCCTGAAATTCTTCAGTTTGAATAATCTCTTTGTATGATTCGGCGATTTTATTCATCACCTCAACCATGAATTCCGGTAGAATTTGTCCGCCATATTCGCCAAAATATCCGTTACGGTCAGGCAGATTCTTTTCATCCAGCATTTCATTGACAGCCATAAATATTTCCTCTCATGTGTTACCTGAATTGTTGAAAACAGGTATTATAAATAACCCGGAACAGGGTAGGTTGCAAATCTAAAATCACAGTTTTTTCCCGGAAAAAGTGATACGCGGATCGACGACTTTATATAAGATATCGGATAACAATATACCACCGAGGGTAAGGGCGCCGCCAAAGGTAAAAAGCGCCATTTGCAGCGGATAGTCGCGACTGTTCAGCGCAAGCAGTGAAAGCGAGCCCATGCCAGCGATAGAAAAGACGTTTTCTATGATGATGCTGCCGGCAATAAGTCCTGGCAGCAGGCCGGCAAAAAGGGTTATCAAGGTAATCAGAGAATTACGCAAGGCGTGCTTGAATATAACGTAAAATTCGCTAAGTCCTTTGGCTCGTGCGGTACGGATGTAATCCTGCCTGATGACCTCGATCATGCCGGTTCTGGCATAACGCGACAATCCGGCCAATCCGGCGTAAGACAGACACGCAACCGGAAGGCAGTAGTGCATGAAATAGCTGCCCATGATCTCCCATGTTGTCATCAGGGAAGTATCTCCGATATCAAGACCTTTCAGTGGGAATATAGAAAGTTTTCCTCCCTGACACAGCAACGATTGCATAACCAGAGCCGTCCAGATTGTGGGTAGTGAATAGAGCATGAAAAGTACAATTGATTCGATCCGGTCAAATTTACCGCCAGGTTTCAGGGCCGAGAATATACCGAGCGGTATCGCCACGGTATAAGTAAGCAGGATTGCCAGAATGTTGAGGGACAGGGTAACCGGCAGACGTTCCAGGATTACATCGACAACCGGGCGGCCCGGATCGACGGTGGCCGAATCACCAAGATCGCCATGCAGCAAAGCATCTTTCATCCAGAGCGCGAACCCGATATATATCGGTTCGTCCAGATGCAGCTTTTTACGCATCGCTGAATTCCCGGCAAGTTCGCTTTTATCCGAGTTGATGTTTCCCGCATTCTGATCGGAACTCATAATGCTGTTGGTTTTGGTTGGATCGCCCGGAGCCAGACGCAACAGAAAGTAACTGACGGCCACAATAATCAGCAACGTCAGTAAAGCTAATCCAGTTCGTTTTACAATGTATTCAAGCATAAGGTTAATTTAGACCGGAAGCGGCATCATTTCAATGTATAAGAATTCAAACCATGGTTTTATTTTGGACAATTCTTGCCGCATGGTTTACCCGGACACGGTTTTGAGCCGTCGCAGTTTACACAGATGCCGTTGACCAGTTTCCTGCCATTGATAAAATCATCTATATTATGCAGGGTGGTCGAGGCGATATTCGATAACGCTTCCTCGGTAAAGAATGCCTGATGGGAGGTGATCAATACATTGTTGAAAGTCGTCAGTCGCGCCAGGGTGTCGTCGATGAGCAGTTCATCTGATTTGTCCTCGAAGAAATATTCGCTTTCTTCCTCATACACATCGAGTCCGGCTCCGCCGATAATGCCTTTTTTCAAGCCTTCGATCAGGGCACTGGTATCGATCAGGTGTCCACGGCTGGTGTTAATGATGTAGATGCCGCGTTTCATTATTTCAATTGACTCGGCGTTGATCATGTATCTGGTTTCAGGCGTCAGCGGACAGTGCAGGGAGATCACGTCAGATTCCCGGTATATCCGTTCGAGGTTGACATATTCGATTCCGGTTTCTTCGGCAAACTTCTCATCCGGATAATAGTCGTATGCAAGTACTTTCATGCCGAACCCAAGCAGGATATTCATCAGTATCTTGCCAATTTTTCCGGTTCCGATAACCCCTGCAGTTTTTCCATGCAGGTCAAATCCGAGCAGTCCGTTTATTGAAAAGTTGTGTTCCCGGACCCGGTAATAGGCGCGGTGAGTATTGCGGTTCAGAGTCAGCAGTAACGCGACAGCGTGTTCAGCTACCGCATAAGGGGAGTAGGCTGGAACTCTGACAACCGGAAGTCTGCCATGGGAGGCGTAGAGATTGACATTGTTGTATCCGGCACAGCGCATTGCCAGTATCTTAACGCCGCTGCTGACCAGTGAGTCAACGACTTCTTCGCCGATGTCATCGTTTACAAAAGCGCAGACGGCGTCAAAGCCGTTGGCCAGAGGCGCTGAATCTTTGGTCAGGCGGGATTCAAAATAGGTTATTGCGTAATCGTATTTCTCGTTTTCCGCATTGAAAAAAGCCCGGTCATACGGTTTTGCATCGAAAAATGCTATTTTAAATTTATCTGTATTCATAATTATATCTCCTGAAAATAGTCTTTATAATAAATATAGCCCCGTGCCCGGTATTATCAATCCAGAGCACGGGGTGTTTTAGGATAAAAGCAAAAACGTTGAGATCAACGCCGACCTCTACGCCCGAATCCAGGCGTGACCCGGTTGGTTACGCTGGAGCCGCTTCGGGATGAAGGAGGGTTGAGTGTATGACGTCTGGTGACAACAGGTTGCTGGTTGTATTTCTGGTAACGCGATTCCCTGACCGAGCCGCGTTTTCTGTTGTAATAGTCCTTTTCAAGGCTGGTACGTTTATTTGAACGGTACCTGCTTTTGTTATCTGTGATCGACGGTTTATATCTGGTGACCGGCCAGTATGAGCCGGAGTTGCGTTTTGTATCTTTAGGTTTAGTTATTGTTTTGTATTTTGACACACTCTGCCAACGACCGTTTTTGCGTTGTTCCCAGCCCTTGTTGGTGCGACGGTAGACGGTGCCGCTTTTTGATGCGTAAAGGTCGTCATTGCTTCGGCTTCTGATGCTGCCGGAAAGCCGGGAGCGCCGGTTGGTTATGGATTTATTCCTGGAATAACTCTTTCTCTTATACGGGGATATCTCCGCTTTATTGCCCCATCGATGATAGCGGTTTTTATATTTTCTGTGCCGGTAATGCCGGTAGTGGCAGTTAGGGCGGCGATACCAGCCCCAGCCGCCGGAGATTATCCAACCACCTGAATACGAGTTGTAAATAATTCTGGTGCCGTATGTGCATGGCTGCTGGTAATAGACACCGTCCCACCAGTCATTATAGTCATATCCGGTTCCATATACTACAGTGCCGTCGTAAACGTAGGAGCCGTTGTAACCGGGGGTGTAGCCGACATAGGCATACTGTTCATCATAATCATAGACCTTGGTGTATTTTACGTAATACAGCGGACAACTTGGCGGAATATTTTGAATTTCATCCGGGATAGTCGTACATACCAGCCATGGGCCGCCGGCTGAGCCGGACACGAACCAGACCGCATTGTGGCAGCAGTAATAACGGTTGTTTATCTTCAATACAGCATAATCTGTGTTGACCGCGTACTGCATATTAGTACCTTCGATCTGTTTGAACTGTGCGGCTCCATTGTAGGTGACGCGCAGGGTTGTGTTACGAGATATTTTGGCTGTCTGCGGTATTTGAGCGTCAATGACTGCTTCTTTAGCCGCTTCAGTTCCCGGAACACTTGCCAGAACATTTGCCTTGGGGTTATCCTCGGGGATTTCCGCAAAGTTTTTCGGTAATTTTTCAGGCGGAACAAACTGCCAGCCCTTGACCGGGTCACTGGAAGCAAACCAGCGTCCGGTGAGCAATATATAATAACTCCTTGTATCAAGGTCAAGAAATACGTCATCTTCGGTATTGCTTACATAAAGTAATCCTGTTTGAGCAATAGGAGAGAATTGCGGTTCACCGTCGAAAACCACCAGTTCAGCCGGAACCGTACTAACGATTACCTCCGGAACTACTGAAGAATACTCCTTCAAGCTGTCAGAAACGTTATCAATATTTTTCTTTCCGTAGTCAATAACATCTTTCGGCGGGTTGCTTACCAGTTTCCAGTTGCCTTTCAAATCTGAGGCGGACATCCAGCCACAATCGGCTTTGAGGTAATAGCTTCTGGTTCTGGTGTCCAGAACGATCAGCGCCTGAGAGTTTACCACCCTCAGCAGGCTGGTATCTCTGACGGTTTCAAGTTTGGGTTCGCCGTTGATCGGAACCAGTATAGCCGGCTTTTTGCGCAGTATTATTTCAGGCGGATTCATCTTGAGCTTTTCCGTCTTAACCTGCTTGTCATTTATTTTGTCAAGCATTGTCAGCAGTCGATCCAGGGATATATCCGGATCCCAGCTTTCCGCGGCTTTCTTTACGGTATAATCTATCTCTTTCAGTTTTTCTTTACTCATACCGGGAAAGGCCGCTTTAGGGACGTTGAGCTGAAGTAATTTAACAATCCGTTTTTCCCGGTCGGTAGCGACTTTTGCTTTAAGCCACAAGACTCCGAAAACAGGTTCTTTTTCATCTTTTAAGGTCAAAGAAAACGCCGCCCTGGCGTTAATTGCGGTTCCGGTGAAAGATTCCAGCTGCGGCTGGAATATGGTCAGGATGCCGTCTAGTTTGCCGTTCGAAATTTCCAGGTTTCGCGGCCAGGACGAGGTATGTTCATCCGGTTTTTCATCGGAAAACACGGATGAACAGGTTGCCAGCAGCAATATAATAATTGTAATTATTTTCTTCATTTTTATCACCTCCCGTTATATTGACACGGCTCAGCTTAGCCGTGATTCGTCGTCAAAGGTATATTAACCGTAAACCGGAAATACTCCAGTAGAACGGGAAGCTTGATTTTTATCAACTAGGCCAGTAATTCTGACCCTATGGCTGCGGCTGAAGCAATGTTCTCGTTTGATTCGGGGCATTTCCACTTTTCAAAATCAAGGTCCTCCAACCGCAGGTGTTCAAAGTTATCCACTCCTGCCTTTTTGAGGCATTTTGCAGTGCATTCATTGGGGCATCCGTCAATGGCCAGTATCTTTTTGGCCCGTTTTGCCATCCTTATTATTTCCGGGATGCGTCCGTTAAGCGCGGAAAGACACGACATCATTCCTTCACCATCTCTAGCCAGTGATCGTGCAACCCTGTCGGCAATGGATCCTACGTCTGCGGAGCCCGAACAGGCGAATATGAGCTTCTCGGTTCCAGGAGTCTGTTCTATAGCAGACATCTTTAGTTCCTTTCAATTTAAACCAGTCAAATTTCTTGCGAACTACTTCTGTCCCCCTTTACTACAGTTATATATGCCGACATCCATCCTGTCAATAGGGTGACATGGCTTTTGCCTGTTTTTTTCATAATTGATGGAAATAATCTTCATAACATGTATAATTTTACCATTGAACAAACAGATTGGAGAAATATCGTGGGTAGAATTCTTACAGTACTGACAGGCGTGGCTTTATGTTTCGTCCTGACCGGATGTCCGATGGTCGGGTCTAAAGAGATAATGGGGGATAAAACTGCGAAGGCCTCAGCCGTAAAGTGGAATGGAAACTGGGTCTCTAGCGATTCGATAATTCAGGTAAGGGTAAAAGACAAAGATAAAGGCGTTTTAGAGATATATTTCATTCAGAGAAAGAAGAAGCAAGGGCCATATAAGGTATACCTCAGAGATGTTGATGGTCATATCGTTGCCAGTTTGAAAGACCGGGAGGGTGGCTACTATTTGTGGTCGGTAGTGGATACCCATGATGATTTCGGCTACCTGATGCTGCTAAATATGAAAAAGTTCAAGGAGTTGATCGAAGCGGGTGAACTGCCGGGAAAGATTGTAAAAACCGTGCCGGTACTCGACAAGCTGAGCGATAAGCAGCGCAGCGATATAATCAGTAAGGCGGCGAACGACTTTGAATACAGGCAAGGAGTGACTTTTGTTCGGCTGGAAGGACTTGACCGCATTCGGAAAAATGCAGAGAAAATAATCAAAGAAGCTAAAGCGGTCCCGGCTAAATAATCATAAAGAACTTGAGCAGGATAGCGGTCAGCAACGCAATCAGACAAAGAAATCCGGCAATAACCATACCCGATACATAGAGTTCGGGAGAGTTCCACTTATACTTGAAATTACACTTCTCTAATTTTTTCTGAAGTTTTCTCGTGCTGTTGTTAAACAGCATTGTCGAAATCTCCAACGTCTCAAGATTGGTCAGAGCTTCCAGCGGAGACAAGTCAGTCAGCTTGGTACAGCCCATCAAATGAAGCTCTGTAAGCCCCTTCAAATTCGACAAAGGGGAGGCATTCTGAATCTCCTCACAACGGTAGAGGTCGAGTTTCTTTAAATTATCAAGTTCAGACAATGGGCCAAGGTCGCAAAGTTTACCGCAGAATGACAGCTCCAGTTTATTCAGTTTTCCAAGCTTGGCGACAGGTGAAATATCTGTGAGTGCAAGCGACCCGGAGATAGTCAGTGTTTCCAGGTCGCTTAAGTTTGCAATTGGGGAGATGTCATCGAGTTCTGCACATTGACTTATTTTCAGTCTTTTTAATTTTGTTAGATTTTTCAAAACAGTTATATTGCGCAATTTATCACAACGGCTAATCTTTAGTTGGGTAAGGTCAGTGAGCTCTCCTATTGGGGATATGTCTGTTAACAGGACACAATCCATCAGGATCAAGGTTTTGAGTTTTTTAAGTTCTGCTATCGGAGTGAGGTCCGTAAGTTTCTCGCAGCGATATAATTTTAACTGGGTGAGTTTTTTGAACTCAGACAGAGCAGCGATATTGCTTATCTCACAGATCTTCAGATCCAGGCTGCTAGCATTTCTGTCGAATACTGACAATAAGTTTTCCACGATAATCTTCCTTTTTCTCTATTTATAATAATAAACGTGCAGGAATATTTTTTCAAGCAATAATTGTATTTTGTAGCTACTTGTGCTATTTTTTTCCCATATAAAACATACAAACTCTAATTGTAAAGAGGTATTTTTATGTTCAAGCTTACTTTTATTGTTTCGCTTGTTGCAGGTTTTATTCTCTCCGCTTTCGCCGCCCGGAATGATCGTCGTATAACCAGGATGATTTCCCGTCAGGACAACGACAAAGACGGCAAAATATCAAAACAGGAATGGCGTTGGCAGCAAAAACGGTTCGATGTGCTTGATAGTAATAAAGACGGCTATATTACTGCAGAAGAGCTGCAAAAAAATATTGCCAATCTCCGCCGTCGCGCGATTGACGCAGATATTATTAAGGATGTAGTTTACGGCTCAGTCAACGGCAAAAAAATGCTCCTTGATATATATATGCCAAAAAACAGAAAAAAGCCGCCGGTTTTGCTGGTTTGGATTCACGGCGGAGGCTGGCGGAAAGGCAGCAAGAGTAATGTGAACCCGGCATTTCTGGCCCTCGTAAAAGAAGGTTATGCCGTTGCGAGCATAGATTATCAATTGCTTGGAGTTCCGGGGCTGCGCCAGATCACTAATGAGTGCAAAGGCGCAATAAGGTTTCTCAGGGCCAATGCAAAGAAATATGGTTACAATGCCGACCGCATCGGAATAGGGGGCAGTTCCGCCGGTGGTCACCTGGTGCTGTTGCTCGGAACCAGTGGCGGGGTTAAAAAGCTTGAAGGAAATGTTGGCGGTAACCTCGATCAGTCTTCGTCCGTGCAGGCCGTGGTTGATTTTTTCGGTCCGTCGGATATGTCTACACAGCCGAGAGTAAAAGAACAACTTACCAATAAAGTCTTTATTGAATTTGCGCGATTTATCAGTCCGGTGACCTATGTGGATAAGAACGATCCGCCTTTGCTAATCTATCATGGTACCGCTGATCGAACTGTTCCAATCGAGCAGGGCCGCATCATCCATAATAAATATAAAGAGTTGGGCCTGGAATCAACCAAGCATGAAATAGAGGGAGCCGGTCATGGTTTTAAACCAACCGAACTGTCTCCGACTAAAACGACCAAAGAAATGAAAGAATTTTTCGACAAGCATCTTAAGAAATAATAATATAAAAAAGGGGGAGAACGTTTTGAAAAACCTCTTACTGCTTTTGTTTACCGTTTCAGTATTTTCACTTCAAGCCGCAAAGTCTGATTTTCCGGCTAAGATTCCTGATGATATGCCGAAAGATTTGAAAACTTATATCGGGAGGATTGTTTCCGGTAAAGCTGTCGTACGTGCCAAGGCGGCTCAGGCTTTGGGTAATAAAGGCAAAAAGGCTGTTCCAGCTGCACCATGGATCATTCCGCTTTTATCCGACCATACCGGGTTGATGGTTATTCGTATTGGATATGGCGGAGGAGGCGGGAGCAGCAGTACTTCCGTCTCGTCGATAGCCAGGACTGCGATAAAAAAAATATTCAAAGGCAACCCTGAAGCGTTGATTGCTCTATACAAACGCAAGGATATAGCCAACAGGGAATCCCTGATTCCGTTGATCGGATCGTTCAATACTCCTGAAGCCAATGCTGTTTTTGCCGAAGGTTTCAGAAGTTCCAGTGAAAAGATTCGACGTTTAATAGTAGAATCTGCCAAATCTCCACGTTGGAAGGGAGAACTGTTAAAGCTTCTGGCTGGTGATCCTTCTCAAAAAGTGAGAAATTCCACGGCCAGATCCCTTAGCCGGATGTCAGGGGATGATGTTGTCAGCAGTTTTGTCAACTGTCTTTATGACCATAACCAGACAGTTAGGCGTTGTGCAATAGAGTATCTGGCTAAAAAGAAGAACCCACAGGCTTTTGCCGCGATAGCCAAAATAATTTCAGGTAAAGATTTTCGCGGGGCTCGTGATTATGCTCCTTTCGCGTTTGAATACGGTAATGAAGGAGTGAAGATTCTTAATGATGCCCTGAGATCAAATTCGGGTCAGGTTCTGGCGATTCTTGGCAGTTCATGTTTCTCCAGTAAGCTTGCGCATACTAAAGACATGGATTTTATATTGACGGTAGTCGGGCTGATGGGCTCATCCGATAACCGGATAAGTGGACAGGCCAATCGTATTATGTATGATGTTAGGCGTTTTTTGCCTAAGGTTTACAAAAGCGAAATTGAAAAAGACCCGGGCTTCAAGGATAAATTTGAAAACGCAGTCAGAGGCAGGATGATTCAGGTTCTGTTGCCGGTTTTGAATGGCGGGAGCAGAAGTTCCGTCGATTCCGCCCTTGCCCGGCTGGTTGCCTGGAAGTGCGTTGATAAGCGTTTGATTGCCCCGACGGTAAAACAGCTTGGGAGCAACGATCACACGATCAGAAACAACGCCTCCGAGCTGCTCAAACTTCAAGGTAAAGAGGCGGTTCCGGAATTGATTAAAGCCGTCGGCTCGAACAACCCGGTTGCCAAAGCCGCTGCGATGAAGGCTCTAGCCGTGCCTGGTTGCGGCGAGGCGGTTACGATACTGATAAAGGGGCTCTCTGATTCCAATTCCGGCGTCCGCAAAGCCGCCGCCGTCGCC
>MDTD01203037.1_pt1 | contig 11319 bp, 14 predicted proteins | sample 811221 | NCBI WGS metagenome assembly MDTD01 (sample SAMN05326646, study PRJNA326480) | marine metagenome | isolation source: seawater | place: Pacific Ocean: South West | collected 2011
ATTAAAAAATTAAAAAAATATCTTTCTATATATATTATGTCAATATAACTTACCAATATAAATAATTATGAAAGAACTTCTGTACCTTAAGGATGAGCAAATAAAAGAGTTTATAGAAAAGCTTTTTTTAAGCTATAGAGACACTTTTTCAGACTCAAAAACAATTTTGGATAAATATTCATTAGGAATAGCACATAATAAAGTTATTCATATCTTGGCTACATACGAAGGTATCACTATAAGTGAGCTTTTAAATAAACTGAAAATAACAAAGCAGAGTTTGAACAGGATTCTCAGAGACTTAATAAAAATTGAAGTTGTAACATTTAAAAAGGATACTAAAGATACACGTGTTAAGCATGTATTCTTAAGTGAAAAGGGTAAAAAAATTTTTGATGAAATATTTTCAAAACAAAAAAAAAGAATATATAATGCATTGTTGAACTCTTCTGCAAAAGAAGTTGTAGATTTTAATAATGTTTTGAAAAAATTAATTAAATCAAATGAAAGAGTTTGAGTCTCACATCCTAGTTGTCGATGATGATAAAGGTATAAGAGAATTAGTAAAAGAATATCTTGACCAAAACAATTTTATTACATCTACTGCTAAAGATGCTGAAGATGCAAAGGAAAAGACAAAGGTTATTAAATTTGATTTGATTATTTTAGATATTATGATGCCAGGCAAATCTGGATTGGAATTTTTAAAAGAGAATAAAAATGTTCTAGATACTCCAATAATTTTATTAACTGCTAAAGGTGAAGCAATAGATAGAATAGAAGGTCTTCGTACTGGTGCTGATGATTATTTACCCAAACCCTTTGAGCCACAAGAATTAATTTTAAGGATTAAAAATATTCTTAATAAAACAAAAAGTGGTGTAGAAAAAAGAGAAATAGAATTTGGAAATGTTAAGATTGATCTTGATAAAATGATAATATTTAAAAATGATAAGCAAATAAAAATCAACAATACAGAAAAAAAAATATTCGAGAAAATGATTGATTCACCTGGAAAAGTTTTTACTCGGGAAAGTATTGGTAAATTAATAAAAATAGAAAAAGAAAGATCCGTAGATGTGGTTATTACAAGATTAAGAAAAAAAATTGAGGATAATCCAAAAAATCCAAAATATTTGCAAACAATAAGGGGTGAAGGATATGTTTTATGGATTGAGTAAATTTGTAAAGACACTACTTCCAAAACAACTTTTCTATAGAGGTCTTTTAATAGTTGCATTGCCAATAATAATTTTGCAAATAACAATTTCTGTAGTTTTTTTTGATAGTTTGTGGATTAAAACTAATATAGGAATGACTAGAGCTCTAGTAGGAGAAATTAAAACCTTTATAGACTCATATAATAGAGAAAATTCAGATAAAAATTTTATAGAAAATACTTTTGAGGGAAATTTAGACATTGATGTTGTTTTTTTTAAAAATAAAAAATTTTCTGATACTATGAACGAAATATGGTATAGCCCCATTGATAGATCGCTTAGACGAGAACTTAAATCAAAAAATTTAAATTATTGGTTCGATACTTCAAAGTTCAAAAATATAGTTAATTTGAAAATTCAAACTGAAAATGGTTACTTTGAATTTTTAATTCCAAGGGAAAGACTAACTAGTACTTCGGTAAGAATTTTTGCATTATGGATAACTTTGCCAGCATTTTTAATTGTAGCAATAGCTATTATATTTTTAAAAAATCAAACTAGACCAATTAAAAAACTTGCTGAAGCATCTAAAAAATTTGGAAGGGGTGAAGATATTGAAGAATTTGTGCCGTCAGGAGCTTCCGAAATAAGACAGGCAGGCTACGAATTTGAAAAAATGAGAAAAAGAATATTAAGACATTTGAACCAAAGATCCGAAATGCTATCTGGAATTAGTCACGATTTAAGAACTCCTTTAACAAGAATGAAACTGCAGTTAGCTTTAATTAAAGATAAAAATTTAATAGATAGATTTTCAAATGATATAGACGAAATGGAAAAAATGCTTAATGAATATCTACAATTTTCAAGTGAAAGTAACAAAGAACAAAACGAAAATTTTGAATTTAATGAACTTATTAAAGATGTAATATTGAAATTTAACAATAGTATGATTGAATTTATTCCGGGTGAAACATTTTATTTTAATGGAAGAAAACTATCTATACAAAGGTGCCTAAACAATTTAATTGAAAATTCAATTAAGTTTGCAAATAAAATTCAGATTAATTTTCAAAAGTTAAAAGGTAATATTTTAATAACTATCGATGATAATGGTCCAGGTATTTCGATTGAAGAGAGGGAGAATGTGTTCAAACCTTTTTATAAGATAGACAAAAGTAGGTCAGAAAAAAGTTCTAGTGTTGGTTTGGGTCTGTCAATATCTTCTGATATAATTAGATCGCATGGGGGCAAAATAGAACTTGCAGACTCTAAGATTGGTGGACTTAAAGCTACAATTTCTTTGCCTTTTTAATTTTTCTTTTTTTATTAAATTTTTCAAATTTGTTTATTTTTCTCTCTAGGGCTTCAACTCTTTTTATAAGCACCTCAGTTTCTTCACTGCTAGTAAGTTTTAATTTATATATAAGCTCATCTCTTTTAGATTTAAGAATTGATATAAATTCATTGGAAAGGTCTTTATAGTTATATAAACCACTTTCGATAATTTTTGAAATTTGATTAATAAATAATTTAGATTTTGACATAGCTAATTTAATTTTTTTAGTTTAGTTTATAGTATTTTTTACTAATGTTTATCAATAATTTTGATCCTGTTGCATTTAATATTTTTAGCCTAGAAATAAGATGGTATTCAATATCTTATATTTTAGGAATAATTTTTGGTTGGATTTATTGTAAAAAAAAACTGATTAAAAATGATTATTATATAAAGATATTTGATGATTATATTTTTTATTTAATTTTTGGCATAGTTATAGGTGGAAGAATTGGATATATTTTAATTTATAACATAAGTTATTATATTAATAATCCATTTGAAATATTCATGTTATGGCAAGGAGGCATGTCTTTTCATGGAGCTGTGGTAGGAATAATAATTTCGACTTTAATTTTTTCGAATAAAAAAAAAGTAAGTGCTTTTTATTTTTTGGATCTTGTGGCTTTGTCATCTCCAATAGGTATCTTTTTGGGCAGAATATCAAATTTTATTAATTCTGAACTTTACGGTAGAGAAACAGATGTCTTATGGTCAGTAAAGTTTATTTTAATTGATAATCTAAGTAGGCATCCCTCGCAAATATATGAAGCAATTTTTGAGGGGTTGATATTATTTATATTATTAAACTATTTGTTTTCGAAAATTAATAGGCAAGATGGATATGTATCCTCACTATTTTTAATTTTTTATTCTATATTTAGATTTTTTATAGAATTCACGCGTGAGCCAGATCAACATATTGGATTATTAATATTTAATTTATCGATGGGGCAACTAATAAGTATTGCTGTTTTAATACTAGGAATATTTTTATGGCATAATAAAAAAAATGTTTAATAATAAATATTATAAAGTTCCTTTAGATAAATTTATTGATAACGCATTATATAACCCAAAAAAAGGCTACTATATGAAAAAGATACCTTTTGGAAAAGAAGGAGACTTTATTACTGCTCCAAATATATCAAAAATTTTTTCAGAGATGATTTTTTTATGGATTTTATCTTATTGGGAAAAATTTTATAAAAATAAAAAAATTAATGTTATTGAATTAGGTGCTGGAAATGGTGAAATGATGCATCAACTAATTAACTCATCTAAAAAATTTAAAAATTTTAAGGACAATTGCAATTTTATAATTTTTGAAAAAAGTGAAAAATTAATAAATTTACAAAAAGAAACGCTTAAAAATTTAAATATTAAGTGGATAAAAAACTTAGATAAATTAGCAAATAAACCGACGATATTTTTAGGTAATGAATTTTTAGATGCATTACCGGTAAAACAATACATAAATTACAATAATCAATGGTGCGAAAGATATGTAGAAAAAAAAGGTAAAAATTATAATTTTGTAAATGTAAAGTGCGATATAAAAAAAATTGAAAAAAAGATAAATTTAGAAATATCGAAAAATCAAAATTTTTTAGAAATTTCATTTGAAGAAATAAACATAATAAAAAAATTAAGTAAGGTTATAGATATCAAGGGAGGCTGCATACTTTTTATTGATTATGCTTACTCGAATCATAAAATGTTTGATACTCTCCAGGCCGTAAAAGACCATAAAAAAATAGATCTTTTTGAAGAGGTTGGAAGAGCTGATATAAGTCATTTAATTAACATTCCGTTGATAAAAAAAATAGCAAAAAAGCAGAACCTAAAATTAATTTATAATACTCAAAGAAACTTTTTAATAAATTTAGGAATATTACAAAGGGCTGAAATACTATCCTCAAAGAAAAGTTTTTTAGAAAAAGCCAATATTTTTTATCGAGTCAATAGATTAATTGATAAAAAACAAATGGGTGAGTTATTTAAAGTGTTATACTTTTATAAGAATAATAATAAACACAAACTAGGTTTTAAATGATTATTTCAAAATTACTTAAAAGAACCAATTTGGTAAATCACGGTTTTTTTGATAACAAAAATGGATATTCTAAAGGTCTATATAAGAGTTTAAACTGTGGAAAAGGATCTCTGGATAGTAAAAAAAATATCAAGAAAAACTTAAAATATGTAAAAAAAAAAATAAAATCAAAAAAAAATAATATCGGTTTATTGTATCAAATTCACAGTTCGAAATCTTTTTTTATAAAAAAAATTTCAAACAAAAAAATTTTTGGGGATGGACTAATTACAAATCAAAAAAATTTACCTATTGGAATACTTACTGCTGATTGTGCTCCAATATTGGTTTTAGATACTAAAATAAAAACAATAGCTGCAATTCATGCAGGTTGGAGAGGTGCCTTTAAAAATATAGTCATAAAAACTATCAATAAATTAATTAAACTGGGATCAGATAAAAAAGATATTATTGTTGCGATTGGTCCAACTATTAATCAAAAAAATTATGAAGTAGGTAAAGAGTTTAAAGATAAATTTCTTACAAAAAGTAAGAAAAATTCAATCTTCTTCAAAAATAAAGAAAAACGGATTTACTTTGATTTAGTCAAATTCATTCATTACCAATTAATTAGTTTTGGAATTAGAAAAATTGATGTTATAAATAAAGATACCTTTGATAAAAAAAATAATTTTTTTAGTGCGAGAAGATCTTTAAAACAAAACGAGCCTGATTATGGTAGAAATATATCAGTAATTATGCTTAAATAGGATATTAATGAAAATAATCACAGGTAATTCAAATAAAAACCTAAGTATCAAAATCTCCAAATATTTAAAAAATAGACTTGTGCGTTCGAGTATTAAAAAGTTTTCGGATGGGGAAATTTACATTGAGGTAAATGAAAATATAAGAGGGAATAGTATTTTTGTAATTCAATCAGTCTCCTCTCCAGCAAATGATAATTTAATGGAATTACTTCTATGCATAGATGCATTAAAAAGGTCATCAGCAAAAAATATTACAGCTGTTATCCCTTATTTTGGATATGCTAGACAGGATAGAAAAGTCGTACCTAGAACATCTATATCTGCTAAACTTGTGTCAAATTTAATTACAAAGGCTGGAGCAGATCGAGTGGTAACAATAGATCTTCATGCTGGCCAAATTCAAGGTTTCTTTGATATACCTGTTGATAACCTATTTGCAACTCCAATTTTTGCACGTCATGTGAGAAAGAAAATTAAAAATAAAAATTTAATTTGTGTTGCTCCAGATGTTGGTGGCACAGAGAGAGCAAGGGCGTTGGGTAAATTTTTACATGTTGGGTTAGCAATTATTGATAAGAGAAGACCGACTCCAGGAAAGTCAGAGGTGATGAATGTTATTGGTAATGTTAAAGGTAAAACATGTATTATTGTTGATGATATAATTGACTCGGGTGGAACAATTGTAAACGCTGCTGATGCTTTAATAGAGCGGGGCGCAAAAGAAGTTCACGTATATGTTACTCATGGAGTGCTTAGCGGTAAAGCGGTACATAGAATAAAAAATTCAGTAATAAAAAGACTTGTCATAACTGATACAATAGACAATTCTGATAAGTTAAAAGGCTCAAAAAATATTGAGATTTTAACTATTTCTCAATTGGTTGGTGAAGCAATTAAAAGAATATCTAATTCTACTTCTGTTTCAGACTTATTTAGGTAATTTTCTTCTTGATAATCTATAACTACTAAGCTAAAAGCTACCATTTTTATGACCAATTTAGATGCAAACTTAAGAACAGCAACTTCAAGAGGCAGCAACAACATTCTTAGAAAACAAGGAATGGTCCCTGGCGTGCTTTATGGTGGAGAAGAAAAAAACGAGCTAATAAGTGTTTCAAAAAAACATCTTAAAAATTTACTTGATAAAGAAAATTTTTTATCAAATGTTCTAAAAATAAAAATTAATGATAAAGAGATAAATGTACTTCCTAGAGAAATTTCATTTGATGTAGTAACTGATGAACCTATACATGTTGATTTTCTTAGAATGGTTGTAGGTAGAAAGATTATATTAGAAATACCTGTAAGATTTATTAATACCGAGCAATCACCAGGTTTAAAAAGAGGTGGAGTACTCAATATTGTGAGAAGAAAAGTTGAGTTAAAATGTCCAACTGAAAGCATTCCTACAGAACTAGTCGTCGATTTAGATGGTTTAGATATAGGTTCAAGTATTAAAATATCTGCAATAAAACTTCCAGAAAATGTAACACCAACCATTACTGGAAGAGACTTTGTGATAGCCACAGTTGCTGCACCAACTGTTGTCAAAGAGCCTGAAAAACCAGCTGAAGAAACAGCAGAGGGAGCAGAAGCTGGCGCAGATGGAGAGGCACCTAAAGATGGTGAACAACCTGCTGCAGGAGAAGATGCAAAAAAAACTGATGCTGATAAAGATAAAAAAGAGACAGCTCCAGAGAAAAAATAATTTGTTTTATAATCTTAAAAATATTCTTTAAAAAATGATCTTATTTGTAGGTCTAGGTAACCCAACGCCAGATAGTCAAAATAATAGACATAATATTGGATTTAAAATTATTGATGCCATTAATCAAAATTTTAGTTTATCAAAACAAAAACCAAAATTTAAAGGGTTACTTACAATGGGGAATATTGGGGATAGAAAAGTATATGCTATTAAACCTTTAACATTTATGAATAATTCTGGAACATGCATTCGTGAACTAATTGAGTATTTTAAAATAGAGTCTTCAGATATAATTGTTTTTCACGATGATCTTGATATTGAATTTGGAAAAATTAAAGCTAAGTTTGGTGGTACAGATGCTGGCCATAACGGTATCAAGTCATTAGATAAATTTATAGGAAAAGATTATTCAAGGGTTAGAATAGGAATTGGAAAGCCTGAAAAAATGAAAGTTAATGATTTTGTTTTAGCTGATTTTAATGAGGACGAACAAATGCAACTTAATGAAATTTCAAAAAAGATAATTGAATCTTTAAATTTGTTAATTGACAAAAAGCTCGATTTATTTTCTAGCAAGATAAATAATTAAATTAAATATGGGTTTTAAGTGTGGAATAGTAGGATTACCAAATGTTGGTAAATCTACTTTGTTTAATGCTCTCACAAATTCCAGTATTGCACAGGCAGAAAACTTTCCATTTTGTACAATTGATCCAAATCTAGGTGTGGTCCCAGTTGTTGATGAGAGACTTGATAAATTAACAAAAATTTCAAACTCAAAAAAAAAAATATACACAACAATTTCATTTGTTGACATCGCTGGTTTGGTAAAAGGTGCATCTAAAGGCGAAGGGTTAGGTAATAAATTTTTATCACATATAAGAGAAGTAGATGCAATTATACATATGATAAGATGTTTTGACTCTGATAATATCCAAAACGTAAATACTAACGTAGATCCAGTAAGGGATTTAGAAATTATTCAAACTGAAATGAAATTAGCAGATCTTGATTCAATTCAAAAAAGATTGGACAAAAAAAACAAGAAAAATATTTCAAGTGAACAAATTCAAATACTTGAAACAACTCTTGATTATATTAACAATGATAAAAATATCGATGAGATACACTATCTCTTTGAAAAAAAAGAAATTGAAATTAGTGGTTTGTTATCTTTAAAACCTAATTTATATGTTTGTAATGTAGATGAGGCTAGTATTACAAATGGTAACCAGTATACAAAAAAATTTATTGAAAAGTACGGAGAAAATGACACTATTATCATTTCCGCAGAAATCGAAAACCAGCTTAACTCTTTGAGCAATCAAGAAAAAATTAATTATATGGATATGCTCGGAGCTAAAGAGACTGGCATTAAAACCCTTACAAAAAAAGGTTACAATTTATTGAAACTTGAAACATTTTTTACTTCAGGACCAGAGGAATCTAGAGCCTGGACAATAATTAAAAATAGTTCAGCACCGAAAGCTGCTGGAAAAATTCATACAGACTTTGAAAAAGGGTTTATCAAAGTAGAAACTATTTCCTACCAAGATTTTATAGATAACAATGGATGGGTAAACTCAAAAAATAATGGAAAAATGAAATTGGAGGGAAAAGATTATATTGTTAAAGATGGTGATGTTTTAAACTTTCGTTTCAACACGTGACCATATTTTTTTCATAGTAAGATATACTAGTATTGAAAGTATAATTAAATACACAATTACTCTAAAACCAGTTTTATGTCTCGTTTCAAGATGAGGTTCAGCAGACCACATTAAGAATGTCGTTATATCTTTTGCCATTTGCTCTTTTGTAGCTTTGGTTCCATCACTATAGTCTACTAGGCCATCGGATAAAGGAGCAGACATTTTGATTTTATTTCCATACATATATTTATTATAATAGACACCATCATCTAATTTGATGCCAGCTGGAGGCTCATCATATCCTAACAGGAGAGAATAAATATAATCTGCTCCACCCTTTCTTGCTTTAGCTAGAACTGACATATCTGGTGGATATGCACCACCATTTGCAGCTTTTGATGCCTCAACATTATCATAAGGCATAACAAATTTATCTGACAATTTAGCGGGTCTCATAAACATTTCTCCGTCACTGTTTGGGCCATCCAGTACCTCAAAACCCGCAGCGATAATTTTCGCCTCCTGCTCTGTAAACTCAGGTCCGCCTGGCTCAGCCAAGTTTCTGTAGCTCAAATATTGCATGGAATGGCAAGCCGCACAAACCTCCGTATAAACTTGATAACCTCTTTGCAACGAAGCTCTATCATACTTCCCAAAAAGACCTTTGAATGTCCAGTCAGTTTTAATAAATTTTGGTGTTTCTGCAGAAAATGATTGATTTTGAGGAAATAATACAGTCAAGATCAATAAAATCGTACTAAATATTTTTTTCACCCTAAACTCTTTAAATTATTCTGAATTTTATCTTCACTGGAGTTTCTGGTAGCCATTGCAGAACCTGCTAAAACTGGTTCCGAAATACTCAATGGAATAGGATTGGTTTTTTCTGTCAATCCTAGCAATGGAAGTATTATTAAAAAATGCATAAAATAATATGCTGTAGCGACTCTAGCGATTAACAAATACAATCCTTCTGCAGGCATCGCTCCTACATAACCAAGAACAAGAACATCTAAAACTAATATCCAATAAAATTGTTTGTAAATTGGTCTAAATACTGCCGACCTAACTTTAGAAGTATCTAGCCAAGGTAACACCGCTAAAATTAATATTGCTGAAAACATTGCTATAACTCCCATCAACTTATCTGGCACTGATCTTAATATTGCATAAAATGGTAACAAGTACCATTCGGGTACAATATGTGCAGGTGTTACAAGCGGATTAGCTTCAATATAATTATCTGCATGACCTAAAATATTTGGAGTATAAAATACAAAAAAAGCAAAAACTATCATGAATAATAGTAGAGCAAACGCATCTTTGATTACTATATAAGGATGAAAAGGAACTGTATCATTGGAAGGTTTTTTTATCTCTATTCCAACTGGATTATTGTTACCTGGTACATGTAGTGCCCAAATATGGAGTACCACTAAACCAAGTATTAAAAACGGTATTAAATAATGTAGAGCGTAGAATCTTGTCAATGTGGGATTATCGACTGAGAAACCTCCCCATAACCAAGTGGTTATCCCCTCACCAACAAAAGGAATTGCACTAAACAAATTGGTTATTACTGTTGCTCCCCAATAACTCATTTGTCCCCATGGAAGAACATAACCCATAAATGCTGCAGCCATCATTAATAGATAAATTATTATCCCTAAAATCCAAATAATTTCTCTTGGTGATTTGTACGAACCATAAAATAAAGATCTGAAGATATGAATATAAACCGCTAAAAAAAACATTGATGCACCATTTGCATGAACATATCTAATTAACCAACCATAATTTACGTCTCTCATAATATGTTCAACGCTGGCAAAAGCTAGCTTTGTATCCGCAACGTAGTGCATAGCTAAGACAAGTCCAGTTACAATTTGAGTTAACAAACAGAAAGTTAAAATACCTCCAAAAGTCCACCAGTAGTTTAAATTTTTGGGAGTTGGATAGTCAGTCAGGTGGTTCGCGAGTGTTAATAAAGGTAGTCTATCATTAAACCACTTTCCTACTTTTGATTTTGGTGTGTAGTGACTATCGCTCATAATTTTTCTCTATCCAATTTTAATTGTATTCTCATTTAAAAAAACATATTCTGGAATTTCCATATTTATTGGTGCTGGACCTTTTCTAATTCTTCCAGATGTATCATAATGCGAACCATGACAAGGACAAAACCATCCATCGTATTCTCCTTTGTCTGATAGTGGAACACAGCCTAAATGTGTGCAAATTCCCAACATAACTAACCATTCAGGATTTTTGACTCTATCTTCATCTTTTTCTGGGTGTTTTAATTCTTCCAAAGATACAGATCGTGCTTTGTCTATCTCATCTTTTGTTCTTCTTTTTATAAATACTGGTTTGCCTCTCCAAACAACTGTTATAGATTGACCTGGCTTGACTGAACTTATATCAACTTCAGTACTTGCTAGAGCTTTAACTGAAGCATCTGGGTTCATTTGGTCAACCAAAGGCCACACTGCAGCTCCCACACCCACCACACCTGCTGCAGTAGTTGCTGTAACTATAAAATCTCTTCTATTTTTTGGTTCTTTATCCGACATTAAAGTTTTATCTTTTGACTAATACATGATTTCATATAATAAAAAATATATTTTTCTATTGCAGAAATGACACAGAAACCTA
>MDTD01020896.1_pt1 | contig 11318 bp, 2 predicted proteins | sample 811221 | NCBI WGS metagenome assembly MDTD01 (sample SAMN05326646, study PRJNA326480) | marine metagenome | isolation source: seawater | place: Pacific Ocean: South West | collected 2011
ATAATTTATCTTTTCTTCCAAGATAGACTCTTAAATCTGCACTAATTGCGCTAGAGTCTATCGGATATTCACTGACATTACTTATTACTCCTGTACCGATAGGAAGTCCAGTTGTTTGTTGATAAGTTACTGATGGTCTAAAATCTAATACATCAGACAATCTTTGTCCAGCAAATGAACCTATGGTGTTATACCCATCCACATAAGAATCTACACTAGCATAATCTCCAACTCCATGACTATAATAAGTGTAGATTATCACAGGCCGTCCGCCACATGGAAGATTGCCAGGCTTTAAATTTAATTGTCCTAATTGAATTATTGAAGGCTTATGTCCATTGAATAATTCATATCTACTAGTAATATCATTTATTTTTACTGGAACTTCTGTAGGATTTGATACTAATTGTCCATTAGTATATGCAGTTCTGAGATCTGCAGCAAAAGGATTTGAAACTCCACTAACGACTAATAATGTTTCCAATGCTGCTAGGCTAGTAGTAACGCCAGGATCTAAATTAACATTAAAAGGACTAGTTCCAGTTTGTTCATAGAAATTATATGCATTTTCAGCAAATTCAAACTCTGTTTCAGTCATTTCATGAATAAATTTCTTATCACTTGCAATTACACCAACTCTATAAGCAACATTATTTACATTACAAGTATCGTATAATTTTTTCAATTCTTTAATATCAGAATTCTTCATCTGTAATTCAGAAAGACTTAATTGCACTTCATCATTAGCACCAACCGTAAATGTTGGGTTCACTGCTCCAGTTGTTACACTACTAGAAATTCCTAAAATATCTTGTCCATAGGTTGGACTACTATCGTTATTAGCACCAGCTGTATTATCATATGCTGCTTGAGAGATGGATGCACCCTGTTTATCTTCTAATGTGAATGGTAATTCTGGAGATGCGGTAACAATAGTTTTTACTTTTTCTTTAGATTCTGTCTTTACTACTGGTGCATATACAATTATGCCAGTAGTTCCTGATGCAATATTGCTTACATTAAAACTGATAGTTTGTCTATCAGTAGAAGGATTAAACCCACTCAAAACCCCAACTTGACCATTTGCCCTTGATGCAGTTGCAAGAGTAAATGCTTCATATAGAGAGGTATTTGTTGTATCAAATAAAGTATTGGCGTCAGAGATAGTTAATGTTACAAGTCCATTTACAGAACCAGAGGTTAGATTTTCAAATTTTTTCATTACTGTATATTGTGTATCTACCGTTGTTGATCCACTTATATCATCTATATTTCTTACAGTTGTAACCCAAAGCTTTCCAGTAGGAATTATACTAGAGCCACTTGTTTGATGCAACACAGCTTTACTAAATACTCTAGCAGATGCAGAAGATACATCAACACTCGTACTAGTGCCGAGAAACGCATTCGCTCCAGCATCTGAACTTGCGGATACTACTCCCTCATTTATTACTTCATTTACTGTGATATTTGCACTTGGTAATTGAGTTCCAGAATCTTCTGAACCGATTTCCATGTTACCAGAATTAAGGGGTTTAACTAAAAGTTGACCAAGTAAAGCGTTATAATGATAATTTATTGCTCTAGTTGTATTATTAAATTTTTCAAATATTAAACTTCTATCTGTAAAATTTCCTTCAACATTTGTTAATAATAATTCTGTAAGTATATTTCCACCAAACTTATATATTGTTCCACCACCCAAAGCAGCTGGAGAAACAGTACTTTCAGATACAAAAGATCTTGCATCACTTATATTATATTTTGCATTAGTTCTTGGGTTTATTTCATATTCTATATCATACAGATAGACTTTATAAATTGCTACTTCACTTGATGAACTGTCTGGTTTGAAAGTAGAACCAGAATAATTGTTTGATTTTGCTGAATTAGAAGAATCTTCATAATACTTTACTGCCTTTACCTTTGCATTTGCAATAACATCAATTCCATATATATTAGTTCCTAATGAAGTTCCACCACCTTGAAAAAAAGTAGAATCTTCATCGTATGTTATAGATGTAAAGTAAGCATCAGACCCTAAGTCAATATTTGGATTTACTGCAAAAAAATCAACATTTCCAGTGTTTGAAGTGTGTACGTTTACTAACTTTACCTTCTCATCTATCTCAGGCAATCCTTTCATATCAGTTGCATATACGTATGATCCCAGATTTATAGGCATATAATGATTGTTAATTTGATAATTATCTCTTGACCTATCATATGCAATATACTTGGTTCTATTACTTGCAGGCTTTCTTTCTATTTCATACCCTCTTACGTATGCTTTTCCTGATTCTAATCCAATCGCTAATTTATCTCTAACAGCATCTAGTAAGTTTAAATGTGTTAAGCCAGGATAATATTTCGTACCTGTAGTATCTAAAGTTTGATTTGGATATGTCTGTCTATCTACAAGAGAGATTGTGTGAGCTAAACCCTCATTGTTAGAAACCATACCTAGATCAGTTGAAAAATTTTGTAAAGCAAATTCTTTTGCAGCAACTTCTGTATCAAATGCAAAATCGGGCATACTGTATACGCCACCATTATCATCTTCATTGAAATATTCTCTGATATCAATTTTAAATGGTCTTACTGTATAATCTCCAGATTCATCATAAGTTCTTCGCGCAAGAGTTTTTAATAGCTGTGAATAATCTGTAGTTGTAACATAGTTACTTAACGCACCATTTCTTACTGCAATTAATTCTATAAAGTTTGATGTATCAATTACATTGTAATCTTTCTTAATAAGATTAAGTTGAATTTTATATCTATCTGCGCCAGGCGCGTTATAGTTAGATGTTCCTAATGCATTATCGTATAAACTACTATCTTCATTGAAAGTCTGAATACTTTCTACTACTTCTAATCCAATCCTATAATTAGGAGCATTCGTATATTTGTCTAAAATTATAGATTGTGCTGACACTTTTACTAGATGTTTTTTTACATAGTAAAAACCTTCTTCAATATATGCAAGACTTCCAATACCGATTGGTAATGAAACTTGAGTTGAAGTCAATACGGTAGCAGTGTAATTTACACCATCTGTTCCAGCTGCAAATAATTCTTCTCCTTCAACAAAAGTAGAAGATACATTTTCTGCTAATGTAACAGTTTGTCCATTTACTGTAAAGGTTGCTGTTCCATCTTCAAGAATATCAATTGTCGTACTATCGACTACAGTTCCTTGTTCGGCCGTACCATCTAGATACTTTAAATATAATGTGGTTGGTTCGTCATTTGTATAATCTATGACATTATCATTGTTCAAATCTACTGCATCAGCGTGTTTTACCACTAATGCACGTATACCAGTTTTTTTACCTTGAAGTATTTTACCCACAAAATCTGTCGCACTTGATAAATTTGATGGCAAATCTACCTTAACATAATTCGCTTTCAAATCTAATGCAGACTGGCCAGGAATAACCATTGCACCTTCTTTGAAAAAATGATCTGATAAATTTCCTACTTGTTGTTGTAAAATACTTTGTATTTGTGTCAATTCTCTTGCTTGTACAGAATTGCCAGGCTTAAATAATATTTTTAGATAACCCTTATTCACATCATAATCATCAAAATAAGGGGATACGTTAAGATTTAGAGTCATATTTTCTTTCTCTCAAATTAAAATTCAAAAACAACTTTTATGTCTTCAATTTGGTCAACAGCTCTTGATACTGGTTGTCTGTTTTCAGTGTAAAGAACTTTACCTGAGCCTGTTAATACATCAAAAGGTTCTTCATCTGTCGTACCAAAATCTGGATGTTTTGGGCCTCTATACAAAGTTTGTGTAGCTGGTGGATAATCTGGAGCTCCAGTTGCTTCCTTTGGGTCTGCAACAATCGCAATCTGTCTAAATGCAGATTCGTTTCCAGTTACAGGAAACATTACTTTTGTAGTTGATACTCCTTGACTATTATTTCTAGTTGCTTGTTCATCATATTCTAATCTCATTGCAACCATACAATAATATCCACCTAATTCTTCTATCGCATTATTTCCATGTCCTTGATCTGGAGAAATGATTGGTTTTACTTTACATGCGTTTACATTTGCATCTCCATTTGAATCAAATGCAGGCAAATGTGTTGTATTTATTGTCGCGCTATCGATATTAGTATAATTAGTTCCTTCATTCGATACTACAATACTAGAAACTTTATTAATAGTTACAATACCATAAGCACTAAATCCTGTGCCGTTTCCTGTAACACTTATGCCAGGTGCGACTATAATACTCTTACCAGTACCTGAAAAAGTACCATTTACTGTAACTGCAGCAGTTGTTCCAGTAACTTGCCATTGTGTAATTTCAAATTGTAAATTTGTATCTAAATCTACAACATGATAACCAGTATAATCTGCACTAGTATCTTCGATATTTGTAATTGAAAATGTATTTCCCCCAGATAAATCTATAGAGCCAGTTCTACTAATATTTGGATGATATCCAGATCCTCCAGAAGCAGATCCACCAGTTTCATTAGGAAGTATTTTAACCCATTCTATCTCGCCAGGTGTTGTTGATGATGCGACTTGAACATCATATTGAACTTGTTCAGCAGTTCCAGCAGAATTAGGATTATATATTATTCTATCAACTGGAATGTAGTCTTTAGTTAAAAATTTAAGAGCTTTAGCAAGTTCAATTGAATACATGTACTTCCAGACATATCCATCTGCTGTTTGTTCAAGAGTTGTAGTTGATGTTGTTGTTGGTTTATTTACTGAAGCTATTTCTTGAACACCTACAGTATCATCAATGTATTTTTGATTATTAATACATTTATAAACATTATATTGATTTGAAGCTTCTGTCATTACATATCCATTTGGTATGATTTCTTCAGGAGAATCATGTTCATACATTGTATATACTCTCCCAGAAGTCCAATTAATTCTTGGAATTGCGAGTGTCATATCAGAAAAATTAATTTTCTTCATTGCAAGAGTGTCAGATTTTACACTATAACCATAACCAATAGAGTCTTCTGGTGTGGGTGGATTTGCATCACTTGTCCATGCAGTATGTTTTGCAATTGCCATGAATAAATTATTGTAAACTGCGAGTCCTTGATGTATCCAAGTAACTCCACCATCAATGAGACTTGATGGAGTTGGCCCATTTGAACCAGAATTTCCAGTTACTTCAACTGCAATAAAGAGATTTTCGTCTTTTACAACTATGTCTCCTTCTGCATAAGTAGAATTTGCCTGCCATATTGGTGCTGAACGATTTATTGACTGTAAAAATTCTTGAGCATTAAATATTCTCAATTTATTTGTTATGATAGCTGCCATTTTGATACCTTTTGCGTCTTTAAATTTCTATTATTTATAATCTTTTTAATCGACTAATACAGAATTTAGAATATTATTTAATTCTGTGATAGTTTGAGGTGAATTGGTGTACTTTATAATACTAGATTCTGGAGCATAATTTGTTTTTCCATGAAGATCACCAGATTGTGAATATGTAGTGAAATTATTTTTATCTAGTAAATCATCTGTGAAATCATTTAGAGTTGCATTAAGATTATAATCCAATCCAGCTTGTAATTTTTCGTTAAATTTTGTTCTTTCTATTGATAAATTTGTAGGGCCCATCCTCTTTCTAGTTTTAGAATTTGGTTCTTCTTCACTAATTACAAGATAAACTGGAGTAATATTAACTACAGAGTCTAGTACTGCCCTATATTTTCTATCATACTTTTCAGATATCTCACTAATCCTTGTATTAGTCCAGTTATGATCAGTTCCATCTGTATTTGCAATATATTCTTCATCACTATACTCTTCTATTGGCATGAAATACCAAATATTTTTATTATCATAAGATTTTCTAGTCACATGGGTTAAACTATTTCCTTGGACTAGTTTTCTTAGTTTCCAATATGGCGAATTAATCAGTTCACCAACTGGACTTGCAAGAACTGGAGCTAAATTTTCCCAAGGATAAAATGCAGTAAAGTAAAATTTGAATCTCTCTAGGGATTTCCAAGTAGTATGTAAAGTTGGAACATCTCCTTCTTTATTATTATATCTTCCAGAAATATTTATGATCATTTTTTCATCTCTTGGATTTGCACCGTCTGCAACAGCACCTATCCAATAATTGGGAGAACGATCGACATTTCCTCTCCAAACATTATCCCATCTAAATTCAACTTTATTATTAGGACTTAAAGTAGGTAACGTAGAATATTTCATTATCATTTCAACATTAAAAACAACATACTTATCAGTGACATTTGAAAAAGACTCTACTGAAGTAACTCTATACTTTGCATATGGTCTAGTATTGAGGTATTCATCATCAGTTACTTCAGTATCTGATATATCATATACTGTTATTGTATTACCTATTACTTCAGAAGTATAATAATATTCATAGTCTTTACCATAAGCATCTAAATGATTCATAGCAATTTTACTCACTGAACCCCAATTTACAGCAATCCCATTTTCAAAATTTAATAATGCATATCTACCAGAGCCATTATCAGACGTTGCTGAACCAGAAGTATCATCAGAAACTTCTCCAGCTCCAACTCCTTGATAAACTCCATTTACTTCACTGTTTATAGTTTCTTGTCTATTATCATAAACTATTTTTATTCCATGAGAATTTAAATTATTGATATTATGAGTATCCACTCCAGCCGGCCATGTCCACCGTCCTAATCCATCCATATTTCTGACTTTAACGTTTACATTCTTAATTATTTCATAAAGTAATTGTTGCCAAGTTTGTAATACTCTTCTACTTCTTCTTGCAGTAGTAGAAATACTATATTCTCCAAACATCATAAGACCAGCTGGATGGACAACTTTCTTAACTATTTTTCTCCATTCATCTATAAATCTACCAACTTTAATTACATATGAATAGTCTTGCCAAAGATAACTATCTGTAATTCTATTATCTCCAGATAAAAATCCCTGTTCATTTACATATGCACCTTCTCTTATACATAGGGGCCCAGTTAAAACATTTACTTGTGCATTACCATCTCCTATTGAACTTAAATCGAGAGTTGGTGCTGTATCATATGCAACTCCAAATCCTTCTTGATCTTCAAGTACTGGATGATTGTAAATAGAAATTTTAGATATTCCACCAATAGAACTTCCCTTACCTATAAAAAATCCACCAACACCTTGTGAAGTATAATTAAGAGTTTTTTCGGCTACATATGCGGTTGGGAAAGAAACATATCCGCCACCCCCTGTGAGAAGTCTAATTGATTTTATTGCATCTGGTGGCCTAGAAGTATATTTAAGTCTCAATGAAAATCCATCTGAAAGTTGATATGTTGAAAAAATTCCAGTTAGTGGGTCATTCTTTCGTAAAAATATTTTATTTGGAACTACAGGATGTGTTGAGTCATAAATCACATATTCAATATTGTCAGCAAGAGATGCATAAAAAGTAACTACTACAGAATCTCCTATAGTAAGAGGAGAAGTAAAGGTAATCGCACTTCCAGTTGTTGCAGTAAATGCTGTATATACTGCTCCATTTACTTGAACAATAACTGCTTGATCTTCGTCATAGTCAAAGGAATAAGAAGATGTTGTTTCAGCTGTTACAGTAAAAGTTAAAGTTTGTGTAGAAGATTTTCTAATAAATTCTACACTAGGAATAGGATTAACATATTTCGGGTTGAGACCATTTCCACTAATAACATTATCTGTCCCTTTATCCTCTATAGTTACTGGAGAAGTTGCCTGTTCTTCATATCTCGATCCTTTAGTAAATCTCATTGTCCCAAAGAATCCAGTGGTATAATCTCCTACAGAATAAGATGCCCCGACAACTTGTCTGGCTCCAACATAAAAAGAAGTTGGGTTTGTTGATACCTCTAGCATGTTTGATGCGATAGAACTTTCCTTTTCTCCATCAACATAAATTGTAGTAGAGGAAGAACTAAAGTGAATAGCTATGTGATGCCAAACTCCGAAAGGCAATATTGATGTTGTTAATACATCAGATCCACTATTATTTAATTGTAATGTTCCATCAGATTTCTGATATAATATTGTTTTTTGTGTTCCATTAGACAATTCATTAAATGAAAAAATAGTACCGCCAGGAATTCCAGCATTTGTAACTGATATAGATTTTCTAAAATACCAAAAATCTATAGTCAATTCACTATCTGTTAGATTCTCAGCTAACAATTGTTGTATATTATCAACTCTTGAGTAACCTAAATTTGTAAACAAAGCTTTTGCGCCGACTTTGCTCAACCCTGCAGCGAACCCATCCTTTACCCACTGATTTGAAAGTCGGAGGCCAGGAATTATTAATTTTTGACCAACCCCATATCCACTTCCTTCATTTCCAGTAGCTACAGAAACAGAATAATTTCCGTTACTAATGTCAATATTAAATTTTGCACCACTTCCTATATTTTGGTTTGTTGGTAAACTTGTAAGTGTTTTAGAATCCAAACCAGTTCCTGAAGTTTTACTTAATGAAATAATCCTACCTGAACTATTAACAGAATCAATATTAAGAACTAAATTATGAGTTCCATCAACTCCACCCAATTCACTTCCAGAAATAGTAACTGTAGAGCCTGCGAGATATCCACTTCCCTGATCTGAAAAAGCTGGAGATTGAATACTATATTCTGTATCAACTTTTTTAACTGTAAAAATTGCTCCAGTTCCGACCGTTCCACTTGGATGAGTAATAGTATGGTTACTGACACGAAAAGTATCTAAAACTGTAGGAAGAGTAGGAGTTCCAAGGACTTGAAAAGTAGAAATTTGTCCTGTTTGAGCTCTACCAAAAGTGTCAAAATCGACTATTGCTCCACGATTGCTTGGGATTGCTCCATTATCTTCTACCTCAGTTACAGTAATTATTAAATCATGAGTTACATCAGTACCGCCTAGAAGAGAACCAAGTATAGTAAATTGATCTCCAACTTTATATCCAGTAGTTGCAGATGCACCGTCCAAAATTACAGATACTAATCTTGGATATGTTGTAGCAGTGGTATCTACATCCCATATCGCACCAGATCCTGATAAAGATGTTGTTGTGTAATTATTACTATCGATATTTGTTACTACTTGACCACCTGAGATAGCAGTAATCTCTATATTGATATCATTTTGTCCTGAAATTCCACTTTCTTCGTTCAAAAGTCTTCCATCTATTCTTATAATATCACCAACTGAATACATTTGATCTTGACTATCAGAGGATAAACTTAGTGAAGTAATAGTTTGAGTTCCAGAATTAAACTCTATATCAAAAAGAGCTCCAAAACCTAAAGAATTTTCATTACCAGCAGACTGACCAGTTAGTGATACTGATGATGGAAAAATTGAAGTTGGATTAGCTGTTAGATTAGATATCGATAGGCCTGTTATTCCCCCAGAATTATTTACACTTGAAATTTCTATTTCTAAATCATTTCTGATCCTAGTTTCAGTAACTTCTCCAGAATTATAGTTAATAATTTGAGATGTGGGATTGGAAACATCCATAACTGGTGCTTTTTGTCTAAGAGAAAATGTATTGTTAGTTTTATCAATATAATAACCACCAAAAGTAACTCCATTACTGTATTGCACATAATTATTATTGAAAGCTTCATAATCATACAACATTATAACATTATTTGATAATAAATCTATATTTTCAATTGAAACTGTTTCGCTTCCAGCATTTGAGTCAAAATTATTTCCTGATGAGGATATGTCAAACACACTAAACGGATAATTATTTGATTCTGGATCTTGATTGAAAACAACTTCAAATGATGATTCAACAGATTCTATGTCAGAAATTTCTGCTGCAGCTCCAGTACCAAGTGTCGGAGTATTATCGAAAATAATACTCTCTCCAGTAATATAATTTGTTCCTTTTCCTACCAGTTCTACATTTTCTATAGGCCCGTAAGTAGTATGGTCAATAAATGCAGAAAATCCAGTTCCTGAACCTTGACTATTAACAAATTGTCCTAAAGTCATATTTCTTGGATAGTTACTTCCAGCATTAACAATTTCAAATCCTGTTATACATTCATAAAGTTCTTCTTCATATGACGTACCATCAGTTTGCTTAATTTTAATTTTTTCTTTACTAGTAAAAGTTCCTACAATATTTGAAACAAAATATTCTCTGACTGAATATGTTCCTATAGTTTTTTCTGCATAATTCTCTATCAAAGCTGTTGCACCAGAAGATTTTCCCTCAATTTCATAAGGACTTTGTATTACTGGGTCTGTGGGTGCAACTTTTACATACGGAATTGTTCTGAGACTTTTAGTTTTTGACCAAGTATTATTACTTGATTTAAAAACGTATTCTTTGGGATAATATACTTCTATAGGTTCGTTAAATAACGCTCTAAATAAAAATTCATAAGATTTTTCAGATCCTTTTGACTTATAAAAATCTTTCAAAAATTTAAAAAAGTTTTTTCTATTACTATAACTTGTTTTTTCTGGAGAATTTTCATTTATAAAAGTTCTTACAGCATCAGTGTCAGATGGTACTGATACTGATTGTAAATTTGTTCTAAGTAAAAATCTAACCTTTATTAGATCATTATTTGTAGGAGCAAGAGGCGCTCCTTGATTATCTATGAAAGTGATAGTATTATTTTCTAAAGTATAATCTGTATTCTGTGTTAATTCTGTGTAAGAACCTGTACTACCATTTGGATTAACATCTGGATCTGTTAAATATTCCACAGATCCTGCTAAAGACGTATCTACTCCCCTATCACTGCCGGCTGCATTTGAGAAAACTCTGATATTAATAACCCTAGTATCAGCATTTGCGTCACCTAAATAGTATATTGGATCAAAATAATTTAATTTAAACTTAGGCGTAACTCCATCTGCGAAAAATTCCTGATCCATAATAGTTTCTGTAGAACTATCGCTGATAACTTCACTGTTTTCTTGTTGAAGGTATTCTATATTTGTTTGCACACCACCTTTTATTTTAACGATATTTGGCCATACAGCTGCAAGTTCAGACTTATATAAATCTACAAATAAATCTAGAGTTTTATCTATATCCCCGTAATCTATAATATTTGATGTAACTTCAGAAATATTTCCTGGCGTAGATAACCATTCATAATAAAGTTCTAAAAATTTTATAAAATTTTCATACTCACTATCGTTTGCAAGATACTGAGGCAACTGTTTTTTGACAAAATTAGAAATATCTTTTATATTAGAAGTCATTTTTAATAACCACCATATCCACCACCAGAACTACCAGATGAACTACTTGAAGATGAACTACTTGAAGAACTACTTGAAGA
>MDTD01027036.1_pt1 | contig 11318 bp, 11 predicted proteins | sample 811221 | NCBI WGS metagenome assembly MDTD01 (sample SAMN05326646, study PRJNA326480) | marine metagenome | isolation source: seawater | place: Pacific Ocean: South West | collected 2011
CGCGCGGCGCGGTCGGCGGCGATCCGCGCGTGCCGCCGCTGCGACCCGTCGGGGTGGCGCCTCGGCCCGGATCGCACGCCGGTGGACCCGGCGGTGCGCTGCGATCACGGCGCACCGGCCACATCACGGTCGGCCCGTGACATCACCGAACCCCTCCACCGGGTCGACTCGTGACCGCGCATCGTGTCCCGCCGTCACCCCTCGATGCCGCACTTGGTGCCGTGATCGCCGCCCGGCGCGCCGACCTCGGTGTGCATGTCGTCGAGGTTGGGCCGGGTCAGTTCGACGTCGTGTTGCGGGTAGATGGCCCGTGGCCGAACTACGGGGACGCCCACCGCGCCGCACGGTGGCTGACCGACGCGTTGACCCGCCTGCTGCCCGGCCCGGTGCACACCATCGGCGCGCGCAACCCGCGCCCGCTGCTGATCCGGCCGGTAGCGGCACCACCCCGGCGGGTGAAGTGATGACCGTGCTCGACGCCGCCCACCTGTTCGTCGGCCTCTGCCTTGGCTGGTCGGCCGCCCGAATGTTCACCACCGCAGCAGCAACGTCCCCGAAGGAGAACCAATGACCGACATCCATCCGAACGCCGCGCACTGGCACGTGTTCGCCGACCTCGCGGGCGGTACTAGCTGTCGTGCCTTCCCCGAGGCCCTCACCGAACAGCAGGCACACGACCTCGCCGACACCATCGCCCACGTCGACGGCGAACACGTGTCGGATGCCGTGTGGGTTCATCCCTGCCTGGTCGACGCGGGTTGCACCTTCTGGGGGCTATCGGCTGCGTTCGACCCCGACACCGCCGAACCGCACTGGGCGCGGACCAGATGAGCCACCCGTCCGGCCACGACCCGGAGGGCGATGCCGCGGTGGCGCGCGTCAACGCGATTCGCGCCGCCCGCGGCCTACCACCGATCGTTGAGCGCCACCCCGACATGGTGCGCCGGGAGTTGGCCGCTGACCGGGCCGCGGTGATGATCGCCGTCGCGGTGCTACGCCGCGAGGGTTGCGGCGCGGCGGTGCCGGACGCGATCGACGCCGCCCTTGACGGCGCACCGACCGCCGCGGCGTTCGACCTGCCGCCCGGTGTGGCGGGCGCGATCCTCGAACGCGTGCCCGCCCGGCACGCGGCTTCGGTGTTCGAGGCGCTCGACGCCGAACTATCACGGTTCGCGGCGCGTGTGGCGGCCGCACCGCACCGCGCCCGCGAACTCGCAGAACTGTGCACACACCGGCTCGCGGACGCGGGGCGGTCCGGGGTCGCCGCGAGTATCGCTGCGGCGGGATCGGGTGCGATGCTGCCCGACTTCAGCGGCCCGGCACCCGAACCCGCCGACCAACTCACCGCGGCCGCCGACTATGCGGCTGGATTCGTCTGCGCCGACCTCATCGACCGGCTGCGTGATGATCTGATCGCGTGGGCGGGGCTGCCGTGATTCGGATGCCGCCCGGCGCGGTGCTGCTCGACCCGATCGAGGCGGCCGACGTGGTGCGCGCCCTGGACTTGCTCGCCGACGTTCTCGGCCGGTTGCGTGACGAACACGGCAACCGCACCCCGTCCGCGCCGTCACCGCGCCTGACCGCCATCGCCGACAGGCTCCGCAAAGCGTCAAAGATCGCTGACGAGTCACCCCGAAGCGTCAGAGAAACCGCCAGAATCTTTGCGCCGCAACGTGTTCCCGTGGACGATCGCAGTCATGTGGCAGTCATGGGCACCGGTGCGGCCGCCCGCACCCTCGGCCTCACACCCGGCGCGGTCCGCGACCTCGCCCGCCGCGGCCGCATCCCCGCCACCCATACCGGAACCCGATGGGTTTTCGACGCCGCCGCGATCGTGTTCCTCGCCGAACACCGGGCACGGAAGCAGGCCGCACACGGGCGGTGACCGCCGTGGCTAACCTGCGCACGATCCGCGGCGTGGAACTGGTGCGCGTCGGCACCTGGGAGATCAGCACCGGCGTGTGGACGGTGACCGCTGACGACCTGCGCGCGGCTGTGGCCGCGCACGCCGCCGGTGTGCTGCCGCGGCCGCGGTTGAAGATCGGGCACACCGACCCCCGCTTCGACGGCGGCCCAGCCTTGGGGCGCGTCGACAACCTCCGACTCGCCGACGGCGGAACCACGTTGATCGCCGACTTCGTCGACGTACCCGCCGCCGTGGCGTCGCTGCTGCCGCACTCCTACCCATCCCGGTCGGTGGAGGCGTTGATCGACTACACCGCACCCGACGGCACCGTGTGGCCGTTGGTGATTCAGGCCGTCGCGCTGTTGGGCGGCACCGCGCCGGGCATCGAGACGTTGGCCGACATCACGGACCTGTACGGCGTAGCCGCGTCATCCGCCCGCCGCGTCGTGGTCGCAGCGGCACCAACCAGTGGTAGGCCGGCCGACCACCGTGCCCGCGCTGTCGCTGTCGCCCGCGCGCGACGTACCCGTAGTTTCCGCACCGTCTCACATGGGAGGACACCCGCATGAGCACCACCATCACCAACCCGTACAGCTATTCGCCGGGCGCGAACATCACCGCTGAGGCGACCGCCGATGTCACCGCCCGCCGCTTCGTGGCGATCAGCGGAAGTCGCACCGCGGCAGGCAACCTCGCCGTCGCCCCGGCCGCCGACGGTGACCGCGCCTTCGGTGTTGCCGCCGACGACGCGTCGGCAGGGCAGTTGGTACACGTCGCGCGCGGCGGCGTGGTGCGCGTCGTGGCCGCCGGTGCCATCCCCGCCGGGGCGGACGTGCAGGTCGGCGCGGACGGTGCGGCGTCCACCGCGGCCGCCGGTGTCGTGGTCGGGTTCGCCGTCACCGGTGCCGCCGACGGTGCCGTCGCCGAAGTCGCGTTCTACGCCTAACCCGAAAGGAACTGACCTGCCATGCCTGCGTTGATCCCCGAACTCAACGGCCGCCAACTGACCGTCGACTATGCGCTGAAGCAGCCGACGATCATCCGCGACCGCATCGCCGAACTCGCCGACAGCCAACTGATCCTCGGGCACCTGTTCCGCGGTTACGGCGCGCCCGTTCAGGGCGGCGCACTCGCCTACAGCGTGTTGTCGTCGGCCGATCTGTACACCACCGACATCGAGAAGCGGGCACCCGGCGCGGAGTACCGCGTGGTGGAGGGTGTTGAACCAGAGCCGCAACTCGCACCCGTCGAGGATTGGGGCGGCAAGGTGGTGATCCCGGTGGAGCGGGTGATCCGCAATGACGTCAACTACCTCGACCAACAGATCACGCAACTCGCCAACACGATCGCCCGCAAGATCGACACCCGCGCTGTCGCCACCCTCGAGGCCGCCAGCCCGGCCAGCATCGGCGTGGCGACGTCGTGGGACGACCTTGTGACCGTTGGTGACCCCACCACCCTCACCGGATCGCAATTCCTGCCCACCGCGTCGTTCGCCGACGCCCAGGAACTCGCCGACCTCGACGAGATGGGGGTGGTGCTCGACAAACTGATCGTGTCGCCCGGCGGTGCCCGGGCGCTGCGCACCGCCTATGGCCGCGACCTCGCCGCCGTCCTCGAATCCGCCGGACTCACGATGGTGTCCAACCCGCGCATCGCCGACGGTGTGGCCTACGTCGTGCAGTCCGGGCAGGTCGGCACCATCGCCTTCGAAACCCCGCTGACCGTCGACGTGTGGGAGGACAAGTCCACCCGGTCATGGGTCGTGCAAGCGTTCGCGGTGCCCGCCTTCGCGGTGGACCGGCCGTACGCGGTCAAGAAGCTCCTCGGTATCAGCTAGAGCAGAAGGGAACCGACACCATGGCTTTGGAACTCGACGACACACAGGCCGCCGTGCTGCTCGCGCTACTCGGGCTGCCCGAGGACGCCACCGACGTGCAGTTGGTGATCGACACCGTGCAGGACGCCACCCGCGATCCAATGCTCCCGCCCGCCGACGCGAAGCCGTCCGATGTCGCCGCGGCGGCCGCCAAGCACGGTCTGGAGGTCATCGACACCGCCACCGCCGACGCACTACGCCGAGACGCCGCCAGCGGCCGCGAGATCGCGGCCGCCGCTGCCAAACAGCGCATCGAGGCGTCGGTCGATAAGGCGATCGACCGCGGTGCGATCACCCTCGGCCGCCGAAAGCATTGGGTGTCGCTGATCGAGGCCGATCCCGGCATGGCCGACGTCCTCGCCGCGGTGCCCGACGAGACCGCCGTCCCGCTGAGCGAGATCGGACTCGGCGGCGACGACAGCACCGACCTCGCCAAACCCGCAGCGTGGTTCTACTGACCCACGAAACCACCTGGGACACGCACGCGCGGACGCAACCGCGCGCCCAGGGAACGCCGGACCGCCTCTGACGGGTTGCGGACCGGCACGCGGTGCGCCCGGTCGGTCTCCTTCAACGCGGGCCGGGCGCACCGCACCAAACAGCTTCGGTGTGCCTTCACAAAACGCGTGACGTCGGGTCCTAGGCTGGGCGACTCCATTGATCAAAAGGAGCGTTCCTGATGACAACGACAGCACCAACCGTCTGGACATGTGATGCGTGCGGCGATGACATCACTGACCCATCCCAAGCGTGGGTGCTGTTCAGGCGCGACGCCGACGGGAAGGATTTCGACTTCCATATCGTCCACCACAACGACTACGGCAAGCGGTGTGACCCGCCCGCGATGCCCGCCAGCATTCAACTGAGCGAACTTCTCGGCCCCGCCGGGCTGTCGGAACTCCTGTCATTCCTCAGCCCTGGGCCAATCAACGGGGGATCGCGCGTTACCGTTGCGGACATGAATGAGTTTGTGGATCTCGTTCGTCGCATTCAGGTTCCGTGGTACGAACAGGCGCGGAAGTTCTGGAACGCACCTCAGACACGGGAGTGGTTTGATGCCGGGGATACCTACGCGCCGTATCTCCCTGAGAACCTAGAGCGAATCGCGACTCAGCCCGTCGAAGAGGAGTAGACGGACCCCACCCCCGAGATTGTTGGACCCACCCCTCCGCTGACTTCCGCCGCGGTAGTCACCATTTTTTTTGCGTGCCGATAGAAAATTGGCTGGCAAGGGGAATCCTTCGCCTGTTAGGTGCGAAGATGTTGCCGTACAACAGCGCTCGCTGTTGCGGGTCAAGTTTCAACCGGCAACCTCAGGGTCGCCACGCCCTCGGTGGTTGCGCTACCCGCGCAGAAGCTCCTGGGGATGCGGACCCTGGAATCCGCGGCCCAACATCCGGTCGTGGTGCTTGAAATCCGCAACGGTCAGGGTGTTGACGGTTATGCCCGTGTAATCAGGCGCTACAGCGTCTTCACCTTCATCGGCCCGAAAGCTTTCGGCGAACCGGCCCGTGGCGAATGACCTGTCGCCCGCGCCCTGGAGTGTTCCCGCGCCTACCCCGTTGAATGCGAGCCAGAGGTATTGGTTGCCAGCGGCATTGCAGCCGTGGTCGTAATAGCGGATAAACGCTGCCAGGTGAGCATAAATCTGAAACGTCTCGCCGTCGGGGTATCCCGGCGCGTCAGCGAACGTGTCGCGGCCAAGCCGCACCCGTATCGATTCCAGCGTCGCGGGGCCAGTGTCGTAGAACATCTTCGGGTCGGTAATGGTGATCGTGTACACCTCAATCACCGCGTCGGGTGCGTGCAGGATGACCCACGCCCCTGGCAAGCGGTAGAACCGTTCCTCAATGCCGTATGCGCGGCTCAGCAGGCGCGGCTGGCCTAGCGCGGACTCGACAGTTGCGAGCGGGCGACCGATAGCCAGTTGGTCGAGGATCCGTGACTGTTCGCGCTGCCGATAAAACCGAGTGCGTCGCCAGATGCGATTCGGGACCTTCATGATGACGCCGACGATCACGGCTAGTCCAAGGATGATCGCCACCAAAGAGTCGAAGCTGCTCAGAATGTCAGGCACCCATTCCGGCAATGCGTCTAGGAACTGTTGCACGTCAGTCGCTCCTAGACCGGTCGTGCGCCCGACGTAGCACGTCGAGCAGCACCGTCAGGATCGTGATCGCCAACTCCACAGCGGGTGCGGAACTCGGCCACACCGCCGCGGTGGTCACGGCCGCGATGCCGACTGTGAGGACGATCGACAGTTGCGGCACGACCGTAGAGGTACCGCGCTCCTCCTGGTCATCACTGTCATCGGGTGGTTTCATGTAGTAGTTCTCCTTGTCGATCTGCGAGGGTCGGTTTTGGGAGTCCTGGCGGCCCCCGTTGCAGCGGGGGCCGCCGTTCATGAGCGGTGTTGTTAAGCCAATCGCATCTCCGCTTCGTCTGCTGCTGAGTTCGTCTCCACCTCGTCGAACTCGGCGGACCCGGTCAAAGAGGCCAGCAAGTCGGCGTCGTCGATCTGCGACCCCACAGGCACCGTCTCGGGTGTTGCGTACAGCCCGCGACGGACGCCAACGATGGTCTCCTCGCTCGACAGGCGGGAAAGCAGACTGCGGATACTCGACTCCGCCCAGCCGTACTTCTCGGACAGGTCGGCGGTGATGGTCTGGGTGGTGACAGGCTCACCCGCCTCGGTCAGGTAGAGCAGGATCGTGTCACGCATAGAGGTCCTGGCGTCGCTCTTGCTGGCGCGCGTTCCGTCGACGCGGCGAGCGATCTGGCGATTGTGCTCCGAAACGCGACGGTTGTAATCGTTAATCTCACCAGTGCGTTGGCGGTTGATGGCGGTAGCGATCGCCGCCGCCTCATCGGTATCCCGCCTGGCAAGTTCCGCAAGCGACGTCGATACGGTAGAGCACCCTTTTAGCAGCAAGTCGACCTGCTTAATGTCCTCATCCAGCTTTGCCCGTTGCGCCAATAGTTCTTCACGAGCCTCTCGAAGATGCCTTTCCAGGATGGGGTTCACACCCATTGCTGCCTCCTCTCACAACATTGCCCATGCATTTGTTGCAACATCGTACTCCGGAATGCGGTGCCCGTCTGGTCGATGCTGCAGCGACACGCCGCAAACGTTCCGCGGCTACACTCGCGAGCCCGGCGCAGGGGCGCAACACCTGCGGGAATCTGTGATGTCTGTGGTTGTTTGCCATCGATCAAAACGACGGCGACGGGAGTCGGGATCGCCCGCAGATCGCCCGCAGCATTTTCGGTTTATCCGGTTCGGCGCAGTATGGCGCGCGTCGTTGACCTGCACCTTTCGTGCCGCATAAACCCCCACAACCGACGTAAACCCGCAGGTGCGGTCGTTCGCATCGAGTAGGTCAGGGGTTCGATTCCCCTTAGCTCCACTTTTTCCGGCAGGTGAACCGCCGTCGACGAGTGGCTCGGCGCCGTCGAATGGATTCCTTGCTCTGCGGTTGATCGGCAGCCGATCGACTCCCTACCGCACGCCGGACGCCAGATGCGTGTCAGCGTCCAAGCATCCTGACCGCCCCCAGTCCACCTGCAGTGTCAGAAGTCCCGGTCGGAGGACCCCGACTCGTTGGCCGTGCCGCCCGAGAGCGTGTTGCCTGCGAGGTCGGAGATTGCCGACGACGGCGACCACCTCAGCGACCCGCTCGTCAAAACCAAGGTGATGTTCCGATAGTCACCGAAAGCTGGGGAGTCGTAATCGCCGAGCACGATGGTGATCGTGTTGCCGCTCATTGTCATCGTCGAGGCGGTCCCGGTGGCTCCGAACGTGATGGGGCCGTTGCCGCCGATCTGGTATATGAAGTCGGTTCGGCCCAAGTCGATCGTGCCCAGGGGCAGCAAGGCAGTGTTGTTCGAGTTGTAGATCCGGAGCGTGTCGTTGCTGCTGCCGCCGTTGTCGCCGCGCACGACCACGTTGGTCGTGGTGCCGTTCCATCCGGCAAGGATCGAATTGGGATTGATCGGCTCACTGAAGGTGTAGGTGATCGAGTCCCCCTCCTCCAGGTACCCAGAGATGTTCAGTCCACCGCCGTTTGTGGCCTGGATGTCGACCGCGGTCGGTGCGACGTTGTCGATGACGGTGATGCTGACGGTGGCTGTGTTGCTGGTGGCGGTGCCGTCGGTGGCTTTGTAGGTGAAGCTGTCGGTGCCGGTGTAGTTCGCGGTGGGGGTGTAGGTGAAGCTGCCGTTGCTGTTGAGCGCCACGGTGCCGTGGGCGGGTCCAGCGACCAGAGTTGCGCTGAGGGTGTTGCCGTCGACGTCGTTGTCGTTGCTCAGCACGTTCCCGCTCAGCGCGGTTCCCTGGTTGGTCGAGGCCGAGTCGTTGACGGCAGTGGGGGCGTCATTGACGGCGTTCACGGTGACAATAACCGTGGCGACGTTGCTGGTGGCGGTGCCGTCGGTGGCGGTGTAGGTGAAGCTGTCGGTGCCGTTGTAGTTCGTGGTCGGGGTGTAGGTGAACGTGCCGTTGCCATTCAGCGTGAGGGTGCCGTGGCTGGGTCCGTTGACCACTGTTGCGGTGAGCGTGTCGCCGTCGACATCGATGTCGTTGGTCAGCACGTTGCCGGAGAGTTGGACGTCCTCGTTGGTGGCGAACGCGTTATTGACGGCGGTGGGGGTGTCGTTGACCGGGTTCACCGTGATGGCGACGGAGGCGACGTTGCTGGTGGCGGTGCCGTCGGTGGCGGTGTAGGTGAAGCTGTCGGTGCCGTTGTAGTTCGCGGTCGGGGTGTAGGTGAACGTGCCGTCGCTGTTGAGGGTCAGGGCGCCGTGGCTGGGTCCGTCGGCCAGCGTTGCGGTGAGTGTGTTGCCGTCGGCGTCGGTGTCATTGGCGAGGACGTTGCCGTTGACGGCCGACTCCTCACTCGTCGTGTAGGCGTCGTTCACGGCGGAGGGGGCGTCGTTGACTGTCGTGACGGTGATCGTGACAACTGCGGTGGTGCTGTTGGCGACACCGTCGTTGGCTGTGTAGGTGAAGACATCGGCGCCGTGGTAGCCGGTGTTGGGGGTGTAGGTGAAGCTGCCGTCGCTGTTGAGGGTGAGGGTGCCGCGGGTCGGTCCGGTGACCAGTGTTGCGGTGAGTGTGTTGCCGTCGGCGTCGGTGTCGTTGGTCAGGACGTTGCCGGTCAGCTGGGTGTCCTCATCGGTGGTGAAGCTGTTGTTCACGGCGACGGGAACGTCATTGACGGCGTTGACGGTGACGGTGACGGTAGTGGCGGTGCTGGTGGCGGTGCCGTCGGTGGCGGTGTAGGTGAAGCTGTCGGTGCCGTTGTAGTTGGCGGTGGGGGTGTAGGTGAAGGTGCCGTCAGCGTTGAGCGTGAGGGCGCCGTGGCTGGGCCCGGTGACCAGTGTTGCGGTGAGTGTGTTGCCGTCGGCGTCGGTGTCGTTGGTCAGGACGTTGCCGGTCAGCTGGGTGTCTTCGTTGGTGGTGACGCTGTCGTTGGTTGCGACGGGGGTGTCGTTGACGGGGTCGACGGCGATGCTGACCGTGCTTACCGCGCTGGTGGCGGTGCCGTCGGTGGCGGTGTAGGTGAAGCTGTCGGTGCCGTGGTAGTCGGCGTCGGGGGTGTAGGTGAAGGTGCCGTCAGCATTGAGGACCAGGTTCCCGTGCGTGGGTCCGTCTACAAGAGTGGCGGTCAGTGAATCGCCCTCGACATCAACATCATTGGTGAGGACGTTGCCCGAGACTGGGGTGTCCTCGTCGGTGGTGAAGCTGTCACCGGTCGCCACCGGCACATCGTTGACAGACGAAATTGAAACTGTCACCAGGGCGCTATCCGTCAGCGCTGCGTCACCGGCGGTGTAGGTGAAGCTGTCGGTGCCGGTGTAGTCGGCGTCGGGGGTGTAGGTGAAGGTGCCGTCGCTGGTGAGGACCAGGGTGCCATGAGTGGGTCCGGCGACCAGTGTGGCGGACAGGCTGTCGCCTTCGGCGTCGGTGTCGTTGGCGAGCACGTTGCCGGCCAGCGGGGTGTCTTCGTCGGTGGTGTAGCTGTCGTTGACGGCAATCGGAGCATCGTTGATGGCGGTCACGGCAATCGTCACCAGTGCTGTATTGCTGGTGGCCGTTCCATCCGAAACCTGGTAGCTGAAGCTGTCGACACCGCTGTAGTCGGCGGTGGGAGTGTAGGAGAAGCTGCCGTCGGGATTGAGGACCAATGTGCCGTGAGCCGGTCCGGAGAGCAAAGCAGCGGTAAAGGTGTCGCCGTCGACGTCGACATCGTTGGTCAACACGTTGCCCAGCAGACTGCTGTCCTCGCCGGTCGAATAGGAATCGTTGTTGGCGACAGTGGCGTCGTTGACGGGGTTGACGGTGATGGTGACGGTGGCGGGGGTGCTGGTGGCGGTGCCGTCGGTGGCGGTGTAGGTGAAGGAGTCGGTGCCGTTGTAGTTGGCGTCCGGGGTGTAGGTGAAGGTGCCGTCGGTGTTGAGGACCAGTTCGCCGTGGGTGGGTCCGTCGACCAGGGCCGTGGTCAACGAATCACCCTCGACGTCAACATCGTTGGTGAGGACGCTCGCCATCAATCGGTAGTCCTCATCGATGGTGTAAGCGTCGTCGTCGGCGACGGGGGTGTCGTTGACGGCGGTGACGGTGATGTTGACCGTGGCGGCGGTGCTGGTTTCGGTTCCGTCGGTGGCGGTGTAGGTGAAGGAGTCGGTGCCGTGGTAGTTGGCGTCGGGGGTGTAGGTGAAGGTGCCGTCGGTGTTGAGGACCAGTTCGCCGTGGGCGGGTCCGTCGACCAGGGCCACGGTCAGTGAATCGCCGTCGATGTCGGTGTCGTTGGTCAAGACGTTGCCGGCGAGGGGGGTGTCTTCGTTGGTGGTGACGCTGTCGGCGACCGTGGTCGGGGTGTCGTTGATGGCGGTGACGGTGATCGACACGGTGGCGACGGTGCTGGTTTCGGTTCCGTCGGTGGCGGTGTAGGTGAAGGAGTCGGTGCCGTGGTAGTTGGCGTCGGGGGTGTAGGTAAAGGTGCCGTCGGTGTTGAGGACCAGTTCGCCGTGGGCGGGGCCGTCGACCAGGGCTGCGGTCAGTGAGTCACCGTCGATATCAGTGTCGTTGGAGAGCACGTTGCCCGAGTAGGGGGTGTCTTCGTTGGTGGTGACGCTGTCGTCGGTTGCCACCGGGGTGTCGTTGACGGCGGTGACCGTGATGTTGACCGTGCTTACCGTGCTGGTTTCGGTTCCGTCGGTGGCGGTGTAGGTGAAGCTGTCGGCGCCGTGGTAGTTCGCGTCGGGGGTGTAGGTGAAGGTGCCGTCGGTATTGAGGACCAACTCGCCGTGGGCGGGGCCGTCGACCAGGGCCGCGGTCAGTGAGTCACCGTCGATATCGGTGTCGTTGGAGAGCACGTTGCCGGCGAGGGGGGTGTCTTCGTTGGTGGTGAATGAATCTCCGGCGGCGGCGGGGGTGTCGTTGATGGCGGTGACCGTGATCGCCACGGTGGCGACGGTGCTGGTGGCGGTGCCGTCGGCGGCGGTGTAGGTGAACGAATCCGCGCCGTAGTA
>MDTD01099533.1_pt1 | contig 11318 bp, 9 predicted proteins | sample 811221 | NCBI WGS metagenome assembly MDTD01 (sample SAMN05326646, study PRJNA326480) | marine metagenome | isolation source: seawater | place: Pacific Ocean: South West | collected 2011
CCAACACGGCGTCGGGATGATCGTCATTCATATGCTCAATGATTTCCGCCTTCACCTCAGGATCGATCTTGGACAAAACACTCTCCTTTTCCGTATTTAAAACCTTTCGGCGCCCACTAAACAGCGCTTTACGACCGGCACTCAACGCTTCCGCGGCAACAAGGACCTGACCCTGTACTGGCGCGACTAGCTCATGCGGAGTGCGGACTTAACCTCCTCGAGCGCCTTGGCTTTCTGCAGCCCCTCTTGTGTCGCACCAATTTTCCAGTAGCTGCTGACATACTTTCCGTGAACAGCTGATTTCAAGGATTTTAATGTTTTTCGCGCTGAACGCATCAGTTCGAACTCGCCAGCAACCCAGATATACGGCGCGCCGTCCAGCCATTGCAACTTTTCCAGACACTGAAATAATTCATCCGAATAGATATCCGGTTGCGCATTAATAATCCATTCAACCCTAACGCCCGGTGGCTTTTCTAGATCAACACAATCGTCTTTTGAGGGCACCTCTAAAAAAGCATAGCCGAGGGCATCCTCAGGTAGACGCTGTAAATTAACCGCGATCGCTGGGAGCGCGCTTAGATCACCGAAGAACGCAAACCAATCGGCGTCTGCATCCGCTAGTTTTGTTGGACCCGGCCCGGCAATGGCCAGAACATCGCCAACACAAGCGGCACGCGCCCAGGCAGATGCCGGGCCCAGATCTCCGTGTAGGACGAAATCGATATCAAGCTCTCGCGTCTCTGCTCTAAACGCTCTCACAGTATATGACCTCTTGACGGCGCTCTTCGCCGTGTCCGCATCGACAACCGGCAGCCCTTGCGGGTGAAATAGGGCTTTTACATAACCACTTTCAGCGTCGGTTGGAAAATCTGCCAGATCTTTGCCATGCAGCGTTATTCTTTTTAGATGCGGGCTGAGGATACTGGTATCGATGACTTCGAGAGATCTGACACGAATAGGCATTAAAACCTCGCGGTGGCCTGTGCGGCAAAATCGAACACCCCTTTACACCAAAGGATTAAGCGGGCGGGTTTGCCCGCGCCCAAATGAATGAGCGCACACAGATGACCACGTAGAAAGCACCGGTAACTAAAAGCATTAATTTGGATGCTCCGGCAGCTGGGTTAGCAAAGGCGCCCGACCCCATAAAAAGGCCTCGAAAAAAGTCTAGTCCACCCAGAAAAGCAACCAACCCGAACAGTACTGCGATATGCATCCATACCTTGCGCCGCGCCGGCAGCGTTATGCACAGTCCCCCCATTACTAAAATCGGTGCGCCGAGCATCGCTGGAATCCATGACGTGATCGACGTCGACCCAGAAGCCAGAGACACCGTCGTCGCCCACGCGATCAACCAGAGCCCGTAGATCACAGTCCAGCGAGACATTTCGATGTTCAAAAAGGTAAATTGTTGTGACACGAGACCTCCAAAGCCTTCAATCATTAATGCGCTAAAAAAACGTCCAGCCCTATTTTTACATTATTGTTCGGCCTCTACAGGCTGTAGTATCCTAAATGCAAATAGTTATCATTTGCAAACAAGGACACCCATTGACCGACCTATCAGCAGCAGATCTCGCAGATCAAATTGTCGAAGCGAAAAATACTTTGGTCGTTTTAGGTCGCCGAATATTTCGTATCTCTTCGGAATTGAGTAGCCTCGATGAAAATCAAAGAGCACTCGTGCGACAATTGTCTGAAGACCACGAACTGTTTGAGAACCCGCAGATCATCTACGCAAAAATGGAAGAGTTTTATAAAGCCGCCAACGGCTACGTCGAACTACTCAAAGATCTTAACGTCCGATTAGTTGAATTATCAGGCCAGCCTTATCAAACCTCCACGAAAGATCTTCGATCGTAAGTACTGGCTCTGCACGAGTTAACATGCTGTGTTGAGCAGTTGCATCCCCAGCGACCTGAGCTACTTAAGCTAACGCCCCATATTCGCCAGAGCAAACGCGAACGAATCCGCGTATTGATCGACAATTTTCTCTGTGGGCGTGCCGGCGCCATGTCCCGCGTCTTTCTCGATACGAATCAGCACCGGTGCCGCGCCGCTCTGCTTCGCCTGTAACTGGGCTGCGAACTTAAACGAGTGTGCCGGCACCACCCGGTCATCGTGGTCACTGGTGGTCACAAGAGTCGCAGGGTATGCCGTACCTGCTCGAACATTGTGCACGGGAGAATAACCCAAAAGATATTCGAACATTTCTTTCGACTGCTCGGCGGTACCATAGTCATATGCCCAGCCTGCGCCCGCCGTGAACGTGTGATAACGCAACATATCCAATACCCCGACGGCCGGCAGCGCTACCGCCATCAGGTCCGGTCGTTGAGTCATCACGGCGCCCACAAGTAACCCGCCATTGCTGCCACCGCGCACCGCCAAATGCGCGGAATCGGTAATACCGCTGGCAATTAGGTATTCCGCAGCAGCGATAAAGTCGTCGAATACGTTCTGTTTGTTCGTTTGGGTACCCGCGTCGTGCCATACCTTGCCGTACTCACCGCCGCCGCGGAGGTTGGGAACCGCATAGACTCCACCGGCTTCAAGCCAAGCCGCCATAGCGCTGGAAAAGCTCGGCGTTAGACTGATATTAAAGCCTCCATAGCCATACAAAATGGTTGGGTGCGGCTTATCTGCAGCAAGGTCGGCGCGATGGGTAATGATCATAGGCACTTGGGTGCCGTCTTTAGAAGCATAAAAAATTTGCTTTGACACATAGGCGTCGCTGTCAAAAGGCGCTTTCGAGACACGATATATCGAGGACGAACCGCTCGAAATATCCAACTTCAACAAGGTACTAGGGGTGCTATAGCTGTCGAACGTATAGTAGACGGTCGTGTCAGAGGCTTTACCGCTGAATCCGGCCGCGTCGCCGGGACCCGGCAGCGCAATTTCCCGCACCAACTCACCATCGACGGAAAATTGCTTAACCTGAGAAATCACGTCCACCATATATTCGGCAAAAAACTGTCCGCCAGCAGCCGACACATTCAATACGTGGTCACTTTCCGGAATCACATCCTGCCATTGCTCTGGCGCATCTAAGCTGAACTTAACCAGTCGACCATTTGGTGCAGACCGATTGGTCTCGGCAAACAGACTCCCGTCCTTGCTAAAAACAACTCCGACATCGGCGTTCTCGTCAGCCGCAACCGTAACCAGCTTCGAGCCAGGCGCGGTGAGATCTTTAACAAACAGCCGGTTACCCGAAGTCGTGTTACTGGCGTAGATCGCAAGAAACTGCTGATCTTCGGTCACAGAACCAGAAACGTAGCGATATTTTTCATTAGCGCCGTCGCCAAATACCACTTGGTCGGAAGATTGCGCGGTGCCTAGTACGTGGAAATATAAACGGTGATGATCAGTTTTCGCGGTAAGCTCATTACCTTCCGGAGAATCGTATCGAGAATAATAAAAACCGGTTTCGCCCTGCCACGCCAAACCGCTGAATTTCACGTCGTCTATTTGGTCAACGACCTCTAACGTTTCGGTATCGATAACCTCAACGCTGCGCCAATCCGCCCCGCCTTCGCTCTTTTGATAAGCCGCCAAACTTCCAGAGGGGGAAAAAGACAACGCGGCAATCGACGTGGTACCGTCTTCGGAAAATGTATTCGGATCGATAAACACGCTTTCTTCGCCCGCTGCATTGAGGCGATAGATGACCGCTTGGTTCTGCAGCCCAGAGTTGCGTTGGAAATAGGTATATTCGCCTTCGTTAAACGGTGCGCTTTCGCGTTCGTAATCCAATAAGCGCGACAACCGTTCGCTAAACTCCCGCTTGCGCGGCAGCGCGTCTAGATAATCAAATGTCACCGCATTTTGCGCGTCGACCCAAGCGGTCGTAGCGGTACTCGTGTCATCCTCCAGCCAGCGATAGGGGTCTATCACTTCGGTGTCGAAATACACATCTGCGACCGGGATTTGTTCAGTTTGAGGATATTCAAGCGGCGCTTTTTGGTTCATGGGCGAAGGCTCACAGGCGGCTAATAAAAGACTGGCAAATGCCAAAATTACAGCTCCGCGCATCTTCAAACACCCCTAATGTTCTTACCATTGTTGGTTGCATAGGATAAGTTTAGCCCAGACCCGTAAGGTTATTAAGATGACCTGGGCCTGCCGGCACCTGCTTGACGCTAAACCAGTTGCCGCGGCCATATCTGTGCCACGTGCCCAAGGTCGAGGGCACCGCGGAGAAATAGGTTATGTCGAAATCATTGACCGTGGGGCAACTTGTACTGCCTGATTATTGCGCCACCACGAACCCTTAATGCGCGCCCAGAACACCCGATATCGTGCAGACTGTACTACCCAACTCGTCTTGTTAGTTCTTTTTTTGGACGACCGCCCGATATGCCGCCGGGTTCAAATCCTGATTGGGGTCGACCAAATGCCCAGCAGGAAAACTGACCGCCGTGGCCGCATCTGCGGTATCCATACACAGCAGGTGGTTATTATCACCATCGCCCAAATCGGCAAGCGCGAATGGCGCAATTGCATTGCTTGAGCCATCTTCGCGCCTTACCGTCACCCGATAGAGCAGACGTTCCGCATCGCCGACTTCGCTACGATCTGGTCGTCGCACTCCGCCAGCCCAGGTCACGCGGATGACCTGCAGCGTGCCGAACGGACATAAAGTGCCTCTCGTATTTGTCGGCCACTCGCCAACAGGCACGGTCTGCGCGACTACGATGTAAGGGCCCGCATCGAGCGACGCAACCGAAACCTTAGTGCCGTTAAAATTCACCGCCCCACTGGCGCTGAGTAAATCATCGACAATTCGCACGATCGTCGGCGGGTTATCCGGCCAGTCTCCAAATTGACCGATAAGCAGCACGGTGCGCGATTCACCGGGATCATCGGCCGGTTCGAGCAGGGCACAGTCCGGCACTTTCTCTGCCCCCGAGCGAGTCACGACACGGAAATCTGCTGGTTGTAGGGTTGCTGCGTCGAGGCTTTGGGAAAACACTACGGGCATACCGTCCTGAGCCCATGCGCCGAGACAAATTAAATTCGCCCTGAGTGGTAGCGCGTTGTCTAAGCCGAAAAATGCGGACAACAGCTGGGGCGGTTCGAAATCTGCAGACGCAGCAACGTGACGTGGGATTGCGCCGGTCCCGGAATGACTGGCTGCCTGCGCGAATAGTGCGACGCTCGTAAGCGACAGACCGCACCATAGGAAAACACTTACGACTACGACGCAAGCGGCCCTATGGGCAGATCTAACCGAACTCATACGCGTCCAGAGTCTCCTGGGCGCGAATGCGGTACTTGTGCCAAGCGCCACCGCCGTAATACGCCAAACTTCCGGGTTCAGCCTCGCCATGGCCATTGTAATAGGTAATACAGTCACGTAATGGCCGCGTCAATTGATCGGCATCGCGACAATGTTCCGCATAGGCGTCCTCGTGTTCGGCTTTGACATCCACCACATCACTACCTTGGCTGCGCAGCGTCTCGAGCATCCACACCACATAGTCGCCATGCTCTTCAATGGCATTGGTGAAATTAAAACTGCCGCCACCACCCTGGGGCCCAGAGATCAGAAACAAATTTGGGAAGCCTTTGCTGTGCAAGCCAAGAAAGGTTTTTGTGCCTTCTTCCTGCCACTTGTCGCGCAGTGTGCGGCCCTCGCGACCGACGATCATGTTAAAGGTGGAGGTTGCCATCCACTGAAAGCCGGTGGCATATATCAAAACGTCTAATGGATACTCTTTATCACCATGCACCACGCCTTGCGCATTGATCTTGCTCACCCCTCTGGGGGCAGTGTCCACAAGATGCACATGAGGTAGGTTGAAGGTAGGCAGATATTCGTCATGAAACGTTGGTCGCTTGCAACCATATGGGTAATAGGGTTTCAACGCTGCCGCGGTCACCGGATCTTCTACGATTGCGTCTACCCGAGCACGAATTTGCTCCATGATCCGGAAATTGGAGTCGAGCTGTTTCTGCACCAACTCCTCCGGACTTATCGCTTCCGCATGTTGCTTACGCTCACGAAAATCTTTTACACGGCCTGCGAGATAGTCATCATTGGCTTTCATCGCTGTGCGGCCCTGAGAGATTTTTGCAAACCGCGCGCGCCGCGCTTTCGCCCAGCCTGGCTCCTTGGCCCACTCCTTAAACTCTTCCACAGACGTTTCGCGCTGGTCGCGCACGTCTATAGACGATGGCGTGCGCTGGAACACGTAGAGTTCTTCGACGATCTTCGCCAATTCGGGCACCGCTTGCACCGCGGTGGCGCCGGTACCGATAATGCCAACGCGCTTGCCCTTAAGATCGATGTTGTAGTCCCAGCGCGACGTGTGGAACGAACTCCCTGCAAACGATTGCATACCATCGATGCGCGCCAGTTTCGGTGTGGTCAAAATACCGTTTGCCAGAACCACAAACTTCGCACGCATCGCGTCACCGCGATCTGTATGCACGGTCCAGCGGGAATTGTCTTCATCCCATTCGGTTCTTTCTACTGTAGTGTGGAACAGACACTTATCGTAAAAACCGAACTTCTCTGCCATTTTTTGGCAGTACTCCATAATTTCGAAACCCGCAGCAAATTTCATTGAAGGGATGTAATTCATCTCCTCGAGCAACGGCAAATAACTGTAAGACTCCACGTCACAGGCGATACCCGGGTAGCGATTCCAATACCAGGTGCCACCCACATCGCCGCCCTTCTCACAAAAGCGCACATTTTCAAAACCTGCCCGTTGCAGTTTGTGCCACAGCAGTAACCCAGCAAAACCTGCGCCAACCACCAGCACTTCGCATTCATCAGTCAAGGCTTCGCGCGGTACCGGATCTGCCGAATACACGTCCTGTAGATAGCGGCTAAACTCACCCTTCATTTCGATGTAGTCAGCCGCACCGGCTCGCGCCTCTTTAAACGCCTTATATTTGGCTTGTTCCTCGGCATCGAAAACGGCGCCGACCGGCTCGGGAGGCAACGTCTTAAGGGCCTCATTGGTGTTAGTCGAATAGCCTTTGCCGGTAATTTTTTCCGACGCCTTTGCCGCCCGGGTCGCAAAAACCTTTAGTCCACTGACTGGATCTACCTTAATAGACATACCTTCCCCCCTGTTTTCTTATCCCTAACCCAGCGAGTACGTTCGTTTAAGTGAACCCACTGCGGCCAATCGATCGTCGCAAAAAGCCTAGAGCACTGGGCTCAAAATCACTTCTTGGCAAAGCTCTGCAAGCGCTCTTCCATATCCGGGCCTCGACCTGGGCTGTTCTGTCGCTCCCACATCAAGCCCTCCTGCAGCGTATTATCCAGACCGCCGTTAATCAGCATTTTATCTGCACGCAGAGTGAACCAGGAGTTGGCTAAAAAACTCTGCGCCATCGCCAGTGCCTCGTCGAGTAACGACTCAGCAGCAACGCATCGATTCGCCAGACCCATGGCCACCGCTTCCGCCCCACCGATGACTCGTCCCGAAAACATCATTTCCTTTGCTGCCAACAGACCAACCCGCCGCGGCAGGCGCTGGCTCATACCCCAAGTTGGCGACATCCCCCACTTGCCGTGGGTATCACAAAAGCGCGCATCGTCGGCGGCAATCAGCAGATCACAGGCGATGGCCAGTTCCAGCGCGCCGGTATAGCAATGACCCTGCACCGCAGCAATAACCGGCTGGGGCAGACGCTCAATCGCGTCGAGTGTTTCCGCCTGAAAATGCCGGGAAGGCGGCTTTTCTCCGGCCTGAATAGCCTTGAGGTCATTTCCCGCCGAAAACGACCGGCCCTCGCCACGCAAAATGACACAACCCACTTGATCGGGTTGCTCTGCGATCGCGTCGATGTGGGCTCTAAGTTCATTGAACAAATTCGGACTCAGCGCGTTCAGCATGTCTGGTCTGTTAAGACTGAGAACCGCTATGCCTGAATCGTCTGATCTGCTTACAAGTTCCATTTTTAATCCTCACTCCGCTAGCATTCGGCAGCTCAGCGCCTTTAATGTTTCCCGATCAACAGTATTTTTCGGGGCCTCTCCACTGTCCATGCGCGTAACGATCACCATGACACCACCCAATGGGCAAAGCCTTTTCAATGGCCTCTAAGTCCGATGGGCTTAATGTAAATTCTACCCCGGACGCCAACTCATTCAGATGCTCAACAGAGCGGGTGCCCGGAATCGGCAGTACATGATCTCCTTGTGCAAGGAGCCAGGCGATCGCCAAGCCCGATGCCGAAATACCCATATCCGCCGCCAAAGTTCTAAATGCGCTCGACGCCTGAATATTGCGCGGATATGTGTCTTCTAGGAAACGCGGATTGACCTTCATAAACGCGAGGTTTTGACAGGCCTCATAGGAGAGCGGATGGTCCGTTAGCAGCGATCTGCCGATCGGGCTAAAGGCCACCAAGGCCGTACCAAGCTGAGCGGTTTTCTGCACCAATCCCATTTCCGGAGAGCGTGTCGCCAGAGAGTATTCGGACTGCACAGCCGCGACCGGATGCACCTCATTGGCAATTTCCAGCGACGTTGGCGCGATCTCCGAAAAACCGATCTGACGCGTCTTGCCTTTTTTGACCAAGGTCGCCAGCGACTCGGCAACTTCTTCGATCGGTATCGCCGCTTCGCGTCGATGCACATACAGCAACTCGACTTGCTCAACCCCCAAACGCTGTAAGGATTTATCCAGCTCAGATTCTAGATGCGTCAAGCTGTTGTCGAAATATCGGGTGCCATCGGACTTGCTGGTTATCCCCGCCTTGGTCGCGATAGTGAAAAAATCCTGTGCCTGCTTACCCTGTTTTGCCAGGTACGCTCCGATACGGCTCTCGGACATACCCAAGCCATAGACGTTGGATGTATCTATGTGGGTGATGCCGAGGTCTAAGCATCGGTCGAGAATGGCGTATGACTTCGCATCGTCGGTTGCGCCATAGAAATCGCTAAAGGACATGGCGCCGTAGCCCATGGCCGAGACCGGGGTCTTTGCCTGTCCAAGTAATCTTGTTTGCATAGCTCAATCCTCCATCTAGCTAACGCAACATAAGTGCACGCCGGGCCTAGAGCAAGGTAGAACCACACTCAAGCCAAATCCAACATCAATCCGTACCGGCATAGTTACTTGCATCGGTTAGGTGCGCGCTAACCGCCTTGCGCTGGAATGAGCCACGCATCCTCGGTTACGCGTCCACCCATTTCCTCCGCCACCGCACGATCAACAATCTGCAAACCCGTGGCAGACATATCAACAAAGGTATCAACACCATTGGGTACAGGAAAACCAGTTCGGGTGCGATGAATGTTATACCGCTCAGAGAATTTGCGACCGAATATTCGTTCAATGCCTTGCTGGCCTTCCATAAAACCTAACAAACCACCCCAGGTAGCAGCCGGATTATCAGAGTCCCAACCGGCTAAAACCGCAATCTTAACGGTCTCCTGCCAGTCGCCTTCGCCGAAGAACAAACTGACCAGACTGGCAGCAAAGTTGATGCTGGCGGAGAAACAGCCGTTACAGCTCAAATTGCGAGAGGTAATGTCGTAGCCGTCTTGCTCTTCCACCTGGTACCTTTGATAGACCTCGTCTCTGGCCTGCTCCCAAGGGATACCCGCCGCGTAGCGGCTTTTCACGAAGTCGTACATGCGCGCCGAAACAGAGTCGTCTGGCAGATGTGCGCGAGCCTGCGCTGACATCCAGGAAAGCTGCTGTTGTCGCGAAAGTTTGGGGTCGACTACCGACGCCAGCGCATGCATAACGATGTAAAATTCCGACGCCAATGCCGCCTCGGCGCGCGCGGTGGTGCGAATCGGCAGGTAGGCCATCTTCAATGCCACGTCCGGACGCCCAGGCGCGTACAAACCAAAAATCTCGGTGGTCAGTTGGGCATCAATCATGTCGTAATGCTCGTTGCGCTCGGGATCACTGGTGTCGGGCGGCACCACGCCTTCCAACATCAGTTCGTGGGCGCGCTGGTTCGACACCCACAAAAAATTCTCGCCCTTGCCCGCATAGTTCTTTAACGGCGAGTTGCGCTCGTCGTATATGTGAGTGAGCCAACCGTCACGGATCTGCTCGCCCGTCAACATCGAGGTTTGGTGAGTCGCAAGAAGATGCTGATAGATGTACTCAATGTCGGTGTCGTCGTCAGAACCCCAGATTTCATTTGGCCCGCGATAGACCCAATCAATGGTCAGCGACAACCTTGGAAAAGTGGCACCGCCGAGATTCGGCAGATCTTTGGTGCCCCAGTCTGCACGTGTGTAAAAATCGCCAGCTACACCCGCGCCGCCGATTTTATCCATTTCTGTAACAATACCGGTCCAGTTGGCGATGGTTTGACCCAACCAAAACCCCTGCAGTTTCTCCTGATAGTCGGCTCGAGAAATCGCTATTTCGTCTGCTTGAGCACTGGCAGGTGCGCTGCTGATCATGGCAAACACGCTGACCACCAGTAATTTACACATTTGGGTGCGCATCTTAATTCTCCTATCACCCTTAGGTTACCTCGCGGTAAACGCTATCAAATTTCCGGTTTGTATACCCGCACTACGGCACCCGGTCTGCCCGCCATCGATCTAGCACCACAGCCAATACGATAACCACGCCGGTAACGACACGTTTAAACGGCTCGGACACTCCGATCTGGGCCAGTCCGTTTTGCAGCACCGCGATAATGAGCACACCGATAAACGCACTGAATATCGAACCGCGACCGCCCATCAAACTGGTGCCGCCAATAACGGCCGCAGCGATAGCCGCCAACTCCAGACCCAAGCCGGCATTCGGGTCCGTTGAGCCCAGATACGCGGAATTCATTAAACCGGCTAAACCCGCCAGCACGCCGGAAATACACAACACAATCAGTAACGTTAATTTCGGATCTATTCCCGACATGCGCGCCGCTTCTGGATTTGTTCCGACGGCGATAATGTGCCGCCCGAACACCGTGGCGGTAAGCACGAAATGGGCAACCGCAACCACCACAAGCGCGCATAAAAACGCCGGGGTCAGGGCCAACCAGGGGATCGGCTGGACCAAGCCCTGAATAGCACTGCCGATGTATACGGTTTGCGAGTCGGTGATCAGATAGGCAAAACCACGCGCTGCTTCTAACATCCCCAAGGTGACGATAAACACGGGCAAGCGTAAATAGCTGCCGAGCAGTCCGTTTACAAGCCCGGCGACAGCACCGGTAGCTACCCCCGCCAGGGCAGCCACAGGAATTGAAAATCCCGCCGCAACAGTGACCCCAATCACAGCTGCGCTCAATGCCAAAACCGAACCTACGGACAGGTCAATGCCCCCGCAAATTAAGACAAAGGTCATACCCACGGTAACCAGCGTTAA
>MDTD01103364.1_pt1 | contig 11318 bp, 13 predicted proteins | sample 811221 | NCBI WGS metagenome assembly MDTD01 (sample SAMN05326646, study PRJNA326480) | marine metagenome | isolation source: seawater | place: Pacific Ocean: South West | collected 2011
CAAGAACGAAGTGGAGGACCTAGAACACCTAAAGGTGGACATTTTAGCCAATCGTGGTTTGTCGCAACTCATAGAGATAGATCCTACAATGAAGTTGACAGACTATCCGGAGGAAGATGCCGCTACCTCGGACCTTTTGTGTCGAGGAGACGTGTTGGGTGTAACTCAGGCAGAGAGTCCGGCAATGCGGAGACTGTTCAGAGCAATCAAGCCAAAAAGCGTTAAGGACTGTGTGTTTGGTACGGCACTGATAAGACCGGTCGCAGTATCAGGACGTAAGAAAGCGACCATGTTCCATGACTGGAGCAAAGAGCGTATGAGTGACACAATAGTATACGAGGACGATGCAATAGACAGGATATCAGAAGTGCTGGGCATAGACAAGTATGAAGCAGACATGTACAGACGTGCATTTGCAAAGAAGAACGAAGAAAGGATCATGGAGTTCATATCAAGACTCGGTGACCATCCACGTAAAGATGAGATAATAACGATGCTACAATCACTCTCTGGTTTTGGTTTGTGCAGAGCTCACGCTGTCAATTTAGGCAGACTTATATGGGCACTGGCATACCAAAAAGCACACAACAAAGAAAAGTTTTGGAAGTCTTGTTTGAAACACTGTCAAGGATCTTATAAACGTTGGGTGTACAGGACAGAAGCAAAACGTGTTGGCATAGAAGTTGTTACACCAAGCAAATCTGACAAGTGGGACACACCAGAGTTCCAATACAGAAAGTATGGCTGGTGGAGCCAGGAAGAATTCATGCCAGGTATGTACGTAAAAGAACTGTACCTCGACAAGGTAGAATTCGCAGGCATGATAGCCAACGGCAGGGTGTTCAGAGGGGACAAAGGCAGGTACGTAACATTTCTGACACTGGGAGTGGGCAACGGACAATATATCGATGTAACTATAAAGAAAGCATTTGCCTACAGCGATTATGATGTAGTCAGAGGACAAGGAACCGTAAGATACAGTAACAATTCGGAGTATGTAGAATGCTACGACTCCAAGGGTTTTAGACTAGAAAAATTCCTGTAAATATGAGTGTATGCTTGACCTCACTATACCCACACCTATCGAATTAGCGTTCGAACCTATAAACCTATGTAATGCAAGATGTTTCTGCTGTCCATATACATTCCTAGAGAAAAACAAGGAGTATAGAGGCAAACGTATGTCAGAAGATCAAGTGCGAACATTGATAGAAGAGTTCGCAAGTGGCATTAGAGAACACGGAATAAATCCTAACCACACTGTTGTCAAACCATGGAGATATTCTGATCCTTTGGTCAATCCTCACATGGAATTGGTTTTCGAGTTGTGTAAAAAATACGGTCTGAAAATAAACTTTACAACAAACGCTGTAAGTTTTGGTGAAGCAAAGTGCAAACTTATACAAAAATATATAGAAACTATAAACAAGATTAACATATCAATAATAGGATTCAACAAAAAAGAAATACGAGAATGGATGGATATAGATTGGGACGTAACAAAGGCTAGACTTGCTATGATACGAGACAAGTATCCGGACATAAGCAAGAAGATGATCATAGGTGTAAAACACAAGATACAACGTCCAACAAGAGCACAATACGGACATGTGGTAGCAGAAATTACTAGCCTAACATTAGGTAAAGTAAAGAAGAAAACAGATTGGTTAGAAAGCAGGGTTGAGTGGAACGGTCTCCAAACAGACGATGTAAATTTCGAGATATCAGAAAATCAATATGTAAAAGGTTGTGCAATGGTCAATGGCAAGATATTGCGTACTTTAGAAGTGCTTGTGGATGGTCAGGCTGTGTTGTGTTGTGACGATGCTACAGGCAAAACAAACTTTGGTAATGTGTTTGACATCGGTATCAAAGGTGTGTGGCACAATCTCGCAGACTATCACAAAAAAATATTCAGCAGTAAATATTTAGATTACAAAAAAGACATGATGTGTAACACGTGCAGTAGAGCAAGATTTGAATGGAACGATGCAAAAACAAAAATGATACACGACGAACACAAACAATATGTCAAAGTCAATTAAAACAGTTAAAACAAGATTACAACTACAAACACTCTTGTCAAACATAAGAGAGGGCAAAGAATTATTGAACCAATGGATAGATCTAGATCCAATTTTTGTAGGTAATAAGAATAAAGCAAACTATCTCGAAAGCATACGCAAACAACTTATAGAATCCACAAAGGAGATTTCGGTAAGTGGGTATTGGTGTGAGTTTGGTGTGCGGGAAGGCAGGAGTCTAGGATGGTTGATTGATCAGTATCCACAGCAGATCATCCATGCCTTTGATTCGTGGCAAGGACTACCCGAGGACTGGAATCACGGAACAGGCAAGGTGGCTGACATGAGTTGTGAACCACCGGAGGTGCCAAAACACATTGAACTTCATAAAGGATGGTTCAAAGATACTTTGCCAAATTGGAAACAACAATACAAAGGACCTATTGCTTTCTTGCACATGGATGCTGACATATATTCATCTACCAAAGAGGTACTGATGACCTTAAACGATCAAATAGTGTCTGGCACTGTAATAACTTTTGACGAGTTCTGTAATTTTAGATTGTCAGGAAAGATGAGCAAATGGCAAGAACACGAATTCAAAGCATTAGTAGAATGGTTAAACGAATGCAAAAGGAAAGTTCGACCTATTAATCGGAACTGGGCCTATCAAGCAAGTTGTGTTGTTTTATAAATCTATGTAACTCGTCTGCCCATCGGTGATGTCCTGTTTGGCTAGGATGACCGTCATTTGCAGATTTAGTCCATCCGTTCTTGGCACAAAATTCAAAATGACTCTGAACGTAGTCTGTGTTCTTGACATGTACTTTGTGTTCTGCTGAGGACCTGTTATCTTTTTGCATTTGTACATTTTCTTTCGCAAACTCACTTGACTCAAAGTTATAAAAACGTTTCCTGTCTATTTGATCTTTTAATAATTTCAAATCTGCACGTTGTTTCCCATTAACCTCTGTCTCTGGCAAGTCATTTGTTAGGGCGTGATAGAATACGTAAGGAATGTCATGATACTTTAAAAAGTATTGTAAGGATAAAATGTTCGTGTACAATTTGACAGCACTTGCTAATTCTAGATCTAAGTCCTTATCTCGCATAAAGAAATCGTGTTGCCAAAGTTGCCAAGTGCCCCATTGATAGTCAAACTTTAACAGTTCGCCTTTTATACCGCCCTCTTTTTTCTCAGGTGTTACATACCCGCTGACGTAGTCCCATCTGTAGCCAGTCGTCCACCCAACGCTCACAAAAGTGTCTTTCATTTTTTCTGGATTCTTAAAAAACCAGTGCATCGTTGTGTTGACTATCCTGTCGTTGCCTCTACCGCCTTTTGCCATGCTCATAGTAGGTTCTTCTATGTTGAGCAACTTCCCTAACCTTTGATGACAACTGTCAAATTTTTTCCTTGTACTAAAACTACAGCCGTTGCTTAAATGATATTTCATATGCTTTTACTTACGTGTGCCCAGCACTCTCCTGACTCAAACTCCTCTATACTCCATTGGCAGTGTGCGATTTTATTAGCCCATTCCGTTTTATCTCCTGTATAAGGATGTTCTACTTCACTTAATTCTTTACTGCTTACATCATAAACCATACTACCTGAATCACATGCTATATTAGGAACACCTTGTAAAACTGCATCTATACCAGAACCGGACGTGTACGTAACGGTGCACCAAGCATTGTCAAGTTGTTGCTGTATAGGTACAAAGCCGTCTTGTGTTAAATCAGTTTCTTGCCACACTACATTAGGATATTCTGTTACACTTTCCTTGCATTCTAAATGCCTGTTTTTCTTTCTGTATAAAGGATGTGGCCTAACAATTATTTTACGTTGGGTATGTTGCCGCAAAGTTCTTACTGTATCTTCTGTCCATAAGAATATATCTTGTCCTCGTAAACTGGCGTCACCCACTTTCTGCATACAAAGTAAAATGTAATCTCCATCTTGCTTCCATGGTGCATTTGGATCATATCCGTTACGTTCAAAAACTTTTTTTGATCTATCATGATCTATATGTTCAAATCCCCAATTTGCATCATCCCAAAGAAAGCCGTTTACTCCTACCCTGAATTCGTTATGGAATGCTGTGTCTATGGGTCTACCTATCAACTGCGTTTCTAACTGTATGTAAGGTATGCCACTTTCTATAATTTTACCTTTACCTTGATGTGTGGATCTGCCTCTTTTCTTTTTGTAACTTCCAAATATTACAGCACAATCATAACCGTTGGTATTACCACTATTGGTAATTTCACCTCCGGATCCTTTTGCAAATGAATGTAACACTTCTCGGTACTGTTGGTAATTTGCCGTATCTTCTACTATTGCCACTCGCATAGGGATATTTAAGGAGCGGAGCGAAAGCGTTAAATTTTAGGAATGCGTTTTTTAAAAATAACGCGAAGCGTTAAAGTGCGTAAAGCCGACCTGACCAATTGAAATGCGATCACTGGCCTAGTGACCGCTCTGGATTGTAAGGCATATTCATCTAAAGTGCAACCATGAAGTGCAAGTTTTTTTACCAAACACCGCCTATGGGCATAATTACGGATAGCAAAGGAGGTTCACATGGGCATACACTACGATTACAAGAACACCAGGGGTGACAAGAAAATGCGTAAGCAACAGGAACGTGAAGAGCGTAGGCGCAGGAAGAAGAAATCCAAACCTCAGGCCCCCTCCAACACTGTGCCCGAGGACGTTGTGCTCACGCTGGACATGATCACAGACCCCAACAAATGATAAACCAGAGACTGTTTGATCACTACGGCATAGACACTGCCAAGGACCTGGCCATACCAACCACGTGTGCGAGGCCCTATGACACCCTGCTGATCGACAGTTGGGGCAGTTGCTTCGTGTGTGAGTGCCAGTCATGGCTACCACAGAGCGTGGGCAACCTGCACAGGAACAGCATACCGGAGATACTGAACAGCGCCATGGCCAAGGAGATACGGACCAGTGTGTCGGACGGCACCTACAGGTACTGCAACAATCATCAGTGCATGTATCTCAAGAAGGGTGACATCAACCCAGTCACACAGGGCAGGGCTCTGCAGAACCTGAGGTTGGCCATAGACAACAGTTGCAATCTCAGTTGCCCGAGTTGTCGACAGAGTCAGATATTCCTCAAGTCTGGCAAGATGTTTGACATGCGTATGCGTCTGGTGGACAAGGTCATACAGTTCCTTGAACAGAGATCGGATCCATTGAAGATCCACATAGGCAGTGACGGTGATCCGTTCGCCAGCCTGATCTACAGGAGGTTCATGAGGAACGTCCCGGACCTGGACAATCTGTCATACAGTTTCCAGACCAATGGACTGCTGGTCAAACAGATGTACCCCAGGGTTCAGAACATATTCGAGAAGTTGCACACTCTCAACATCAGCATAGATGGCGCCAGCAAGGACACATACGAAACATTGAGGCGTGGGGGCAGTTGGAAAAAGATCAACGAGAACCTACGGTTCATAGGTGGCTTGAAACTCAAGCACGGCTTCAAGTTGAAACTGCACATGGTGGTTCAGGCCAGCAACTGGCACGAGATGATGGACATGTGTGAACTTGGCACGAGCATCGGCGCCGACGAAGTAGTTCTCAACAAGATCGAGAACTGGCAGACATATGGTGATTTCGACAAGCACAGGGTACCAGACACAGTGGCCGTCAGAGAACTTTTAGAACAGGTGGACAGTCATCCGTTGAGTGTCAACTGGAAAAAACTTACCTGGTAACACTGTAGACTTCTTCTTTAGTATTGTATATCTTCAGTATCTCTGTAAGGTTTTCTTTATAGATACTCTTAGGTGCACAGGTGCCACACTGACATGTTTTCTGGGCACACACCAACGTTGGCAATTCGCTTTGTTGTTTCATGATTTCTATGTACTGATCCATGTTAGAAATATGTGCTATCGGACCTGTCTTGCCATCCAGTTTGACCCTGCAATCTTTGTTTGTGTAATACATTCCATTCACGTTGTTGCCATGCAGGAAGAACTGATTGGCGGAGCAGTGCCATCCCTCAAACCCATCACTATCTCGAGGCACCAAGAACTGATTTTCTTTTATGTTCCTGTTGACACACATCTTTCTTCCTCCGCAACACCCCCTTGACATTTGGTCAGCCCTTTGTTCAGTGTCCCAATCCTTAAGTTCATTGCTGTCGATAAACTCACCCAGATCCTTCAGGTGTTCTTTGGTGTAAACGCCAAGTTTCCCATCAAGCATTTTTGGTCTTGCATCGTGTCCTTTTTCTTGTGCCCAACGCAGGAAGTCTATGCAATCTTGCCAATTGTCTTTGGATGGATACATGCACACAATAAGGTCGTGTTCTTTTTTTATGTCTGTGAGGTACTGTAGATTTTTTTTGAAAAACTTCTTTAATTTGTCCGGACCTGTGCTGTGGTAACTCATTGTGAACCCTTCTATGTGTTCACAGATTGATTTCCATATCCTTTCAGTTGCAGTTCCGTTTGTGGTTATTCTTCTTCTCAATCGCCACTTGTCTTTGTAAGGCTCATACATTTCAGATGTCTTTTGGATTAATGGGACTATGTCTGGGTGGAAGATGCTCTCACCACCGTATATGTTCATTATTACATCCTTGAATGGTGTCTTCTTATGTGCCATTACAACATCAGTGTATTGATACATCTGATCTATCATGACAACCGATCTGTCATACGATGGGTGTGCTGTTGAGTTGTCGTGCCCTCGTGGACCTATTCCGCAATAGGCACAATCATAATTACACTTCAATGTAACCAACCAGTCGATCAAAAAACCCAACTTATCCTTGGGATGATATGCTGATTCAAGGGTGTGTATAGACATAACCATATTTAAGGACAGAAAAAAACCAGCCGATCTGTATTGAATTAAATATCTCGAGAATATGAAGATAGCAATAACCGGACACAAAAAAGGCATAGGACAAGAGTTCGCCAAGCAGTTAACACAAAAGGGACACCACATAGTGGGCATCTCACGTAGCGATGGAGAGAACATAAGGAGAGTCCCTCACACGGCATCATTGATAGAACCTTGCGATATGTTTATTAATAATGCCATAAGCATGTATGCTCAGACAGAACTGTTGTTTGAAGTATGGCATAGATGGCAAGACATAAAAGAAACACATTACATTTGGAACATATCAACCAAACTGTGTGAATCAGATCATGACTTACACATCAATGGATTGACAATGCGAGAATCAATGCAATACAGGAACCAGAAGATGGCGTTGGAGTTGGCACATCATCAACTTAATTCACAACCCAGCAATATTAAGATGTCTCTGATCAGGCCGGGTGGTGTTAAGACGCAGACGTTCAGTGATCCGAACAGCATGTCAGCAGAGCAATATGTCAAGGGAGTGTTAGAACAACAGGACACGGTATAATGGACGCAAAGAAACTTCTAACCAACAAAAGCATATGTACTCTGCCGTGGCACGGCTTTGAACTTGAACCTAACGGCAATGTAAAGAATTGTATTATATCAAATACAGAAATAGGCAACATCGGCACGACAAAAATCGAAGACATACTACACGGTAAAAAAAACTATACACTCAAACAGAAAATGCTTGAGGACAAGAAACCTTACAACTGTGCAGGATGTTATCTGCAGGAGAAAGGCAGATCTAATCTCAGCAGTATCAGTAGCAGGTTGTACTATCTCAAAGAACTTGCAAAGAAAACTGATTTAAATTTTTATGACCAGGCAAGAAACTTTAAATTGAAACACGTTGACCTAAGATGGACAAATGCCTGCAATCAAGCGTGTGTGTATTGTAGTCCGTCATACAGTAGTAAATGGGCAACTGAGATGGGAAGAAAAATAAAGTCAGACAAAGACTCTAGACGTGAAGTGAAAGACTTTGTGTTTGCGAACATAGAGCAACTAGAAAATGTTTATCTTGCGGGCGGAGAGCCAATGTTAATGAAAGAGAACATGGAGTTCCTCACACTACTGAAAGAAAAAAATCCAGATTGCCACGTCCGTGTAAATTCTAATCTAAGTACAACAGACACAGGTATATTTGAATTGCTGTGCGAACTTCCTAACGTACATTGGACAGTTAGTGTTGAAAGCATAGAAGAAGAATACAACTATATAAGACATCATGGAAACTGGCAAGACTTTAGCAAAAACTTAGATGTCATAAGAAAACTTGATCATAAGATCACATTCAACATGTTGCACTTCATACTAAACTACAAAAGCATTCACTCTTGTGTAGATCATCTTAAGGGCAAAGGATTCCATGACAACAGTTTTATAATTGGTCCTGTTTACATTCCACTTCATCTTAACACAATGAATCTACCTGATGAAATGATGCACAATGTATTATTTGAACTTAACGATAGATTAGATATGAAGCCAGAAGGGTATCTGAAAAACAGTTATGAGAATTTGATCGAATACTACACAACGACTAACTTCAAAAAGAATATGAAATCTTTTTACTACAACCTGGGAGTAATGGATCAGAGAAGAAAGCAAGACGCAAGGTCTGTGTTTCCAGAACTTTTCAAAGAATTAGATGCTTACACACTGGAATAAATTGCTTAACACTGACTGTGTAGTCGTAGAGGTAGGTCCACACACGATCTATCCAATATTCAGAGTTGGAAGATCGACACTGATGTCTGCGTGTGATAAGAAATACATAAATGAAGAGATCCGGGCCTGTAATCACATAGATATAATGATACGTGAACCTGAGGCACGTTTTGTTTCTGGAGTAAACGAATACTGTAGGCAAAATAATCTAGATGTAAAGAGTACTTGGAATTTGATAAATGAAGGTAAGGTATACGACAGGCACTTCACTCCGCAGTATGTTTGGTTGTTGCACCTGTATAAATTTTATAAAGGCTTTGTCACCATACGGCCGTTCACACACATTTCAAATATCACAGACGTCCATGAAAGGAAGAATGAACCAAAGATAGACGTCCCTATATGTGAATCATTCGTGGCCGTGGATAGACAACTGACAAGACACTATAACGAAACTGTTAACATCGGTTACTTGATAAAGAGGCACAAACATGCACTGTCCTAGAATAGATCATTTTATTAGACTGAACAACAATGGCACCGTTGGCAAGTGTGGACATATGATCAATGCAAAGGGTTTTGAAAGTTACGAGCAACTAGAACACAGTGAATGGTTGGCCGGCATACGTAAGACAATGGGCCAGGGGCAATGGCCAATGGAATGCTTTAGATGTCAACGTTCTGAAAAAACAAAAGGTGAAAGCATACGTACCAACAGCATAGCCAGACACAAGATGTTACACCCTATTAAAAATGATTATCTAATTGTGGGTGGTGTGTTAGACAATGTTTGTAACAGTGCGTGCCAATCTTGCCATGCGGGTCTCAGCACAAAGATAGGCAGTCTACAATCGAAAGACTACAAGCGTGTTGACAACTACGAGGTATTTAAAAAGTTGCCACATGAAAGAATTGTTGAATTCGATGTCAACGGTGGTGAGCCCACAGCGAGTAAGAACTATAAAAAGATATTGAAGTCTCTGCCGGAGAATGTCAAGATAGTGAGAATGAACACAAATGGCTCTAGGATGATTCCGGAATTGGAAGAAGTGCTAAAAAGAAAAATTATGGTTATAGTAACCATGAGCCTTGACGGAATAGGTAAGGTGCACGACTACGCTCGTTGGCCAATCAAGTGGGACAACTACGAAAAAACTGTAGATGCCTACCAGGAGTTACAGAAGAAGTACAAACTGTTGCAGTTGGATTTCTGGACTACGGTGAGTTGTTTGAATGTTAAGAACTTGCCCGACATAATAAATTTTGCTAAGGATAAGAATATCCCACACGACTGGGCTTTCTTGGAACAACCTAGTGTGTTAAATGTCAAGCACACAAATAAATTTACAACACCTGCCAAACACATGTCTCCAAATGAAATAGCAGTCGACGAAGATAATAGTGATGAGCTCAACGCATTCGTTATGAAGCAAGACGCTTTACGTGGAATAGATATAAAAGATTATTACAGTCTGTAGTTACTACTTGAATTTAACGTGAAATGCTTTTAATAGTTGTTTGGCAAATCTTTCGTGGTGCTCAACACCATAGTGTATTCCATCTCTAGCAACGCTATGCTTGTCTGTCAGTTCACGATCGGGATCACTAGCGTTTGGGTGATCATATGCTGGCCAACAGTTCTTTAGAGTCTCTTTGTCATATACATAAGTGTCCTCAAGTTTTTGTGTGTCCTCTGCAAAACAATGAAATGCTTTAGCGTTGCGTTTCTCTGCAAACTTGTTTACAAAGAAAACATTCTTCAAAAAGGTTTGATAGTCTGTGTCTTCTGTTTCAGTTTTTAACAATTCGTGTGCGATGAGATTCTTAGGCTTTGGCATCTCCAACCTTTCTCTCCGCGTGGCATGAGGCCAACACACTAACACTATATCTGGAAATAATATTTTTTCTGTAGCATAAAGAATCCTTACAATAAGATCTCCACTGGCACCAGGCTGTCCTAGATTCCAAAATCTTAATCTCGGATTTGCTAACTTTTGCTCAAGTCGATTTACCCAGAGCTCTTCCGTACTGCTTCCTATACCAAAGGTGTGAGAGCAACCCAACACGATAACGTTCTTGCCTCCCTCGAGGCTCTTGGTTGGGAATTCCGGACATCTATATCCATGGCTGTTCAATTTGTACAGTTCCGGGTCTAGGTCGCTATGATCGAACACAGGAAGTTGGTCATCAGAATAATATCCAAACTTCATTATTTGCTTCCTCTCGATAGATTCATTCTCTGGTTTATCCTGTGTACAATGTAGAGTTCCATGAAACCCATCCTTTTCTTATTCCCAAACATGTTGGGGTACTTTAACTTGCCCATCATGAGATACTTCTCATCCGCGTAAAGATCTAGTCTATGTTTGTGCTCTGGATACCTAAACTCAAGTGCCTTGTGTTTCCAGAGATACTTTACAAGTTTAGATTCATCCAACAACATTGTCTCTGCCAGTGCCGGTGGTATGTTCTCCTTGAACTGCTTCAACTTGATAGAGTAGAACTTCTTCACACAATTAATTATGTGTGTTTGGTGTGCCCGGCAGGATTCGAACCTGCGACCCCAAGTTTAGGAAACTCGTATTCTATCCAACTGAACTACGGGCACCAATCTGGTGAGCCGTGATGGACTCGAACCATCGACCCATTCCTTAAAAGGGAATTGCTCTACCAACTGAGCTAACGGCCCATAATAA
>MDTD01028833.1_pt1 | contig 11316 bp, 11 predicted proteins | sample 811221 | NCBI WGS metagenome assembly MDTD01 (sample SAMN05326646, study PRJNA326480) | marine metagenome | isolation source: seawater | place: Pacific Ocean: South West | collected 2011
TTATATATATTTTTTTCGTGACCAATTAAAAAAACTTTGTTTTCTAAATTTAATTTTTTAATTTGTTTCTCTAATTTTTCTCTTTTTTCTCCTTCACCTAAAATAAGTAAAGTAAAATTTGGATATTCATCAATAATTTTATTAAAAGCCTCAATCAAAAATTCAAAGTTTTTTTGTTTAGTTAATCTACCAATTGATACTATAGTCTTATCAAAAAAAAGTTTTTTATTGGTTATATTATCATCTAATTTTTTTGTTTTAATTTCATCAATATTCAATATGGGATCTGGTAAATATTTTATCTTATTAAAATCAAATATTTTGAATTTTTTGAGTAAATCCATCGTTGCAATTGTTGGGGTTGTTATAAAATAAACTTTTTTACCTACTATTTTCCAAAAAAAACTTCTCAAATAATTTAGTTTAGGATACCCAGATATTCTTAAAATAAATTTCGTCTCATAATTAAAAAATAAAAGTAACAAAAGAGGGATAAATGTCATCAAATGTATCATTAGATACTCAGGTTTATCCTTCTTAAGGATTTTATGTAATTTAAAAATTGAAAAGAAAAAAACAACAATATACGAGAATCTACTTCTCAAAAATCCATACTTCGGTAAAAACTTTACTAATTTAAAATTTAATAAATCAATTATTTTAATATTATCATTTATTAAATCTTTTTTTTGCACATCCCATTCACCGATTATATCTAATAAACATGGATTAATTTTTTCTTTTGAAAATTTCTTTACAGATTTGATCGAATTGACTACAGCTTTTTCAGTAGCAACATTTGAGATAAAAGGAGACCAATAATACAATTTCATTTATTTATATATTTAGATTATAATTTTTAACTTATCTAATAAAAAATAATGAAAAAAAAAAAGAAACTTTTAAGCATTGTTACAGTAGTAAAAAATGATGTACTCAATATTGAAAAAACTATTAAATCTATACTTTCTCAAAAAAGTAAAGAAATTGAGTATATTATTATAGACGGAAAATCTAATGATGGAACAACTAAAATAATAAAAAAATATAAAAAAAAAATTGATGTTTTCAAGCTTGAGAAGGACACAGGTATTTATCATGCTATGAATAAGGGTATAAAATTTTCATCAGGAAAATATATTGGATTTTGTAATTCTGGTGACGTGATTACAAAAAACAGTATCAAAATATTAATTAAAAATTTAGCTTCGAATACAGATGTTTTATTTGCAACTGTAAAAAGGCATTATTTAGGAAAAACTATAATTAAATCTGGCTACAACTTAAACAGATTAAGATATAATTTTGACTTTGCCACTGCACACTCCACCGGTTTTTACGTTAAAACTAACTTACATAAAGTTAAAGGTGTATATGATACTAAATTTAAATGTTCTTCTGATTATGACTTTTATTATAGAATACTAAAAGATAAAACACTCAAAATTAAAAGTACCCCTAAAAATAAAATTATCGGCGTGGTACAAAGAGGAGGATTTTCATCATCACTTTCTCCTTTAGATCACCTCATGGAAGAGACCAAAATAAGATTAAAAAACAAACAAAATCTTCCTTTAATATTCATAATATATATTAATACGTTAGTAAAAATATTTATTAAAAAAATTTTTACTTAAAAAAACAAAAGTCAATCTGAAAGGTTTTCCATTTTTTTTGTTTAAAACCTCTATCAACAGGCCAAAGTGAAAATCCTTTTGATTTAATAAATTCAATAATCTCTAACCAATCTTTTTGACCCTCATACAAAAATTAAATTAAAGAGAAATAATTTTTTTTTTAAATTCATTAAAAGAAAGGCCTCTTTTGTCTCTTTCAGATAAAATTGGATTTTTCGAAATCCATTTAATTTTTAATTCTTTATCATTATACATGATTCCATTTTCAGCTTTTTGATTTCGATAATTATCCAAATAATACAAAACTGTACAATCTTTAGAAAGACATTCATACCCATGAGCAAAGTTATTTGGTACCACTAAAATGTCACCTTCTTTCAATTTAAATCTATACACTTTTCCAAAATTTTTTGATTTTTTATTTAAGTTAATTGCTACATCTAAAATTTTTCCATTAATAACATTTATAATTTTAGTTTGCTTATTAGATGTTTGAAAATGTAAACCTCTAATAACGTTTTTTTTTGAATAAGCTAATGCTGAAAATACTATTTTTATTCCTAATTCTTTTAAAAGATAAACTTCTTGAAAAAAACCTCTTTTGTCAAAAAATTTTTTTTTTTTAAATAAAATTGGTTTTTTTAACATTCTAAATTTTAATTGATTTTTTTTTTAGTATTTTTTTCAATCTATCAACATTAAGAGAACTATCAATTGGGAAAGTAGATCCCCTTTTAATTTTGATGCTTTTTATTTTCGGATTATCCTTTCTTGCAAAATTGTAGATTGATTGTTTTTTTCCACCAATATTTATAACTCCATTTTTCTTAATTAAATGAGGTAAAATTTTTGCAAAATCTTTATTATACATAAATGATGAATAAGCATTTTTTATCGCTTTTTTATATGAGAAAGGATAGTCTGTAATTGCAAGTCGCAAAATTAATGATTTTTTTAACATTTGAACAGCACATTCACCGCCTAATTTCGACCAAGCATAATTATTAATAGGCAATAACGGGTCCGTCTCTTTATAATTCCCACTTTTGCATGGGTAAACATAATTTGTTGAGAAATAAATTAATTTAACATTTAATTTCTTACAAGCTCTAACAACATTTGATGTTCCAATAATGTTAGTTTGAATACTTAAATCAATATTCTTATTGTGAATTTGCATTGGTCTAGAAAGTGCTGCTACATGAACAAAAATTTTAATATTATGTTTTTTTAATGCATTTACTAAACTACTGTATTTCAAAATATCTAATTGTTTTTTATTAAGATAAATAACATTTTTATTTTTAAAACTTTTTTTTAGAAAAAAACAAAATCGACTATCTCCTCCATTTACTAATATATTTTTATTTTTCATTTTTGAGCTTTAATTTTGTATAAGTTAAATAGTTTCAAATTTAAAATTTATACATTATTTAATATCTTTTTTAATTACATACTATATAAGTTTAAATAATGATATTATTTTTAAATAATAGCATATTTTCAAAAAATGAATATTTTAAGTGAATTTAGCAAAAGTAAAATAGATTTTTTAATATCTATTTTAATCCTCTTAATTCCAATATTAATACTATCTGGATCTTTAATCATAAATATTTCTGTGGTGATAATTGATCTTATTTTTTTATTTAAATTATATATAAAAAAAGACTTTCAATATTTAAATAACAATTTTTTTTACTCTCTAGTTTTCTTTTGGTTTTACCTTATTTTGAATCTCTTTTTTAGTATCGATCCAACTCAATCAATCCCACGTTCTTTTGGTTTAATACGATTTATATTATTTGCATTTGCAATAAATTACTTTTTTTTTCAAAAATCGGAAAAAATTAAAAATTTTATATTGAATTTTTGGGTAATAATATTTTCACTAATTACAATTGATTTAATTTATGAATTTGTAAATGGACATAATGTTTTTGGAAATATTTCTCCAATGCCAGGTAGATTAAGTAGTGTTTTGAAAGATGAATTAAAAATTGGACATTTCTATTTTGGTTTTATTTTAATTTGTTTCTTTCAAATTCACAGAAATTTAGAATTTTATTCACAAAAAATAACTGCTAAATTTTTATCACTTAAAAATTTAGCATATATTATTTTAATAGTTTTCATATTAACTTCATTTTTAATTGGTGAAAGATCTAACTTTCTTAAAGTTTTTTTTATAACAGTTTTTTTTATTTTCTTTGTTGACAGGAAAAGTATAATGAAAAAAATTATTTCAATTTTTTTAATAATTTCCTTAACTACAATCGTAATGCTAAATAATCCAACATTTAAACATAGATTTTTTGTAATGTTTTTAAGTCCACTATTTAAAAATCCTATTGAAATGATTAAAAACACTACTTACGGATCACATTATCAAACTGCATTAGAAATGTACAAAAACCATAAATTATTTGGCGTAGGACTGAAAAATTATAGAAATGAAGCTAAAAATCAAAAATATGGTAAATTAACTTCTATTCATCCTCATCAAATTCACTTTGAGATTCTTTCAGAATTAGGTCTAATTGGTTATTTAATATTTATATCTGTATTTTTAAATATAATCATTCAATCAATAATATTATTCAACAAAACTAAAGATAAACTTAGTTTATGTGGTATTTTATTTTTATTAGCAACATTCCTTCCCTTGATACCAACAGGCAGTTTTTTTACTACTTACGGGGCAATGTTATTTTGGCTTAACTTTAGTTTAATTTTACCAAAAAAAAATTAGTTATGTGTTATCAAATTTTTAATTAGAATTACTTGAAATCTGCATTACCAGATAAGATTTCCAAGTAATTATTTGGTAAGGCTCTTTTGTTTAAATAAAAGTGTAATTCACCATACTTTTTACTATTTAGTTTTCCTGCAAATGTCCAATTTTTATTTTTTGGAATATTTTCAGATAATTTTTTTGAAATCTCTATTGAAAACTTATTGTCATGAATTAAAGAAGATTTTTGTAAATCTGCGTAAACTATTAAGATATCTACAAAGTTATTTATGTTAATACTTATATTATCATAAATTTTATCTAAATCTTGATCAGGATAATTTCCTATAAAAACTGATTTATGCTTAGAAAAGAAATGATCCTGACCAGCGGGCATTATAAATTCACCTTGATTATAAAACATCTCCAATGTTGGTGCTGTAAAATGTTCATCATAAATTCCAAGCCATACTAAATTTTCTTTATTCAAGTTAATTTTTTGGTTTTTTGATATATTTGCAATTTTACTACCAATTTTTTTATCAAAGTTTTTTTGGATATAAGCCTGCTCATTATCTTTAACAAATTTTATATTTAATAAAATCAATTCAATAATAAAAGAAGCAATTATTGTAAAACATAAAATTTTAAATTTTTTATTTACTAAATCTTTATTGAATTTTTTTAAAAAAAACAAAAATGAAATAAAACTTGCAAAAACGAAATAAACAAACATTGGCCATGTAATTGTTTTGAATATAAAAATATTTAAAATCGGAACTACCGCTATAAGGATTAAAAATAAAAGAAAGTCTTTTTTCTTTTTTTTTAAGAATAAAAAAAATAAATAAAAAGAAAAAATAAGTAATAATATGCTTAAAAACAACCTTAGAAATGAAGCTGATGGAATAATAAGACTTTTAATAGAATCAATTAATTGAGAGTCAAAACCATAACCATAAATAGTGTAATGATCTATAACGGATGACAAATGAACTAAAGGGTAAATCAATAAAACTAGAAATAAAGACAAATTTAAAAAATAATCATATCGATTAAGATTTGAAAAGTTTTTTAAAATTTCACTGAAGTGAAAAAATATTATCGGAAGTATAACTATAAAATAATATGGGAAAGATGAAAATCTTGCATAAATTGTTAAAAAACTAAATAAAATGAAAAAAGTAAGACTAATTTTTTTTTTCTCAAGGATCCATTCAAAAAGATAAATTGCTGAAATTGAAATTATCAAGGCAGCATTTAAATCTACCCAATTTATTACTATTCCTAAGACAGGATTATAAACCCCTGGTATAAAAAAGATAAAGAACGTTATAAACCATTTAACAAAATTATCACTAATATCTTTGCAAACAAAATTATGAATTTTGAAAACAAAGATATAAATAAAAGGTATTGATGTTATTAAATTTGATAATTTAAAATTAGATAATTCTGGAAAAAAAATAAAAGGCAAAACTCTTAGAAAGTTTCTATTATTTCCAAAAAATTGATCTTTAAAACTTTCAAAAATTCCAAATTCTTCTGTATATTTAGAGACTAAAATATTTATAAAATTGTAAGATGAAACATCATGAAAATAAGGAAAATTTTTCTCATAATTCATGTAAATTATAATTGATAAAACTATTGGTAGTGAAGTTATTAAGATAATACTGATATTATTTTTTTTCATTTAATATCTTTCTCTTTTACTAAATTTATTAAAGTTTTGAGATATGTCTCACCAAAATTTTGAATATTTTTTTGATAATTTTTTTCTTTTCTTTTAATCCAAGAGTTTTTATTCCAATTTTCTAACATAATACTTGAAAGTTTTTTATAATCATTTGGATTAAAGAATATCCCATCTTTATCTTGCTCAATATGAACTTTGATGTTAGATAAAATTGTTTTTTTTCCAATACTTTTAGCCTCTTCAACTGCAGTATTCCAACCTTCGCTGAAAGAGGGATTGATCAGAGCTGTGCAATAATGAAATAAACTATATAGATCATTCTTTCTTATTTTACCTAAAATAAAAACTCTATCAGATAATTCATTCATTTTAATGTAGTTTGTCAAATCATGAATATATTCTTGCCATCTATTATCAAATTTATCACCAGTGCAAACAATATTTATTTTTCGATTTTTGGATTTTAGAAAATTTATTGCTTTAAAAAGTATTTTGTGATTTTTATGTTTCCAAAATTGATTTGCAATTAAATAAAACTTTTGCGGTACTTTTTTGGGTAATCTTTTTTTTACTTTAAATGGTTTATTCGTAAAAGGTAATATTGTTATTTTTTCTTTATCACCATTTGTATATTTTATAAAATTTTTATATGCATCTTTACTACTAAGTACGATTCGATGAGAATTTTTTATTAAGAAAGAAATATACAATTGCCTTTTAATTCTTTGAAAAAAAGGAAAAAATTTCGGATTAGAAAATGATTGAAAATCTGGTATCCAAGTAAGTGACTTAATTTTTGAGTTAGTGCCTAAAGTAACTCCATGAGATATGATATCAATATTATTTTTTTTAAAAAAATTTTCTAAAAAATAATCTTTATTGAAAAATACAATTGACATATATCTTAAGTAAGTAGTTAAACGGTAAAATCCTAAATTTGTATCTAAATATTTACAATAAATTACATTTTTTTTTTTTATTTTTTTTTTTGAAATGAAATAAAAGTTTAATTTTTTCTTATTTAATTTTTTAATGGAAAATAAAAGATTATCTATGTAATTTTTTCCCCCAACCCATGAACTATTATCATAATAAGGTAATCCAATATTAATTACTTTTGTTTTTTGAACCATATGAAATATCTTTTTAACTCTTCATCAAGTTTTTTTTTGGGTCTCCAACCTAACCTTTTTAATTTTGTATTATTACAAATCATGCTCAAAGGAATTTTCTTGATTTGAACATTATCAAATGTGAATTTTCTATTTCCATAAAATTTTGAAATTTTTGAAACAAGATCTTTTATCTTGTACGAAAAAGATGATCCAACATTGAATATATCTATCTTTCTTTCGAAATTTCTATTTAGAATTATTTTGACAACATTTAAAAAATCATAAATATTTATCAAATCTCTTTTTTCATTTCCCGAACCCTTAAAAATAGCATTATTTATTTTAAATTTATTGAAAGCATCCCAAATAATTTGTTTTTTTAATCCAACACCATAAATTGAAAAAATTCTTAAAATATAAAGATTAAATTTTAATTTTTTTTGAAGTTTAGAAAGCTTTTTTTCTGACTCATTTTTAAACATACCATAAACTGATATTGGATTTATTTTACTATTTTCAGTAAGTTTACTTAATTTAGGTTCATAAACAGCCGCTGAGGACAAAAAAATAATTTTCATTTTTCTATTTTTTTTACAAAAATTTGAAATTATCAAATCATTAGATAAAACATTATCATAATACGATTTTCGGCTATTATTTATTTTTGCAGAACCTGATCCAGAACAAATGATAATACAGTCTGGTATAATCTTTATTTTTTTTAGATTTTGAGTTGTAATATTTCCTTTAACAATTTGTACAAATTTTGTTTTTAATAAATTTTTTTTGTAAGATCTTCCAATGCCATATAATTTAAATTTATTATTAGATCCTAGTTTTTTAGAAATACTATCAGCAATATAACCACCTGATCCTGTGATTAAGATTTTCAATTTATTCAACTTTTTCAAGATTAAATTTATTTATAATTTTTTTTTCTTCTTCTCTTGATAAGAATATTTTTTTACCATTTTCATCTCTTGACTCTCTAAATTTACAATCAATAAATCCTTCTTCTAAATCTAGTTCTTTAATATTTGTATTTTTAATAAGATTTTCTTTAACAAAAAAGGCATTATTTCCTGATGAATTACATCCAACAAATGCATATCCATTTTTTTTACAAAGAAGATAGAATGCTTTTAATGATGCTCCATAACAAATTGTAGAATGGTGGTTTTTTTTTCGATCAAATTTTTTTTCATAAGGAAAGGACAAGGCTTCTTCGAAGCCTAATCTTGCATTATATTCGGTTATTATGATATCAGGATTTAATTTTATTATTTTTTTTAAGATCCAATAATCATTTCCATCTATATCAATAGATAATAGACCAAGGTTATTTGGAATTTTATTTTCAGAAATAATTCTTTCGATATTATCTAAATCAATAAAATCACAAATAGCTTTCAATTTATACTTCCAATATATATCTTGGTTTTTAATGTTCTCAACATCTTCTTTGTTTGCTTCAATAATATATCCAGACCAATTTTTACTTATCATTAAATAGCGTGTGTTTGACTCTGTGTAATTTTGTACTCCAATTTCTAAAAATTTCTTTTCTTTAATTTCTAAATTTTTTATTAAATAATCTATAATCCCATCTTCACCCCATTGAGAAAAAACTTTAAACTCATTTTCTTGTAAACTTGTTTTTGATAATAAGGTATTTAAATTAGAATTTAATTTTCCTAATAATAATTTTGTATCAACATTATCTAATGAGGAAATAGATTTAATTCTATTTCTAAACATGGATTTTATAAAATTTTTAATCATTTTTTATCTTAAAAACTCTACAGGGGTTTCCAATTGCCATATGATAATCTGGAATGTTTTTTTTTGTTACATAAGTATTGGGTGCCACAATAGAATTTTTTCCAACTATAGTATTAGCAGATATAACAACATTTCTACAAATAAAACTTCCTTCTTTTAATAAAATGTTTCCTTTATATTTAATCTTGTTTTGTTGTATTGCTAAAGTTTCATCTTCATAACTATGATCAACATCACCTAAATAAACATTGTCAGCAATCAAGACATTTTTTTCGATAATTACATCTTTAAAAGCATTAATTTGACAAAATCTTCCTATATAAGATCCATCATTTATAATTAAAGACGCTCGGTCATCTTCTCTCCAGTTATTTGCATTAAGCCAAACATCACTTGAGATATACACATTTTCCCCAACTTCTATATTTTCAGGCTTGTTCAATTTACTTCTAGTCAAAATTTTTGAATTTTTTCCAAATTTTTTAAACCTGCGTCTTTTCATAAACGTTGAAAAATTTTCACTTAAAATTTCTAAAAATTTATATAATTTCATATTTTCTTTTTTCTTATTTGACGAAAAACAATTTTTGCCAGTTCAAAATCTAAAGAAGAATTGATATCAAAACCCTCAAAATTTTTTGTTACATAAGGAATAATTTTTTTTCCAGATATACTTTTATTTTTTTTTAAGGATCTTAAAGATGAAATTTCTAAACTAGCGTTTTGACTGTAATATTGTGGTAAACTTGCATATTGCATGCTATGCCAAGGGATGCCTTGTTTATATTTTTTTAAAATTGGAAAAATATAATTTTTTTTCTTAGACCAAATTTTCCCTGGATGTATTTTTGTCAATTCAACAGCTCTAATGGAGTCTGCATTTTTATTTTTCAAGAATTTTTTATAAGCATTCTTTATCATGCTAGTGGTTCTAAATGGATTTGTGGGTCTTAATATGGCAAAATATTTAAATTTAAAATTTTCATTTTCTACTTTATTTATCGCCCAATTTAACCACTCTATATCAGGAGAATAATCCAGACTTGTGTTTTTTGGTCTTAAACCTATTTCATCTGCACCGTATAGTTTTGCTATTTTTTGATATTTTTTACTATCAGTTATGCAAAAGATTTTTTTAAATATTTTAGATTTTTTTGCAATCCTGATTGTATAAGCAATTAAGGGATGGCCATTAAGAAGTTTGATATTCTTATTTTTTAACCTTTTGGAACCAGCCCTAGCAGGAACTAACGCTATTATATCTGAGGTCATATTTTATAAAAATTTAATTTGATTTTTTTGAGTTGTTTTTAGTCCATCGTTATTATTTTCACCAAATATTTTTTCTACTCTAACCCTGTCATTAAAATGCGGGGTAGATGCTTCAATAATTTCAGTATCTAATAATGCTATTTCTTGATGAATACTTTTGGGTGGAAAATGAAATACCGAACCTTTTTTGAGCACTCTTGATAACAATTTTCCTTTTTTACTTTGATATCTAACTTTTAATTTTCCAGAAATTATTATTCCGCATTCATTTTTCTTTCTATGAAATTGAAGTCCACCTTTTTTTCCCTTTTTGATTTTTAAATATTTTAAGCTAAATTTTTTTGAAATTAATGCCAATAATTTTTCTTCACCCCATTCCCTTTTTCCCATATTTTTTGGCTTTAAAAATTTTACAGAGGAGAATTTTTTTTTTAACATATTATTATTTTAAATCTTTTAATGATATATACTCATCCTTTTTAATACTTTTTTTTAGTCTTTTATTTACTAATTGATTATATTTATAAGGTTCTAAACCCCCTCCAGGTGATTTAAAAGCTAAATCTTTTATGGACAATTTGTGATTCTTATCAAAATCTTTTGATGCAACAATTGATTTTCTCATTTTATAAATTGGTTTTTTTTCTGATTTCAAAAATTTCTTTGTCTTTGAACCAAGAAGTTTGGGAATTCTTTTTAAATTTCTTACTAATTTTGATAATCCTATCGGTTCAAGAGAAAATGATTGGTCTGTACCTTTCCAGGATCTATTTACTGTAAAGTGTTTTTCAAAAACTCTTGCTCCTAGCATATAAGCTACTGAAGCGGCATCAATTCCATTTTCATGATCTGAAAGACCTATAGGAATATTTTTATATTTTTTTTTTAATTCGGTTATTATATTTAAATTCATATCACTTATCTCGGCTGGATACGATGCAGTACAGTGTAAAATAATTATTTTTTTATTTATTTTAACAATATTTTTGTATGCTCTTTCAATATCTTTAAAAGTACCTCCTCCAGTGCTTAAAATTACTGGCTTATTTTTTTTTGCAATATACTTTTGTAATGGAA
>MDTD01090753.1_pt1 | contig 11316 bp, 6 predicted proteins | sample 811221 | NCBI WGS metagenome assembly MDTD01 (sample SAMN05326646, study PRJNA326480) | marine metagenome | isolation source: seawater | place: Pacific Ocean: South West | collected 2011
GAATATAAGATTCAAAAATTAAATAATTTTTTATCAACTGGACAATTAAATGATTTATCTATAGAGAATGATAATATAAAAGAATTATTAAATTATTATGAATATGATAATGTTAATGTATGTAAGAATATTTTATATAATACTAATAAAACAACAAATATAAATTTAATTATAAATTATAATATATTAGTAGTAACTGTGCAAAATATACATTCAGTTATTGAATTAGAAAATATAGAAGATTTTTTTATAAATTTTATTAAATTTATAAATATTACTATAGAAAAAACTATATTACATTCTAATGATAGTTTATATATTATTAATAATAATAAGTTATATAATGTATATAATAATTTATTTAATATATATAATTATCCATCTGATATAAATTTTAATCAATATTATATTGACAACATTTTTAAAGCTATTCAAAAAATGAAACAGAAAAAAGAATTAAAAACCAATGAAAATATTTTAGATAATATTGATTTAGATGATGAAAATAGTACAAGTGATGAAGATGAAGATGATGATTTTGATTTTGATGATGATGATGATTTAGATATGGTTACTAGCGATGTAGATTCAGAACAAAAAGCTGTTTTAAAAGAAGATGATGATGATTCTGATGAAGATGATATAAATAATATAGAAAATTACAATTCTTTACAAGAATATAAAATAAAAAATAGTAATAATGATAAAAAAGAATTATTGCAATCATTATTTGGAAAAAAATATAATAAAGTATGTGGATTTGACAGACGACCTACAATATTAACTGAACCATATATAAATACTTTACAGAAAAAAGAACAAAAAGATTTAGTTTATATAAAGGGGGAAAAAACAAAATATTTTACTGATTTGTTTAACATGCAAAATAACGTAATTGATATTAAAATGAAACAAAATAAATTTGATATAAAAATGGAATTAGTAGATAAAAAGAAAATAATGTATAAAGGTAGATTATATACATTTAATATAACATATCAAAATTCTCAACATAAAAATAATAAATTTATTTTATTAGAAGGTTTTGAAAATACAATAACTAATAGTGATATCATAAAAAAAAATGTATGGTTTTATGAAAATAATACATTATGTTCCTATGAACATTATTTAAATAATACAAATAATAGTTTAAAATACAAAATAGAATATAACCATCGTCATATAAATGATACTGATACAAATAAATTATATATAGGATTATATGATTTACAAGATGATAAAATTAAATTAACTCAAGAAATTATTAGAAAACCACCATTAAATTATTTATATGATAAAGGTAAATATAATGATAATTATTTTCTATGTTTACCAGGTTCTGGAACAAGCACACAAAAAATAACAGATAAATTTAATCCTAAATTTATAAAAAATGATGAAGGAGAAGGTATATGTTGTTATGCAAATGAGAAACATGAAATAAAAGATATTAGTGATAATATAAAAAAAGTTCCATTTGATATAAAAACACAAGATTCATATAATAATATTTTATTTAATAAAGAAGATGATTATAAGGTTCCACATTTAAGAATATCAAAAATACCTATAGAAATTTATAGTAAAATTACTACTTTCTTAGGATTAAATGATGATATTAAAGAATATAGTAAAACAAAAATATTAAATTTACAACCATATAGATTAGGATTATTATTTAGTGATATTACAAATAATTTTATAATATGTATGTTACATATAATAAAACATCATTCATTAAATCATAAAACTATTATTAATAAATATTTTAAATATATAACACAAAATATTCAATTTGATGATGATAATGTAAAAAATTCATTAATAAATATTATTGGTGATGAAGAAACTATATCTAATAAAGATTTAATTAAATTAAATGATAATATATATATATCAGATAAATTAAGTAATAAACATTTGGAAAATTTAAAAACAAAAAAAACAGATAAAAGTATAGAAGATAATAATAATTATATAATATCAAAAAAATCAAAAAATCTAAGAAAAAAATTAATAGAATATATTGATATTAATTATAATAATCTTGATATTCACTTTTTATGGAATTTATTTTCTAAAATATTAAATTTAAATATTATTATAATAGAAAATATATATAATCAAAAAACTGGTTTATTTTCTAGTATAAAATGTCAAAATATTAATCATTTAGTTCCATTTGATTTAAATAAACAATATTGTTTAATATTTAATTATGAACATATTTATCAACCAATTATAATTCAAAATAATAATAGTACCTTTAAAATGCTATTTAATTTTGATAAAAATTATAATAAATTTAACAAACATAATATGTATTTACTATATAATAAATGTTATTTGCAAAATAATAATAATATTTACAATGAATTATTAATTAATATGGTTTATTATAATTTATCAATTGATAATTTAATTATTTTAACAGATGATGATTTAAAAAATGTTACTGAATATAGAAAATATCTAGTTATAGATGAAAATTCTACAAAACTAGGAATTGTTTATGAATTAGATAAAAAAACAAATAAGACTATATTTATACCCATTAATAATTTAAAACATACTATTAATAAAGAATATTTAAATATAGATACAATATATAATATTCAATTAGATAAATTTATACATTCACTAGATACTACTAAAGAATTAATACAAGAATTTTATAAAATACATAATAATAATAAATTAAATATAAATGTAGAAAATACTAAATATATTACACATAATGAAGATGGTATTGAATATATAATTGGAATACAATTAAATAGTGGTGATTTTATACCTGTTAAAAAAATTAATTTATTAGATGTTAAATTAGATACGTCTAATAAATTAGAAGGTTATATATCATATACTAATTATTTAAATCAATTTGATACTAATAATTTATTATCTGAATTAAATAAAGAAGAAGTAAATAATATAAAACATTACCAAGATTTTATTAAATATATATCTAATATATTATATAATATAAATAGTGTCAAAAAAAAAGAAATTAATGATTTAATTAGTTTAGAAAATAATGCAGATTTATTAAATAAATTAGATGATATTCTAAAACCTCAGTTTAATTTTACACAAAATATGGATACTATAAAATGGCTTTCTAATGATTATACAATTAATAATATATTAAATGATAAAAATTTATTTAATATAACTAAAATAAAATATGAAACATTTATGAATATTTTATTATATGATTTACTAAATAATAAATATAAAAAAAAAATGATATTAAATAATTTATATAATGTTAATATGTTAACAAAAGAAGAGAATGAATATATACAATTAGATGAACAAGATATAACTGAATATATTATTAATAAATTATATAATAATATAGTTAGTGATAATTTTTATCATAATTTAGGTGTAAATATTAATAAACATGATAAAAATCATAAAAATAATAAAAGTAAAACTATGTATTGTGAAAATGAAAATTATATATTAGATGATGAAAATAATAAATATATATATTATGATTTTAAACCATTATTAAATAAAAGTGATATAATATATACTAATTGTATATATTATCATTTAGGTAAACATGTTTTTAACTATAAAAAAGATTATATTGTATCAGTTCAACAAGATTTAGTTAATATTTTAAATGAAAAAATACAAACTGGATTTTTTAAATTAGCCTATGTTGTAGATGTATATGTTTCATTGAATAAAACACATATTTATAATAATATTAAAAATATGAATGATTTAGAAAATATTATTTTATCTTCAAATCATATTTTAACTAGTTTTGATTTACTTTTATTTTCTGAAAAATATGATATTATATTTACAATATATGATGGAAATACTATTCCTATGGAAGAATCTACTACAATAGAATATCCTAATAATAGTTCTACATCAAAAGAGGTAAATTTAATAGAAAAAAATTATTATAATATTAATATTTATTATTATATAATAGATATTATACTAAATAGTGAATAAATTATACTAAATACCAAATATATTATAACAATAAATGTAAAATAATAGATATATTAAAACACATATTAAAAATATATGTAAGAAAAGATCAACATAATAATTATATATAATATCTTTATTCTTTTTTTTTGGATCTAAAGTTTTTAGTTTATTATTTAATATTGAATAATCTGATAATATATATTTAAATGGTGCACAAATATGTTTAAAATCAAATTCTTGTATATTTCCCCCTTGAACTTTTTTCTTTCTTTTTTTATTAAAAAGTATTTCATTCATATATACTTTAGGATTTTCCATTCTACTTTTCATTTTATTATGTATTTGTTTTTCACATTGTTTATTTATATGTATATTTTCTCTATCAAGTATTCTATTTACTTTATCAATACAATTTAATACACGCTTATTACGTTTTTTATTTTTTTTTAAACATTTTTTTATATTTTTATAATCATATACTTTAATTTTACTAAGTTTTATTAATTCTTTATTATTACCTTTATAATCAAACATATATATATATATTATAATTTATTTTTTTCAACTATACACTGATATAAATCGGTTATTTTCTTTTTCAAATTTTTATAATCTACTTGTTGACTCATACTATAAATTTTTGCATCAATAAATATAGATTCTTGTTGTTGTTTTTCTATAAAAGTTATAATATTATTATAATTTTCAAAAAAATATTGAATAATAATACTTTCAAAAAAATCAAAACCTTTGGGTATATTATTAATCATTTTAATAATAGCAGTATTAATATTTTCATAATATAATATTTTATTATAATTATTACATCTTATACCATTATCATTTTCAAAACCTGGTTCATTATGTAATGGATTTTTTATAAACACAATAGCTTGTAAACTTAATAATACAGAAGTTAAACTATTACAAGAAGTCCATTTTGGACCACTCCAAGTATTAATTAATGATAAACATACTTTTCCATCTACATATAAATTAGGATTAAATCTTGTTTTATTATTACAAGTGCAAAATTTAACTTTTGGAGGAGCAAAAGGGTAATCTTCAGGAATTGTTATATCAAAAAAATAAAATCCATTCTGATAAGGTGTATCGTTAGTTCCTATAATAAGTACTTTCAATTTATAAATATCATCATCTACTGTATGAAAAAATATATTATGAGATTCTAAATTATTTTTTTCTAGATCACCTATATCTTTAATAATTCTTTTTATACATAATGATTTACTCATTTAATAAATATAAATATATATAGTTTTGATTTTTTAAATTAATTATATATATTTAAATTAATTTTATTTAATTTGTAATTTTATTTTTTTTAATTAAATTTTTTATTTAATTTATTATTTAATACTAATACATAATAAGTAAATTACTAATAAAACATAATATTTTTAAATATAAAATTGATTTAATTATTTATAGATTAAAATATTTAATATAAACAATGCAATCAAATAATTCGAACATAAAATTTATAAATAAAAAATTAGAATTTTACAAAATTATGAAAGATACTTATCCAGTAACAGATGAGTATAAATATACACATACAAGTATAGATGATCCAAGAGGTTCTTGGCATATACCTGATGAAAATCTTGAATCTTTTTATAAATTTTATGTATCGTATTATTATAAATATAATATTGATATACATTTAACAGAAAAACATAAAAGCGTTTCTCCTGTATTAATTGATTTAGATTTTAAATATTTAGCTGATAATAGTAATAGAAAATTTGATGAAATATTCATAAAAGAAATTATTAAATTATATAATAAAATTATAAAAGAAATATATTCAGATGTAGATGATGAATTATTAGAATCATATGTAATGTTAAAAAAGAATCCTATATTCAATAAAAATAATGATATTGAATATTATAAAGATGGAATACATATTATATATCCATTTCTTGTAACAAAACCAGAATATCAAAAATGGATGCGTTATGAATTACTAGAAAATTATAAAAAAGAATTAGATATTATATTTAAAAATTTTAAATGTATGAATAGTTATGATGATATTTTTGATGAAAAAGTTATATTTGATACTAATTGGCAATTATATGGTAGTTTAAAACCAAAAAATATTAAATATAAACTTAATAAAATATATGATTGTAACTGTGTAGAAAAAGAAAATAAATATGAAATGTATACAGAAGATAATGAATTAAAATTAATAAAATTATTTTCAATAAGAAATAAAAGTGAAACAAAATTGATTTTAAATTCTAAAAATATAAAAATGGACCAATGGATTAATACTGAAGAAGTCTCCCGTTTTATTAAAAAGACTAAAAATAATAATAATAATTTACAATTACTTAAATCTGAAAAAAGAAATATATCTGATTTAAATATATATGGTCAAACAGGACAAGATTTTCATCTTAAATATATAGAAGAATTAGTAGATTGTTTAAATAGTAAAAGAGCTGATAATTATGATACGTGGTCTCAAACAGGAATATTATTACATAATATTGATTATAGATTATTAGATACTTGGATTAAATTTAGTAAAAAATCGCCTAAATTTGTAGATGGTGAATGTGAAAATATATGGGATACATTACCTACTTATGATAATAAAAATGATGTTAATTGTAATAAAGAATTAAATATAGGTTCATTATTTAATTGGTGTAAAAATGATAATGAAAAATTATTTTCTACAATTAGAAATAAACATTTTAGATCTATTGAAGGACCATTAAATAAATTATTATATAACTCTGTTTCATTAGGACATACTGATATTGCAGATGTTATTTATACATATTTTAATGGATATGGTATTTCATCTGAAATTAAATTTTTATGTTATAATATACCTAAAAAATTATTCTGTGAATATAGAGATAAATTACATAGATGGGTTGAAGATACTGAAGAAAGTGCTGGTAATTGTATTAGATCTAAATTTAATAAAGAGATTAGTAAATTATATAAGGTAGATTATTCTAGATATTTAACTAATAAAATTGATGAAGCTATGGAAAATGAAGATCAACAAGAAGAACAAAGATTAACAGATATTAAAAAAAAATTAGGTAAATTAGAACAATCATTAAAAACTACTAGTTTTAGAGATACATTATTAAAAGAATGTGCTGCTAGATTTTGGTATGATGATGCTAGATCTAAATTTGATACGCAAAATGAATTAATCTGTTTTGCTAATGGTGTATATGATTTAGATGCAAATGTTTTTAGAAATGGAAAACCAGATGATTTTATTTCAATTACAAATAATATTAATTATAAAAAATATAAAAATGATAGTCCTGAAATGATTAGATTAATGGAAATATTAAAAAAAATATTACCTATTGATGCTGTTAGAGAATATTTTCTACTTATTTTATCTACATGTTTATCTGGTAAAATTTGGTTTGAAAAATTCTTTGTATTAACTGGAACTGGTGCTAATGGTAAAAGTAAATTATTAGAATTTATAAATAATTGTTTTGGTCAATATTTTCATCAAATGAATGTTGCTGCATTATGTTCTAAAAGAGGTTCATCTACACAAGCCGATCCTGAATTAGCAATGTTAAGAGGTAAAAGAATTGTAATATTCCAAGAACCTACTAAAGATGAACCTATGAATGTTGGTAAATTAAAAGAATGGACTGGTGGTGATGCTATTCAAACTAGAGAACTTTATAAAGGACCTATTAAATTTAAACCACAAGCTAAATGGTTTTTAATTTGTAATGATATTCCTGAAGTTCCTAGTGATGATGATGGCACATGGAGAAGGCTTACTATTATTAATTTCCCGTCAAAGTTTGTATCTAAAGCTGATTATACTGGTAGAGATTATGAATATATTGGAGATCCTAATATCGGATTACATTTAGATCAATTAAAAGATGTTTTTATGTCTTTATTAATTGATAAATATCAAACATTTAAACATCTAGTGAAAACTTCTGGTTTAATTGAACCTGATGAAGTTAAATTATCTACAGAAAATGAAAGAAAGAAAAATAATCCAATGAAACAATTCTTTGATGAAAAGATTGTATTTTCTGAAAATCCTGATGATGTTATTACACTTGTTAATGCATATACTAATTTCAAAGACTTTATGATTGATAATAATTATTCATTAAAATCTATTCCTAGAAGAGAAGACTTTAAACTTAAATTAAATAATTATTATCCTTTTATTATTAAAAAACATCTTTCTAAGAATATTAAAGTTATTAATCATCTTACATCATGGCCTAATCTTAAAATTATTACTGTCAGTGATAATTCAACTGAAACTTCTAATACATTAAATAATAGTAATATTGTTATGTCTGATACTGAAAGTAGCAATTCTGATTCTGATTCTGACTCTGATTAATCTATATAATTATATTTATTTAATATATTTAAAAAAATTGATTTTTTTTATATTATATATCTAAGTTTATGTATTCTTGTACTATTAATAATCTTAAAAATTTTAAATTAAATCCTAATTGGCTTAGAGTAGGAATTTTACCATATTGGATAATTAATAATAATATATATTTACTATTAGGAATTTATAAAGTTTCAGATTCAAAATTTGAAATTTGTGCTTTATCTGGAGGATATAAAAGAACTATTGAATCTATTGAAAATGGAGCATTTAGAGAATTTAATGAAGAAACAGAAGAATTTTTTAGTAATTATGAACAACAAATTAAAAAAGATATTCTTAAATCTCCTATTTTATATAGTTTTGGAAAAAATGGTATTGATAGAATATTATTTTTATTAAATATTGGTAATTATATTAATAATTCTTTTACAGTTGAAAGATTTCATCAACTATTTAAAAAACATTTCGCGCAAAAAAAAAATACTGAATTATATGGTATACAATTTATTAATATTAATAATTTTGTTAATAATTCTTGTGATAATAATATTTATTCTGATCTTATATCTTTTATGAAAAAAAATAATATTTATAAAAATAGTAATTTAAAACAATTTATTAATTATATATCTTAATTATATATCTCAATTATATATCTTAATTATTATTTATTTTATTACATTTATTCACAATATAATCACAACATTTTTGCAAATTATAGCATAAATATTCACATATTTTTTTACAACCACTACAACATATACCACATCCTATATCTACATCTTTCAAACCAGTATTTAATTTCTCTTCATATATATAATCTTTTTCTTCATCTATACTTATATCATCATCTAAATTTATTACTGTCATATTTCCATTTACCATTATATCTATTTTCTCACTATGTTCTAAATTTTTTTTACAGTTATTTTTTACATCATCCTCTCTTTTTACTTCCTCTACTACTTTCTCTTCTTTTATTACTTTTTTTACTATTTCATCTACAACGTCTTCTACTACTTCATCTACTATGTCATCCTTTACATCCTCTTCTTTCATCATAGTTTCTTCTATATTATTTTCAATATTTTCTTTTTTTAATTTTAATATAATATTCATAGATTCTTCAAATTTTATTAATAAAAATAATTTTAAATATAATTTATTAAATTTATTATTATTATTATCTACTATATAAAATTCTTCCATATAATATTTATATAATATATATAATTTTAAATATTAAATATATATATATATATAATTTTATTTACATATAGTCATATTCATATTTAAATTATATTTAGTTTCTTGCATCTTTTCAATATTTTTTTCAAAGATATTTATTTTATAATTCATTATTTTATCTAAATAATTTATATAATCTAAATAATTATATTTTTTAACTATTATTGTATCTATTCCTTTATATTTTTTTAAAAATTTATTTATATATATCAAATTATATGTTTTTAATAAAATATAACTTAATATATTTGTTTTATCATATATTTTGTTCTTACAAGAATTATTTGATAAATCTAATTTAAAATACATTATTATTTTACAACATTGTTTAATACTAAATTTTTTTTCCTTTATAAAACTTTCTATATATTCTTTATTAGTTACTACTCCATTATTTTCAATTAATGTTAAATATATATTTAATATATTTGCCCAGGTTTCTACATAAGATTCATTTATTAATAAACTATTTACACATAATTTATTTAAAATTATTTTTTTATTATCATCATTTTCATATTTTATATCTATATCTAATATATGAATCATTTCATGAATTAATACTTTTAACAATTCTTCTTTTCTGTATATTATTATATTATTATTATATGATAATCCACTATTTATATTTATACTTGTTAGTTTTTTTCCACAATCTTCACAAGGTAAATGTTTTTTAAAAGGTGTATCATATATATCTATATTTACATTTTTATATATATTTGTTATATCCATAATAAATATTATTCTTTTTATTATAGTTTTCAATAATTCTTTATCTATTAACTTACTACAATAATACGCTAAATTTATAATTATATTTTTATATTTATATTTTACCATATAACAATTTTTTATATTATCTTTAATATATAAACGTATTTCATTATCAACAAATTCTGTTTTTATTAATCTTTTATTAACTACTGGTTTTTTTATAATTTCTATATTTTTTATTTTATGAAGTTTATATTTTTTTAATCTATTTACTAATAAATTTAATTGTTTCATATATAATATAAATATATTTAAATATATAATTTGTGTTAAATTTGAAATACTATAATATATTTTAAATATATACAAATGATTTTGATTATTTTTATCAGTTTATTATTAATTATATTATATTTTATATACAAACAAATTGCAAATTTAATTAATTTAATTGAATCATTATTTAGTATTATTTCTAAAAATATAGAGAGTGTTAAAGATAATTCTAATACAATTATTAATGAAGTTATTGATAAATATGATGAAATTCAAACCAATAATTCATTTGACCCTATAAATATTATAACATCTATTATTGCGCCAAACAATAATATTGATACCGATTCTATTAATAATTCAGAACAAAAAGATAATGAAATTACACAAGAAGTAAACCAAATAAATAAAGAAAATACTAATGAAGAAAGTGAAGAAGAAAGTGAAGAAGAAAGTGAAGAAGAAAGTGAAGAAGAAAGTGAAGAAGAAGAAGTTAAACTTGAAAAAGTTGAAGAAGAAGGTGAAGAAGTTGAAGGTGAAGAAGGTGAAGAAGGTGAAGAAGAAGAAGGTGAAGAAGAAGAAGGTGAAGAAGGTGAAGAAGAAGAAGGTGAAGAAGAAGGTGAAGAAGTTGAAGTAGAAGAAGGTGAAGAAGTTGAAGAAGAAGAAGTTGAAGTAGAAGAAGGTGAAGAAGTTGAAGAAGA